>OGYB01000594.1_pt1 | contig 22159 bp, 20 predicted proteins | sample 1576421 | NCBI WGS metagenome assembly OGYB01 (sample SAMEA3541577, study PRJEB24748) | human gut metagenome | biome: human gut; feature: human-associated habitat; material: faeces | place: China | collected 2012
ATTTCAACCGAAATATGATGCTGTCGATCGATGTTGTGCCGATCCCCACCGACGAAGCCGTGCGAGAGGTGGAGAACCGTCTGCTCGGTATCGAAACCAACATTACCAACTGGCAGCGCAGGCAGAACGCCAACAACAATTTCTCCGCTGTCGTCCCCTATGATATGGAGCTCCAACGCAAGGAGAGCAAGGAATTTCTGGACGACCTGACCACGAGGGATCAACGGATGATGCTGGCGGTCATTACGATGGTCATTACCGCCGACGACAAAAAACAGCTCGACAGCGATACCGAAACGGTGCTTGCCGTAGCACGAAAGCATATGTGCCAGCTCGCCGTGCTGAAATTCCAGCAGTTCGACGGGCTGAACACTGTTCTCCCCATCGGCACACGGAGGATCAATGCGTTTCGCACCCTCACCACTGAGAGCCTTGCGGTGTTCATGCCCTTTAAGGTGCAGGAGGTGCAGGACAAGGGCGGCATTTACTTCGGAGAAAACGCCATCTCCCACAACCTCATTATGTGCAACAAGGCCAATCTTCTGAACCAGTCGGCGTTCCTGCTGGGTGTGCCCGGTTCGGGCAAATCGTTCAGCGCCAAGGAGTTGATCGCTTTTCTCATTCTCGACACCACCGATGATGTGCTGATCTGCGATCCCGAAAACGAATTTGGTGCGCTGGCGGCGGCTCTGGGCAAGGAAACGGCGACCGTCATTCATATGGCGGCAGGCGGCAAAGACCGCTTGAACGCCATGTATATGGTGGACGGCTACGGTGAGAACAATCCCATCGTGGAGAAATCGCAGTTTATCATGTCCCTTGTGGAGCAGATCGACAAGGCCGGTGTCGGCCCGCAGCAGAAATCCATCATCGATCGCTGCACGGCGCTGGTGTATCAAGACGCCGAGCAGACGGGCAAACCCGCTACGCTCTGCGACCTGCGAAACAAGCTGCTGGAACAGCCCGAAGAAAAGGCCAAAGAGATCGCCTTGTCGCTGGAACTGTTTACTACCGGCTCACTGGATATTTTCGGCCACGAAAGCACCGTCGATCTCGACAAGCGCATCGTCGTATTCGATATTCACGGCCTTGGCGAGCAGTTGAAGCCGACGGGACTGCTGGTGATCACCGACACCATCCTCAACCGTGTCACTCTCAACTGGAAGAAGGGCAAGCGCACCCACATCTTCATCGACGAATTTCATGTCGTTTTTGAAAATGAGCAGAGCGGCATTTTCTTCAATTCCGCATGGCGGCAGTTCCGTAAGCGCAACGGCTATCCCACCGCCATCACGCAGAATGTGGAATACCTGCTGGATTCCGTGCAGGCAAGCACGATGCTCTCCAACTCCGAGTTTGTGGTCATGCTCAATCAGGCGTTTTCCGACCGTGCCAAGCTCTCAAAACTCCTGAACATCTCTGACGAACAGATGAGCTATGTCACCAACGCCGACGCAGGCTGCGGGCTGATCAAGTACGGCTCGGCGCTGGTGCCGTTTATCAACCGTTTCCCCAAAGATACCGAGCTTTACCGCTTGATGACGACACGCCCCGGCGAGGGTGTGTTCGGCAGCGGAAACGCATATTAAAGGAGGCCATATATGAAAAGCAAATATCTGATGATCGGGGCGGCCGTATGTGCCGCCCTTTTCCTTTTCTCCGGCATCATGCTCTGGCGGCAGTATGCGGATGAAAAGCAGAGCGCCGAAGCCTTTGAACAGGTCGCCGCGCTGGTGGAAACCGAACCTGCTCCCACCGACACGCCGCAGGAAACCGAGCTGCTGCCGGAGTTGACGGCGTTTGAAAAGTACCGGGCGGTGCAGGAGCAGAACAGCGATTTTGTGGGCTGGCTCTCCATCCCCGGCACGAGCATCGACTATCCCGTGATGCAGACCGTGGACAAGCCGAATTTCTATCTGAAACGAGGCTTTGACAAGCAGTACAGCGATTACGGTGTGCCCTATGTGCAGGAAAACTGCGACCTTGCACTGTCTGACAACTGTGTGATCTACGGCCATCACATGAACAACGGGACAATGTTTGCCGATCTCTGCAAATACGAAAGCGAGGACTTCTATCAGGAGCACAAGACCGTCCGCTTTGATACGCTGTCCGGCTTTGGTGAATATGAGGTCGTGGCGGTGTTCAAGACGGTCGCCTATTCCGAGCAGGGCTTCAAGTATTATCACTTCACCCGTGCGGAATCGGCGGAGGATTTTGATGCCTATATCGTCCAATGCAAGGCTCTTTCCCTCTACGACACCGGCGTAACGGTGGAATACGGCGACAGGCTGATCACGCTCTCCACCTGCGAATACAGCCGCAAAAACGGGCGCATGGTCGTTGTCGCCAAGCGGATCGCCGCACCCTCTGCGGAGGTGGGCAGTGATGCCTGACATCAAAACGAGAGATGTGGTCAAGGGAACGGTAAAGGTGATCGACAAGTCGGCGGTGGCCGCCGAGCGGATGAAGGATGCCTATGTCCGCACCAAGGACAAAGCGGAGCACGGCATTTTTGCAGCGGAATCCTCTCCCGAAGAATACGCTGCCGACCGCACTTTGACCGGGACGGAAACGGCGGCACACGAAGCTGTTCATGGATTAGATAAGGCCGGCCGCAAGGGTGTGAAAACCACCAAGGAGAATATCTCCAAGGCAAAGGACTATTTTCAGCGGAGAAAGACCGACTTGCCGAAAAAGCAGGCGAAGGATGCCATGCGGCGAGTGCGCCGCTCTGCCGATGCCACGCAAAAGACGATCAAAACGGTAGACCGCAGCGGTAAGACCATCAAACAGACGGCAAAATCCACGGGCAAAGCAGCGGTCAAAACCACGCAGAAAACCATCAAGACCGCCGAGCAGACCGTCCGGACGACCGTAAAAACGACGCAGGCTGCGGCAAAAACGGCACAGAAAACCGCACAGGCCACGGCAAAAGCCGCCAAAACTGCGGCACAGACCGCCCGTGCAGCAGCAAAGGCAACTGCGGCAGGCATCAAGGCGGCGGTCAAGGCTACCGCTGCCGCCGTCAAGGCGATCATAGCCGGAACAAAGGCACTGATTGCCGCCATTGCTGCTGGTGGATGGATTGCCGTTGTTGTGATTATCATTATCTGTCTGATTGGGCTGATCGTCGGATCTTGCTTCGGCATCTTTTTCTCCGGAGAGGACAGCGGCACGGGACAGACCATGCGGCAGGCCGTGCAGGAGATCAATGCCGATTATCAATCGCAGATCGACACCACAAGGGCAAATATCGCTTATGACGAGCTGGAAATGTCCGGCTCCCGTGCAGTGTGGCCGGAGGTGCTGGCGGTGTATGCGGTGAAAACTACCACCGACCCCGATGATCCACAGGAGGTCGCCACGGTGGACGACAGCAAGAAAGCCATCCTCAAAGATATTTTCTGGCGGATGAACGAGCTATCTTCCCGCACCGAGAGCAAGACCGAGGAAGTCATCACCGAAACCGATGACGGCCATGGGAACATCGTGGAAACCACCACGACGGTCACACGAACTTATCTCTATATTACGGTCAGCCACAAGACCGCCGAGGAAATGGCAGACAATTTCAACTTCAACGCCGACCAGCGGCAACAGCTTTCCGAACTGCTTGCCGAGGGAAACCGCAGTATGTGGTCGGCTGTCCTCTATGGCATCTATTCCGGGGACGATGCCATCGTTACGGTGGCGCTGTCGCAGGTCGGCAATGTGGGCGGTCAGCCCTATTGGTCTTGGTACGGCTTTGACGGGCGTGTAGAATGGTGCGCCTGCTTTGTAAGCTGGTGTGCCAATGAGTGTGGCTATATCGACAGCGGCGTTATCCCGAAGTTCGCAGGCTGTGTCAATGGGGTGCAATGGTTCAAAGATCGTGGACAATGGCAGGATGGCAGCTTTGAACCGTCCGCCGGTCAAATCATCTTCTTTGATTGGGACAATAAAGGCAGTTCCGGCCCGCAGGATGGGCAATCCGATCATGTCGGTATCGTGGAGAAATGCGAAAACGGCATTGTCTACACCATCGAGGGCAATTCCGGCGATAGCTGCCGACAGAACCAATATCCCGTAGGGTATTATGAGATCCTTGGGTATGGAATACCAGCCTTTTAATTAGGCCTATAAAAAGGAGCAAATGGCATAGACCAAAGATGCCATTTGCTCCTTTTGCATGTTACATACCGAATGGGCGGAAAAATCATTAGATGTGTTCAGCTACGATTTTTCCGTTCTTCTTGCATGGGAAATTGAACGATATGATAGAATTTCTTACTTTCGGGGTCAAAACGCATCGTTGCAACGCCGTGATATCGGGCTACTATACGTCCAATGCTCTTCAGCCCCACACCATGAATTCCGGGATTGCGCTTTTTCGCTCGAAACAAGCCCTCATGATCCGGCACAGGTGGTGTGTCGCAGGAATTGACAACTGAAACGATCACAACCTGTTGGTCCTCATTTTTCTTTACGGATAGCTCTATCGTCCGTTCTGCAGAGAAGCTCGCCGCCTCGAACGCATTCGTCAGCAGGTTACCGTAAAAGGTCGTAATACTTGGGGCATCCATAAACGAAAGACAATTATCCCGGATATCACATTGAAAGGTTATTTGGGGGCTTTTACATTTATCCCGAAATTGCTGCAGCATGAAATTAAGTATGGGGTCAGAACATAGTTTTACCTGCTGATCAGGCAGTACATCATCCACGAGTTTTGTAATATACTCGGATATCCCCGGAGCGTTGAAATCGTTTGCCAAGCCGTGAATAGTATTTAGATGTCTTTTGATATCGTGTATGAGAATGCGCTGGTTTTCGGACTGCTTTTGCAGATCCTGATAATATGCAGCATCTGCTTCTTCTTTTTGAATACTCAAATTCATAGCCAGCTGTTCAGCGTGCATTCGCTGCAAATGGTTGTATATGACCATAAAAATCAGATTGACGATCAGCAAGGTCAACACAATGATTATCATGAGAAGTTCTACCGGCTTTGTCATCTCTGCGCGTACCCCGATATATACCACTACTGCTGAGACAATGACAGAAAAGATCGGTAATATGCAAAGCAATCCCATAAACGCAGGCTCTTCCTGAGCCTGTCGGTTCGGAGCCCAGAGTTTTGCAGCAATGACTGTTATCGAAAAATAAAGCATTTTGCTGATCACAGCCATGACGATCATGATGGCCAAACTATCTGCATAGGCACCAAAACGGAACCCAAACAAGCTGATGATCCATGCTGCGATAATTTCTGTAATAGCCATGATCGAGGTCAGAAAAGCAGAATGCAATATGGCAGATCTCAGTTTGCATTCGTAATTCATCCATAGCAGCAGTAAATTAGCGAGGAAAAATGCTGCGCCATTCAAAACGACGCTGTTAAACCATGTAATGCCAAACAAGAGAAGATAGGCAACCGCAAAAGTGATACCGATTTTCAAGCCGGACGATTTTCTACAAAACAGAGCATCAAAATACAGCCACGCAATGGTCGCTTCTGCAATATATAACACGCCATAGCAAATATACTCCGCCATCATTTCACACTTTCCATATACCACAAATATGTGTCCTTGAATGCAACATACCTTCTCTTTGTTAAATAAGCAATCATCTCTCTGCCCCGATATTTCAGCAGAATCGTATCTTTGCGAATGGAATTGACAAAGTGCAGATTGACGATATAGCTCCGGTGCGTCATATAAAAGCATGGCAAGGCCAGAGTTTGCCGCCAATACTCCATATTCTGTGTACTTTGCAGAGCTCCATCTATCGTATGAACTAAAACTTTTCTCTGTGTCGCTTCAACGCAAATAATCTCTTCCGCACGACGAACGAATACTCCCTCATTCGTTATAATGGGGAACTCGCGGCTTTCCATATTGTACTGGTAAACTGCATCTTTCAGATTGCGAAACAGCCGATTTTTATCAATCGGTTTTGACAAATACCGAAACACCTGAAATCTCATGGCTTCGTCCAAATAATCCGGATAAGAGGTCACGATGAATATTTTTATATTTGGATTCAATTCTTTCAGCTTTGCACCAACATGGATCCCGCTAACGCCGGGCATTTCAACATCTAAAAATGCGATATCCGCGCGAACTTTGGCATTTAACAGAGCATCTCCGCTGGAGTAATAGGCGAATTCCACTTTCTTTCCTCCCAGCTGTGCAAAAAACTCTGACACATATGACAGGAGCTGCTCGATGACCATGGGGTCATCATCACAAAAAATAATACGCACAATAATACCCCTACCTTTTTAAGAGTAGGGGTATTATAGCATATCTAAAAGTAATTGTCACTATTCCATCGGTCAGACGATCTTCTAACCATGATTTGAACGATCGCCAATATAAGGTCGAGGTCATTCTCAGAACATAGTCTCAATCCATCGGTTATATTTTGTGGAATATTGTTTGAGTGCATATTTCCCATCAAAAGGTAATCAGGTGTTACATGCAGAGCGTTACATATGCTGACCAATATTTCGAGGCTGGGTCGTTCTTTCCCACGCTCAATGCTTGATAAGTAATTATTAGATATTCCCACTGTTTCAGCCAGATTTGTTTGCTTGATGCCAGCGTGTATACGCCGTTGAGCAATTCGGTTCCCTATCTCAACGTAGTTCAATTCCACTAGAATCACCTGCCCTCATAAATCCTACCAATAGCATCGCTTAAACTCAACAATCTATTCCAGAATTATTCTGTATTGGATGTAGTTGTACAAATAAAATGCAAATTTGATTTATGCAGCAAAGAATTTTTCTGTTTTAGTTATATATCCTGTGCCTATTTATTGAGCGTATATACGTTTTTGAGTGAATTCTGTCGTTTCGTGTATAATGTCTTTCATTTAATTCAAATTTACACTACAATACATTTGCGGGTAATCTGCAAAAAAATTTCTGGAGGGTTTTATATGAAAAGAACTACTCGAAACAACATGCTGCTGGGAAAAACAGCATCTCTTCTCTCTGCTGTCCTGTGCGCAGTCCTATTTGTCTGTGCAAATACTAACTCCTGTTTTATGATTCACCAGCCTCAAGCGCCCGATGAGCTGCGCAAATTCAGCAAACTCAAATGATCAATCGGCTTTCTGAGCGCGTCGTAAGTTGGCTTAGAAGGGAAGGCTGTGTTGAAGCCTCCGAAGTACCGCTGTTTCGCTATGCAGCTTACAGTTTTATATGGGGGCTGCTTCCTTTTATCATAGTTACTGTATGGGGGATTATTTTCAACGCGCTACTCGAAAGCACTCTATTAATTCTTCCGTTTATGCTGATTCGCAAGTTTAGCGGCGGATATCATCTCTCCAACCCCGGTATTTGCTTTGCCACGTCAACTATCCTTTTGGGATTTGCCGTATGGGGATTAACTGTGATCAATAGCACTACTTCATCAACGGGACTATCTGTTGCAGTTTTTCTATCAGTAGTTATTATTTGCGTGTTTAGTCCTATCGATTCTGAAGCCAGACGCTTATCAGAGAAGGAAATTCGGGTATTCGGGAGGTGGGCCAGAGTTATTGTAATAGCAATGCTAATTGTGTACATTATTTTTCTGGCTATCAAACAGGACTATGTTGCCTTTCCTATCGGATTTGGGATAGTTTTACCAGCTTGTTTGCAAATGCCTGTATTGATCAAGCGGTTATTTGCAAATACACAAAAAAAGCATGACCAAAAGGGCCCATAAATTGTCGTTTCGTGCATCTTCTCTTGAATTCTCATAATTCAAAAAGTAAGATGTACTAAACGGCCGACTCGATAGTGTATAGCAGGCAAAATAGACTATCCGAACTATTTGGCTCGAGGCATAGTCATTTCTCGTTGACAAACGCAGGGCCAGCGTTTGCTATAGTCCAATGCCCACGATCGACATGTGGTGCCATTGCCGATCGTCTTGTGAAAGGACAAACACATTAACTGTATGTTGATTGCAGTTGGGGCAGAAAGAAATCAGCAAATACACCAAATACTAAATAGGGGGAGCTACGCATGAAAAAGGTTATTTCTCTTGTTATGGCCATTGCACTGGTTATGTGCCTTGCCATCCCCACTTTTGCGGCACAGCCCGACACTGTGGTGCCCCAGGCATGCAGTCACACTTGGGGAGCTGCTACTACGTCTACATCATGGGCTAAGTACAACGACTCGCAATGCAAAAAAACCGTTGTGGTGACAAGAGTATGTACTAAATGCGCGAAAGTCACGCAAACATCTACCGTCAGCTATCCTTATCATGGTGAAGCTTTGAGTCGTGCAAGTTGTGATGGCACTACTCAGACGCACGTTTACAACTGCCCCAATTGCGGTGCATATCGGTATACGAAGTGGATCGCATGTCCCGGTGCAGGTAAGAATCACAAAAATGGCTGTCAGTGGTTGCCTATCTAAACTCTTAGTAAGCTTTGTATAGTCAACCCGACCATTAAGCAACAATCTTAAAATGTTGCCGCACCACCCCAGGTGCGGCAACATTTGATATTACGAAAAGGGGGATAGAACTATGAATATTTTCCTCAAGCAGGCAACAAGGAGGCCGCTCTTTACCACATTGCTGGTATTGCTGCTCAGTTTCTCTGTTCTGCTCTCCTGCACCGGTTATTCCGCATGGGAAAGCGCCAAGACACAGAAAAATGAGATATCAAATGGTTACACAACGATTGCAATCCCGATAGAGCCTGATCTAAGCAACCTGTCACCAGAGGAGATTACCACCGCATTGCAGAATCGTGTATTTGCAGACAAAGCAGCGCAGGAAGCTCCCCAAATCACCACGGTTGACCGCCGCTGCCTGCTTTCTGCTCATATAGCGGGCAGTAGATCCCTCTCTTCCAGCAGCATCGACCCATCTGAATATAATACGGCATTCGATGGAGAATGCTATTCTCTCGCCGTATTTGCACTGCGCTGCAGCGGCATCCGGGAGCAGCCAACGGAAGGTATGTTTCTGTATGATGCAACATTCAGCGTTGAGGAAATCATCTGCCTGTCAGACGCATATAATACTTTCCCCAAACCTGATTCAGTACATATCTACAGCGATGTACGCGAATCAAATGGGGCAGTACCATTTGAAAAAGGTAAAACCTATCTTGTGTTCGGCCAATACCAAGATCATCGTGTCGTTCGGTCTGCCGATGGGTATGATCAGGTAAAAAATGAGAATCGCTACATTGTTCCGTTCCCTGAGATCAACAGCAATTTCTATGGTGAGCCCAGCAGTCTTGAACTTGGTAGTTATAATGGGCTGGACTACCATTTCCCTGCGGCAGGACAACTTCCTTGGGTCTGTGAATATACAGGGTCGGTGACAGATTATCTAAACAGCGATGCAGCTTCGACTTGGCGGGAAGATATTGTACCGCTTTGTCAGCTTAACTATGAGTCTGCGGCCGTGATACTGACCGATCGAGCAGAGAGTATGTATTCTTTTAATACCGGTGATGAGGCTTTGTTATCCGGGCGCTTTTTTACAGGCGAAGAGTACACAAACGGTGATGATGTGTGTGTCATCAGTGCAGCCTATGCTGAACAAAACGGCCTCCGGCTGGGAGATATGATTCAGCTTGACTACTATGATTCTGGATTTGGGGAATACAACAACGGTGCGACGGCGAATTCTATGCTTGCGGCGGAAGATCCGGGCCCTTATCGTCAACGATACTATATGTCTCTCGATGATGCGATCGGTGTATGCAAAAATTATACCGTTATTGGCATTTATACTGGCGCTCGATTCGCATTTGGCGCATATCAGCTTAATGCGGACACGATTTTGGTTCCCAAAGCATCTGTTCCTAATGCGCAGAATTATGAAACACGGGCAAATTCCTTACTGAACACTTTTGTCCTGAAAAATGGCTCTGCAAAAGAATTTGAAAAGTACATGGAGCAGCAGAACCTCGCTGGACAATTTCTCTATTTCGATCAGGACTTTTCTTCTATGCAGGAATCACTGGATGCACTTGAAACCAATGCCATGCGCCTGATGATGGTCGGCATCGGAGTATTCCTGCTTACTTCCGCACTGTTTTTGTTTCTGAATTTCCGCAGAATGAACTTGACGATCCGTGGTGTTCGCCTCTTGGGCAGGTCATCCAAGGCAGTATTCCGGGAAATCATCATGGCACTTATTCCTTTGGAAACCCTTGCAGTCTTGTTTGGCACATGTGCTGCAATTGCGCTATTTGATGTTGTTACACGGAATCTGCTTTCGAGCGCTCTTACGCTCCGACCGGAGGCAATGGCGGTTTCTGCTGTTACTGCATTTGTATTTCTCATGGTTTCTACTATGATCAGCACGGCGATCTTTGCGAACCGCAAGCTGATGAAAGCAAAATAAGGCTTGCCTTGAAAGGAGCATAATTGTCTATGTCTCAAAAAAACGGTCACGCTCTTGAAAGTGTAACACTGACTGCCATGCTCCGCCGATGGACATCAAGTCTGCTCCTTATTGCAGTTACTGCCGCAAGTGCTCTTTCTGCAATGATCTTGCAGAATTTAACTATCCGTCAGGAGAACGCTTTAAGCAGCACAATTGAGAACACCACGATTTCCTGCACCGTAACAAATGCAAAAGGCACTGATTCCGGCAACCTACAGATGCTTTCCGCTTTTGTAGAGATGTTGGAGGGGAAACGACGGTTGCGGGAATGCTATTTGGATGATTATGTAAAAAACGTGCGGGCAAAAGCGAAAATGTCATTGGAGAAACCAGAAGGTGCAACACTCAGCCGGATCCTCTCGATCGATTCCGATCCCGCTCTTTCTCAGGCAGAAGGTGTCTATGTCCGATTTTTTGAAGGCTGGGAGGAAGAAGATCTGCGTGGGCAAGAACAAGTATGTCTGATTTCATCTGACATGTTCACCGATGGCGAATATATTACCGTTGCTGCCGATATGGGCGAATCCGCACGATTGCGAATCATAGGGACTGTCGCAAACGGCCCGAGCAATGAAATATATTGTCCCTATTTCATGTCATGGAGTGAAGGCGTTTCCGTTGCTTTTCTGACGGACAGTTGTTCTTTCGATATCCGAAACAATCAAAAGCTGGAAGAAAGCAAATCGTACATTTACGAGTGGTTTGTTCGCCCCGACCTCAGCAATCAAATGGATGGTCTTACTTTTGGTGTTTTAATCCACGATGAGACCTATCAGAAAAATATAGAGGAGATTCAGGCGAACCTTTCCATGCTGCATCTGTTGCTGCCGGTTTTGATCATTGTATGCGGCGGCATCGGCTTTTTCGCAAGTTTTCTGGCAACTCGCGGCAGGACAAAAGAGTTTGCTGTCATGCGCTGCCTCGGCATGAAACAATGTAAAATTTTTGGATTGGTCATGGGAGAACTTTCTATTCTCGCTTTTACAGGTGCATTCTTCGGTATAGCTGGTGGCATTCTTCTGGAAGGCGAAATACAGACAAGTGCATTGCTTCATGCTGCGCTGATGACAGGTATATTTTTACTCGGTTCCGCGGTTGCAGCACTTCGGATCACAAGCATAAATGTTATGAATCTCATGAAGGTGGAGGATTGAATATGAATATCCTGACTTCCAAACAAGTTACATACGAATATAGAAATGCAGTCCAGACAGTAAGGGCTGTGAATGGTGTCAGTTGCACTTTTCAACAGGGGCATGTTTATGCCATTGTAGGGCCTTCCGGCAGCGGGAAGACTACATTTCTATCGTTGCTTGCAGGACTGGATGTGCCGACCTCCGGCACGATCGAATTAGACGGAGAATCCACGGCGAAAATGAACCGTGATTCTTACCGGCTGAACCATGTGTCCGTGATTTACCAGAATTTCAACTTGTTTCAACACCTGACCGTGTTGGAGAACGCCGCCTATCCCCTGTATGTCCGCAAAATGCCAAAGAAAAAAGCGGATGAGCTCGCAGCAGAAAAACTTCTGCAAGTTGGGTTGAAGGAGGATCAGTTCAAGCGGTTTCCCAATATGCTCTCCGGAGGAGAGCAGCAGCGAGTGGCTATCGCCCGCGCGCTAACCTCAGGCAGTGAGCTTATTCTGGCAGACGAACCTACCGGCAATTTGGACAGTGAAAACAGCCGAAACATTGTTGGTATTCTGCAAGGGCTGGCCCATGAGGGAAATCGCTGTGTTATCATTGTCACCCACGATCCCGCAGTAGCAGAGGTAGCCGATGTGCTACTAAAGATGAAAGACGGTAAGTTGATTCACTGATCCGTTGCATCACCTATTTGCACAAGGAAAATGACCGACAGTGCCATATACCAAAAGATTCGCTTGCAGTTTAGAGCCCATTTTGGTGACTTGAAGTCTTATGTCTTCAAGGATATGGCTACGGAAATCCGTAAAATGGTTGTCACCTTGCGGTGTATAGCAAAAACATGATGCCGATTTGATAGATGCTTTCGCTGCTGTGACCGGACAATGAGGATTATCCTGAAAGCATGACAAAAGCATCGGGCGCTTGATCCATCGCTTGCATCAATTATTCAACTTGATTTCTACTCATTCCTTGATGCTGAACTGCACGGTCATTATAATAATGAATTAAACGCACTTGCTTTGCGGCTTCTGCCGCTTTGCAGGTGCGTTTTGCTATATCTGTGCCTTTTGCGTGGCAGCGTAGGCTGCCGCAGCCCTCCGTCCGATTTGGATCATTCAAAAATTCAAATCGAAACGGAGGATAACGCTATGGATGGAAACCATCCGAAACGAAGAAAGGACAAATATGATCCCTATACCATCAGCACGACCGAGGACGGCCGCCATTGGCTGACCTTTTTGGACGGGCAAGGCGATCGGCATCATGTTGAGATCAGTGCTGCCGTGTATGCACTGTTCGATTCCTTTGAGTTGGACGATCTCTCCTATCTGAACGAGGTGGATCGCCACTATGAGCAGTCGGAGCTCACGGAGGCATCGTTGTATGACCGAGCCGTGCATCGCCCGGCGACGGTCGAAGAAAGCGCTTTGCAGAGCATGGAATATGCGCAGTTACATAGGGCGATCTCTGAACTGCCCGAAATACAAAAGCGGAGGTTGATCCTCTACTATTTTCAAGGCTTGACCTATGAGCAGATTGCAGAAATGGAGGGATGCACCAAACGGGCAGTGAAATTCAGTGTAGACATCGCCGTGGAAAAGCTCAAAAAGTTTTTCAAAAATTTTTGAGTTCAGACTACACAAATAGCCTTTAAGTGAGGAAACAGGTGGAGAGGTACGAAAACTCTCTGCCTGTTTTCCTTTTCGGCAAGCAGGGATGATCTTTGACAACCGAATAACCATTCATCAAGCACATTCCTATTGCCATTGCGAAAGCATGAGCCACATTAGCGGCTGCGCCATAATCCGCATTGCGGGGAGCGAGAAGCAGTCGGCTATCACGGGCGGGTGGCTCCCGCCCCGGCGACGACCGGCAATAGGGCTAACGATACTCCCGTCCAGCCACAGTCCGAGCGTGATAAGCGGCATTTCGACCGTGAAGCCGTCGCAGGCAATGGGGGCGGTTGCGAGAGAACCTCGTGAGGGTGAAATTCCCGTGGAGCCGACAGCCATCGGCCGCTTGATGACTTCCCAATAGAAAATCGGGGTGTCGAGGACAAATAGATTTTCTTCAAAATACTACGGTCAAGCGGCGGGACGGGTCAGACGAAACGGAGAATGTTTTATCTCTCACCGACCTCAATTCTGTTCTGCCGCTTGACCTCTACATAGGCGGAAACGCCTAAATACACAAAGGAGGTCATCACAGAATGAACCACACATATTTGCGCGGCGATATGTATTACGCCGATCTAGGCCGGGGTATCGGCTCCGAGCAGGAGGGCTATCGCCCCGTCGTGATCATTCAGAACAATGTCGGGAACAAACACAGCCCCACGGTCATTATCGCTTCCATTACGAGCAAAACCGGCGTGAAAGCCAAACTTCCCACCCACTACTACATCGGCGCCGAGGACGGCTTGGAGCTGCCCTCCATCGTCCTGCTGGAACAGCTGCGCACCGTCGATAAGCGACGCTTGGGCAACTTCATCGGGCATCTGTCCGAAAAGCACATTTGCGGCATCAACCATGCGCTGGCGGTCAGCATCGGTCTGATCGAAAGCGTCCCGAAAAAACTGATCCTCTGCCTTTGCAGCACCTGCGCCGATAACTTCTGCGGCACGGGTGCTTATTCTTTGCGCAGGATCGAGCCGCAGCAGATCGAAAAGGATACCTGCACCTACTGCAATCAGCGGAAGGGATACGACTATGAGCTGATTCCGAAGAAACGGTAAGGAGGACTACCTATGGAATCTCAGGTAGCCTATAAATTGTTGTTCACCGAATATCCCGATGTAGTCAATGTCGAGCAGATGTGTGAAATGCTCGGTGGCATCTGCGATAAAACGGCATATCGGCTTTTGAAATCCGGCGAAATCAAGAGCTTTATCGTCGGCCGTCATTATCGAATCCCGAAGCTCAACATTCTGGAATACTTGGAATTGATAGATAAATCTAATGCGTAAAACCTCGTTTGCACATTTGGCCTACGAGGTTCTTTCTGCTACAATATGAATGTCAATGGCAGATGAATCTACGCTGTACCACTCAAAGGAGGTTTTATTATGGTAGCAGGACATCTGCGAGAAAAAAACGGGTACTATCATATGGTACTGAATTATGTGGACGAATACGGCAAACGGCACACGCCGTCGAAATCCACGGGTCTAACCGTAAAGGGAAACAAAAAGCGTGCCGAAAAAATGCTTTCCGAAGCTCGTGCCGCAAAAGAAGCCGAATTAGAGGCAAGAGCGATCGAACGAAGCACAGGCAAAGCCCCTGCGGGCACGATCCTTTTCACTGCATTTCTGCTTGACTGGCTGGAAATGACGAAAAAGAATGTGGAGGAAACCACCTACGGGGCGTATGCAATGGGGATCAAAAACAAGATCATTCCGTACTTTGAAGAACACCATCCCGGACTGGCGCTGTGCGAGGTGACACCAAAACACATACAGGATTATTACACCTACGAATTGACGGTGCGAGGTGTTTCCGCAAACACGGTCATACATCGTCATGCCAATATCCGTAAAGCCTTACAGCACGCTTTCAAGCTCGGTTTGATTGATACGAACCCTGCGGATCGCATTGAGCGACCGAAAAAAGAAAAGTTTGTCGGCAGCGTTTACGAAGAAGATGAACTAAACCGCCTTTTTGAGATCGTCAAAGGCGACCCCATAGAGCTTGGCGTTATCCTCGGCGCATTTTACGGACTGCGCCGAAGTGAAGCGGTTGGCTTGAAGTGGGACGCGATCGACTTCAAAAAGAAAACCATTACTATCCGGCATACCGTCACGCAGGCGACCATAGATGGCAAAAGCAAAATCATCCAAAAGGATCGGACAAAGACGAAATCCAGCTACCGCAGTCTGCCGCTTGTCCCGCCGTTTGAAGAATTGCTGCACCGTCTGAAAGCGCAGCAGGAGTTGAATCAAAAACTATGCGGGCGTTCCTATTGCAAAAAATACACCGGTTATATCTATGTCAACGAGATCGGTGAGCTCGTGAAACCCGGTTATATCACACAGCATTTTCCGCTGGTTTTGCAAAAGAACGGATTGCGGAAGATCCGTTTTCACGATCTGCGGCATAGCTGTGCAAGCCTGTTGTACGCAAACGGTGTAAGCCTGAAAGAAATTCAGGAGTGGTTGGGTCACAGCGACATTTCGACCACCTCAAACATTTACACGCACCTGAATTTCACCTCGAAGGTTGCGTCAGCCAATGCGATTTTAGGCGTATATCCCTCCGCTTAATGCGTGATGTCCCTCCAATGTCCCTCCGAAAATCAGCCTGCAAACGGCAAATTTGTTGATGTGCGAGGGACATACATAAGAATACGGAGCATAAAGAAAAGCCCGCAAACCCAGTTATATCAAGGGTTTGCGAGCCATTCGGTGTGGTGCCGGTGGCGGGGGTCGAACCCGCACGGGTTATTAGCCCAACGGATTTTGAGTCCGCCTCGTCTGCCAATTCCAACACACCGGCATCTCATATTTTAAGTCATCTCCCGATGCCCTGCCCGAGAAATCGGAGGGACATCGTGGAGGGACATTAAAAACAAGAACCATTTTCAGTTTTCAAAAAGCCTTGTAAAATCAAGGGTTTACGCCAAGGTGGTATGAAACGGCGTTGTGGATTTTGAGTCCGCCTCGTCTGCCAATTCCAACACACCGGCCGATATAGTCTGACCGCGCAGGGATCAGTATCCCTTCATCTGCGCGGAAAGATGCTTGGAGAGAACGGCGAGCGAGGTCGCCATGTTTTCGTTCTGGACGAGGATCTGCGGCGGGACATCGAGGTGCGTCGGCGCGAAGTTCCAGATGGCCTTGATGCCGTTGCGGATCAGCAGGTCGCACACGCCCTGCGCGGCGGCGGCCGGGACTGTCAGGATGCCGATGAGGATCTTCCGGCGGCTGCACAGGTCCTCCAGCGCGGAGAGGGGGAGGACGGGCTTGCCGCTGGCGTCCGTCCCGGCGACTGAGGCGTCGGAGTCAAAGGCTGCGACGATATTCAGGCCGTATTCCGAAAAGCCGCTGTAGCCCAGAAGCGCGCGGCCGAGCTTACCCGCGCCGATGAGCACGGCGTCGTTCGTATTATCATATCCGAGGAACTGCTCGATATCCTCGACCAGACCAAGGCGCTGATAGCCGATCTTGGGGCGGCCGCCGTCCGAGACCAGCGCGAGGTCCTTGCGGACCTGCACCTCGCCCATGTTCAGTGCGGCTGCCAGCGTTGTGGCGGAGATGTTTTCCGGCGCGTCTTCCGGCAGCGATTTCAGGTAGGACAGATAGACCGGCAGACGTTTTAACACGGAATTGGAAATTTTCTGCGCCACATTCTCAACCTCGTTTCTCTCATGTACCGGAATATTATAACAGATTTTGCCCGGTATTGCAAATCCTTTTTCATCTACCCGGGAAAACATTTCAAAATGAGGATTGCAATTCCGGGCTGCATCTGCTATAATATCTATTGCCATGCAGGGTTCGTACATCGGTAGTACAGCGGCTTCCCAAGCCGCTGAGGCGGGTTCGACTCCCGTACCCTGCTCCAGTTCGGAGCAAGCCAGCCGGCTTGCTCCTTTTTGTTTTTTGGGACTTGCACAAGCGCCTGAATTCTGGTATGCTGGGAGGCAGGAGGTGGGAGCATGAGACTGGCGCTGGCCTCGCAGCCGGTAAGAAACGGCGATGTGGCATGGAACGTGCGGTGCATGGAGGATGTGCTCCGCGCCTGCAGCGGGAGAGCGGATACGGTCGTATTCGGCGAATCGGTCCTGCAGGGCTTTGACTGCCTGCGCTGGGACTATGCGCGCGACTGCACCGTGGCGGCCGCATGGACGGACGAGCCGGTGCGGCATCTGCAGGCCGCGGCGCGGGAAAACGGCGCGGCGGTGTCGTTCGGCATGATCGAGCGCGCGGCAGATGGGCTTTACAGCAGTCAGGTCTTCCTCGGCGCGGACGGGCGGCTCATCGACGTGTTCCGCCGCGTGAGCGTCGGCTGGAAGGACGTGCGCCGTACGGACGGGCATTACCGCGAGGGCGATGGCTTCCACCTGTTTTCCTACGGCGGCATACGCTTCGCCACGGCGCTGTGCGGCGACCTCTGGACGCCTGGCAGGCCGGAGGAGTTGGCAGCGCTCGGCGCGGATGCCGTGCTCTGGCCGGTCTGGTGCGATTACCCGGCGGCGGAGTGGAACGAACAGGTCAAGCTCGAATATGCCGCGCAGGCCTCGCGCTGCGGCTGCCCGGTGCTGTATGTGAATCCGTTCTGCGTCGATCCGGCTGCACCGGACGCGGCAACGGGCGGCGCGGCCTGTTTCTCAGGCGGCAGGATCGTCTGCGAAGCCCCGGCAGGGGAGAGCGGCATTTTGTTTGTGGAACTGTAAAACGGGAGGGAAGACCATGCAGGACATTCAAATCGGGCGGGTATACCGCCATTTTAAGGGAGACTACTACCTTGTGGAGGGCGTCGCGCAGCATTCGGAGACCGGCGAGCCCTATGTCATCTATCGCAAGCTCTACGGCGACGGCGGCCTGTGGATCCGGCCGCTTGCCATGTTCCTCAGCCCGGTAGACCGGGAAAAGTACCCCGACGCGCAGCAGAATGAGCGTTTTGCGCTGCAGGAGATCCAAAGCGTAAACCACAAATAATAAAGATTGGGGAGTGTGTCATGGACAAGACGGAACGGACGATCGCAAAAGTGACAAATGCCGGACGAATTCTCAGCAGGATCGCATGGATTTTTGACCTCATCGCCTGCGGATGCAGTGCCTTCCTCATTCTGGCGGCGCTGCTCTGGTGGAATACCCGCCCGGACCTGTTTACCGGGTATGCCAGCCAGACAGGTGCGCTGTTGATATGCGCCGGTGATCTGATCGGCTGCGCTGGCTCTGCGGTGCTGGCGTACTTCGCCCGGCAGCATTTTGCGCATGCGCTGGAGGCGCAGACGCCGTTTACCCTGCGCGGGGCGGCGGAGCAGAAACGGCTCGGCATCCTGATCCTGTGCATTTCGCCTGCCACGATGGTGCTGCGGGTCGCGTTGTCCGCGGCGTTCTCCGCGGAGTTTATGCCGGAGCGGCTGGCCGGGATGATCGTAGCGGACGGGGGCATGCTTGCGTTGGGCGTGATGTTTCTCGTGCTGTCGCTCGTGTGCCGCTACGGTGCAGAGCGGGAGGCAATGAAGCAGGAATAAGACAGTCAAAACCTCCGGCTTGGCCGGAGGTTTTGACTTGGGCAACCAATGCAGCGCCGCGGAGCGAAAGCCCCGCGGCGCGTATTTTTGGGTTCATTCCTGCGCCGGTTCAAACCGGAGCACATCCGCGCCGATGTCCAGCACATCCTCGCCGGAGAAGGCACAGAGCTGTAAAGAGCCGAAGGATGGCTCGATCGACCAGATGGCCGTGAGCTCATTGCCATCCGGCTGCGTCAGAGAGCAGGTGCAGAGGAGGCCGCCGTCTCCCATGCCGAGCACGGTAAGCGCGCCGGTCGAGGTAACGCGGCTGCCCTGCCGCGCTTCCTCCAGCGTGCAGGCCCCGTCCTCGCCGAAGCGGAGGCGAAATGCGTCACCCTCCCGGTTCGCCTCCCAAGCGCCGGAGAGGATGGCGGAAAAACCGCTCTCCACGCTCTGCACCAGCGGCAGGAGGTCATGTTTTGCGCCGCCTGCGTCCACGGCATAGGCTGTGCCGTTTCCCGCCTCCAGTGATGTGATGCCGGAAAGACCGTAGAGCGGACCCATACTGCAGAATGTCTCAAAGCGGGAACAGGCCGTCATATTCACGGCCTCGACGAAGCCGCCTGCCGTGAGGGCAAACACATAGGTGTCCGGCCCAATGTTGGCAGCCAGCAGGGCGGTGTAGTCGGCATAGCAGCCGGAAACGGGATAGTTTTTCCCGGAGCTTTCGAAGGAGACCTGCAGCCCGGTCCCGTCGAGCGTAATGGCAGCCCAGACATCACTGGAATTGGACTGGATGGGCGCTCCGGTCCCGGTCTCTGCGGAGCCGAACGAGACCGTCAGGGGCGTCATATACCATCCTGCCCCGGCGATGGAGCCGATGGAAGGGAAGATACGCAGCGAGCCGTCCTCATTCGGCAGAAAGGGTACGGGATCACTGTTCCCGGCGGCCGCGACCGTCATGGCGCGCAGCTGCAGCAGATAGGCTGCCCCGCCGCCGATCGCAGGATCGAACCCGGCATACTGGCGGTCGAATGCCTGCGCGGCCGCGCGGCGGACGGCTGCGGTATAGTCGTCCATGGAGATGCCGAGGCGCCGCAGCATATGCGCGGAATCAAGCTCGATGCTGTTGGCACAGTCGAAGTGGTAGATGTAGTAGTGCGAGGTCCCCTCGGCGTATTCGACGATGACGGCCAGCGAAACGATGCTGTCCGTCCAGACCCGCTCCCAGCGAACGCTGCACAGCTCGGCGGGTGTGCTCTGCTCGATAGCCGTCTCCATGCTGCTGATGATGCCGGACAGGTCCCGATGGATCTTCGAATTCAGCTCCTCTGCCGCGGGCGAGTCCAGCAGCAGGCGGGGCACATGCAGAGAATAGCTCCATTCGGAGCCCCAGGCGTCGGTGAACGTGCCTTCGTTCGTGTAAGCCTCGCCGAGCACGCTGTCGTCAAACGTCGGCGCTTCCGTCGGCGCGGTCGTTGCAGGCGGGGCGGACGGCTCGGAGGGAACGGCCGTCTCACCGCTCGGGGAGACCGGCAGTAGGGGCGAACAGCCCATCAGAAATGCCGCAAGGATGGCGGCAAACAGAAAAATGCGGAACGTGCGTTTCATGTCGGGACCTCCTTGTCGTTATATGGGGATATCTCTGCACCCAGTATATCAGTGAAAAGAACGGAAATCAAGCGTTATGCTGAAATTCAGTAAAACCGTATCATTGTCATACTTTATGACGGAAGTACTGCTGCGGACCTGCGCCGAATTTTGCGCTTTGCGAAAAAAATCGCTCCTGACCGCACGGATCAGGAGCGACGATAAATGCTGTTTTGACGATCTTATACTAGAATCTGATAAAAAGCTTTAAAAGCTTTTTATAGCGCCGAGGGCGCGTCAGATTCTGCATGAGACGGCGCAGCGTGCGTCAGCACGATGCGAGTGTGCGTAGCACACGGGATTCCTGATGAAATGTTTTAATCAGGAATCAGTATTACTTCTTGAGCGCCTCTTCGACTGCGACTGCCACCGCAACGGTAGCACCGACCATGGGAGAGAAATGCTGGGACAGCATTTCGGAAGGGATCGAAGCGAACCGCCAGTGGCGGTTCGCCACATTACCCATGGGAGCGGGGAAGAAACAAATTACTTTTTGAGCGCCTCTTCGACAGCAACCGCGACGGCGACGGTAGCACCGACCATGGGGTTGTTGCCCATGCCCAGGAAGCCCATCATCTCGACGTGAGCCGGGACAGAGGAGGAACCTGCAAACTGTGCATCGGAATGCATGCGGCCCATGGTATCGGTCATGCCGTAGGAAGCGGGACCGGCGGCCATGTTATCCGGATGCAGCGTACGGCCCGTGCCGCCGCCGGAAGCGACGGAGAAGTACTTCTTGCCCTGCTCGATGCACTCCTTCTTGTAGGTGCCTGCGACCGGGTGCTGGAAGCGGGTCGGGTTCGTGGAATTGCCGGTGATGGAGACATCGACACCCTCGTGATGCATGATGGCAACGCCCTCGCGGACGTCGTCAGCACCGTAGCAGCGGACATCGGCGCGCTCACCCTCGGAGTAGCGGATCTCGTTGACGATCTTCAGCTCGCCGGTGTAGTAGTCGAACTTTGTCTGCACATAGGTGAAGCCGTTGATGCGGGAGATGATCTGAGCGGCATCCTTGCCGAGGCCGTTCAGGATGACGCGCAGCGGGGTCTTGCGTGCCTTGTTGGCGTTGCGGACGATGCCGATGGCGCCTTCGGCGGCGGCAAAGGACTCATGACCGGCCAGGAACGCGAAGCACTTGGACTCCTCGCTCAGCAGCATGGCGCCGAGGTTGCCGTGGCCAAGACCGACCTTGCGGTCTTCGGCGACGGAGCCGTCGATGCAGAAGGACTGCAGGCCTTCGCCGATCTTCTTGGCGGCCTCGGCGGCGGTGGTGACACCGGACTTCAGCGCAATGGCTGCGCCGACGGTGTAAGCCCAGCAGGCGTTCTCGAAGCAGATGGGCTGGATGCCCTTGACGATCTCATACGGATCGAAGCCTTTCGCCTTGCACAGCTCACGGCACTCCTCGACGGAGCCGATGCCATACTGCGCAAGAACGCCGTTGATCTTGTCGATTCTTCTTTCGTAACTTTCAAACAAAGCCATGGTGCGCTCCTCCTCTTATTCCTGACGCGGGTCGATGTACTTCGCGGCGTTGTCGAACTGGCCGTAGTGACCCTTGGCCTTCTCCATTGCCGTGGCGGGCTCATCACCCTTCTTGATGAAGTCCATCATCTTGCCGAGGTTGATGAATTCGTAGCCGACGATCTCGTCGAGCTTGTTGAGCGCGACGCGGGTGACATAGCCCTCGGCCATCTCCAGATAGCGCGGGCCCTTCGCCTTCGTGGCGAACATCGTGCCGACCTGGCTGCGCAGGCCCTTGCCGAGGTCTTCCATGGAAGC
>OGYB01000600.1_pt1 | contig 21998 bp, 25 predicted proteins | sample 1576421 | NCBI WGS metagenome assembly OGYB01 (sample SAMEA3541577, study PRJEB24748) | human gut metagenome | biome: human gut; feature: human-associated habitat; material: faeces | place: China | collected 2012
AAATTCACGGGCAAGGCGACTGTCCTTTGCGGTTTCGGTTTCCTCCACAGCGTTCCACAGGATTTCTCGATCCTGCCACTCTGCGGGGGCGGTGGCTGGCAGAAAAACCTGCCGCCACCCAAGGCCCTGTTTGCGGGTGTAGTCGTGCTGCACCCCGTCATACTCGTTGAGCATCCGGGAACAGCTCAGATAGGCCGCAGCAGCTACGGCGGAGCGTCCAGCTCCACGGCTGACTATTTTGGCCTCCAAATGATAAATCGCCATTGTCTACCGTCCTTTCCGAAGGGCTACTGTGAAACGCAGCAGCCCTTCTTCCGTACTTGATTACAACAGGTACGTCGTGAAATGCGACGCACCACCAGCATGGGTGGAACAAATCGTTCCACCCCTGTATCTGTGTCAAGCTGCCGGTGGCAGGTTGACGCAGGCAGGCGGCGGGATGGGGTGGCAATATACCACCCCATGAACAGGGGATTCCAAAACGAAAACCCCTGCGCCGACTGCATGGGCAAGGCTGGCAGTTTGGCAGAAATGCAGCCTTGTCCAGCGGCTCCCGCAGGAGTCGCAATCCCTCTCGGAGAGCGCACGTGCCCGACCAACGGGAGGGCTACCACCGCCTGCTTTAGCAGGTGGTGAGTAAGTGCGCCCTTCGGGATAAAAAAGAGGAAGGCCCCCGGTTTCCCGGAGACCTCCCAGTCGTTTTCAATTGTGTCCTGCCAGCTTTCGCCGCAGATATTCTTCCAGATTATCAAGCCCTACCGCCTGTACTTCCGGCAGCACTTTTTCCAGCACAGCGCCCTCCTGAATGAGCCGCCTTGTCCGGGCTTTTCGTTCCTTCACCCGGTCCCGTGCCTGGGCTTCCTCCAAGCGGTGCTTTGCCTGCAACAGTTTCTTTTCTTCACTTGTCATTGGATTACCTCCGTTTCTGCCAGATCAGGTCGTAGCCCAGCACATCGGCCAGCTCCACAACCTCCTTGTAGCGGATGGATTCCCGCTGGAGCTTGGCGGACAGGTTGGAAACACTGTCCGACCAGCCGTATTCCTCATGGAGCCGGTCAACTACCTCCTGCATGGTATATCCGGCCCGGACGATCTGTGCCTTAATCTCGTTGCGTACCGTCATCATCAAAAATCCTCCTAAATTTACTTGATAAAAAAGCGAAGCTGGCACGCCCTCTGGCATAACCGCTTCGCTGTGTGGTGAAAAATCTCCTTGTCACCAAATCCGTTCAGAATTGCCGGTGTGATGTCCTGCCCATAGGTCGCACCTTCCGACTTTTCCGTTACGTGTGACTTGGCTTGAAACCGTGCATTTCCCCATGATTCCATGCACCCGGTTCACCGGGGCGAGAAGCACGGTTTCGCAAAATGATTTCTTCCAATAGGCAAATACTTTTCGATTTCCACTTGCCTTGATTTAGCATGGGGATTTGACCAGTGATTCTGACTGCCATAGCCGCCGAATTGCTATAAAAGGGAGAACAAGGGTCAATCAAAGCGTACGTACGTACACGGTTCAGCGCCGCCATTCTTCCGGCACATCTTCCGGTACGTACGTACGCATCGAATCACCGGAAAACACTGATATATGATTTCTCACCAATACCTCAATTCCCAGGAATCCACGCACCCGCCGTCCGGCTGCGTTGGTCACATTGTTGCAGTATTCCAGATTATAGCGGCTCTGGCAGGCAATCAGGGCTTCGCTGAAGCTGCGGGGCTTCAGGGCAGGCAGGTTGTTCTCAGTGCAGTAAATCTGGTATGCTTCGTACAGCTCTTTGGAGCTGGCGGACATATCGGCTTTCAGGCGAACATACCCGTCAGAATCCAGAAAATCATAGACATTGTTATTGTCCCGTTTGACTGCCTCCCGGTTTTCTCTGGTGCGGTCACTTTCGGTGAACTTGAAGTTGTTTGCGGCCAGCCGCTGCAATCCCTCAAAAGCCCACAGCAGAATACCCTCCACCTCGGCTTTCATCTTCTCGGCAAGGTCAGGATCATCCACACGGCCAGCCGGTTTTTCTTTCGTGGTCAGCACCAGCTGGCGGCGATAAAATCCGTCGCTCCGGTCAAACAGCGCCTGCAAATCTCCGTTGGAGAAGGCCAGCAGCCGGGCGCACATCCATCCCTGATAGCTCTGCTTGCCCTTGCGCTCCAAATCCATCTTGCCCTGGGCAGTGACGATGGATTTCACATAGTTGGTCTGGCGCAGGGCCTCCATTCGCATATCGTCATCCACGCACAGGAGGATATGTTCCAAATCGGCACGGGCAAACCGGTTCTCGGATATTTTCCCGATGCTGCCATCCTTCATGTTGGAGCCGAACAAAGTTCCCAGAACAGCGCCGATCTGCGACTTGCCCTCGCCGCCGCTGCCCTTAATGACCATCATCCGTTGTCCCTTGTTGCTGGGAATCAGGCAGTAGCCGATATATTCCTGCAAGGTGGGGATGTCCTCCGGGTAGAGCAGGCCATCCAGAAATTGCAGCCAGAGAACAGGCTTTGGGGCGTTGGGGTTGTAGGCCACGGGGAAACGGTTGCGGACGATTTTCGGCTTTCCCTCCGCAAAGGTTCCGTCCAGAAAAAGTGTGCCATTGGAAAGATGAATCCGATCCGGCTCCGGGGGAAAATCCTCCGCCAGCGCCGCCAGCTTCATCAGCTCCACAATGTTGCTGATTTTGCGGGGAATGTTGCTGACCGCACAGCATTTCAGCTCCTCAAAAATCTCTCCCCGCAGGGGCAGTTCGTCTGTCACACGGCCTTCGGGCGTGAAAAAAGCCCCGTTTGTGAAGATGATCTTGTGCGTCTGCAAGAACTCCTCACAAAACAGGGCTTCGTTGATGCTTTTTCCATCAAACCAGACGGGCATCCCGTCAAGCTGCGCTTTGTTTTTCATGGGCGTTGTCCTCCTTTTTCAGCCTGTCCAGCCGTTCCTCCAAACCGGCGATTAAGCCGTCCTTGTTCAGCATTTCTACGATTTTCACCCGCTGTTCCAGCTCGGCGGCAATGAGCAAATTCGCCAGATACTCCACATAGTCCAGCATCTGGCAGGTTTCCACAAATCGGTCATCCAGAACATCTTCCGCTGTCTTGGGTGCGTACTGCACCTTCCAGCGTTCCAGAAGATGCAGATAATCGCACAATACCCGCAGGCAGCGCACTTGCTCCTGCCGGTATGCTTTCAGCAGGGGACGCTCCGGTTTGGGCAGGACCGCTGCCGCAGGGGGCTTGTCCGGGTCAATCCCAAAATCCTGTGCCAGCTTCTGCGCTGCCTCGTAGCTGCTCAGGTCAAATAACCTCGCCACAAGGTCGATCACATCGCCGGTGGCTCCGCAGCTGAAGCAGTAAAAATACCGTTCGTTCAGCTTCATGCTGGGGTGCCGGTCCTCATGGAACGGACAGCTGCACATCCCGTTTCGGTTGACTTGCAGCCCATAGTGTTCCGCCACATCCGGCACACAAATATTCTGTTTTACCAGTTCAAAGAGTGTCATAAAAATCCCTCCGTTTCAGGGCATAAAAAAAGCGGCCTGCCCGGTTTGTTGGGGCAGGCCGCAGTCTTTATGCAGTTTGTGATGTTTCCGTTTCTTTGGCTTTCCGCTTTTCCTGCCGGTAGAACTTCTCCCGGCAGGCGGGTTTGCAAAATTTAGCGTTAGGGCGGACAGACTGGAACGGCTCTCCGCAGCACTGGCACACCAGCTGGTACGGTTCACCCGGAACGATCAGCCCCTCAGCAATCTTCTGTTTGCGCTCCTTCTGGCGCAGATACTTTTCATGGTCACGGATGCGCTTCTGGCGGCGCTTTTCCTCCGCAGCCAGTTCTTCCTCGGTGGGTTCGGGCATGGGCACTTCAAACTTCCCGATGAAATTCAGATAAATCTCAATTTCCTGCACCCGCTCCCCGGTGCTTCTGTCCGGGGCATGAACCAGAATTTTCTCCACAAATTCATGGATCATAGGGGCGGTCAGCTCGGTGAAATCCGTATATTTCTGTGCCAGCGCCAGAAAGTGGCTGGCACGGTCCGTGTCCTCATGAAACTGGTCCAGCTGTGCCTGCTCAGAGGCAAGCAGCTGTTCCAGTTCGGCCTGTTCCTTCTCATATTCAGCACATAGCAGCTCGAACCGTTTTTCCTCCAATTTACCCATGGCATAGGTTTCGTACAGCTTTTTAATCAGCACATCCAGCTCGGCGCTGCGTTTGCGCTCTTTGGCAACCTTGCGTTTCAGCTCCTTGGCCGCTTCCTGCTGGCGAACCTGTGATATGCTGCGAACTTTCTGAATAAATTCCTCCTTGTTCTGGATGGCATAGCTGGCGGTAGTGCGGATGGTTTCCAGAATCAGGGCATTCAGAGCCTTAGTGCTGACCGTGTGAGAAGAACACATCTGAGTTTCTCGCTCAAAGGTCAGGGTGTAGGTGGAGCAGCTGTAAAAATCCACGGAATATTCCCGCCCGTCCTTTTTGCGCTTGCCCCGGTGGTTATACATCTTTGCTCCGCAGTCGGCACAGAACACAAGGCCGGTCAGGGGATTGGCGACGCCGGTGGTGTCCGTCCGGCGCACCGTCCGCTTCACCTGCTGGGCGAGCTGCCAGATTTCCGGGTCAACAATGGCCTCGTGGGTATTCTCAAAGATCAGCCAGTCGGACGGGTCATTTTTTACCCGCTTATCCCGGTAGGACTTTTTGGAGGAACGGAAGTTCACCGTATGCCCCATATATTCCGGCCTCTCCAACAGGGTGCTGACGGTGTTGCCATACCAGTCATAGGGGCGGTTCTTGTCCAGCATGGATGTGCCGCTCTTTTTGCCCTGCTTCTTCTGTTTTGCCCGCTGCTTGGCGAGATAGTAGCCGGGGCACTCCACCTTCTCGGCGGTGAGCATTTTGGAAATCTCATAGGGGCCGTGCCCCTCCACGGCCAGCCGGAAAATGCGCCGCACCACAGCGGCGGCTTCCTCATCCACCAGCCAGTGGTCTTTGTCCTCCGGGTCTTTCTTGTAGCCATAAATGGCGCTGTTGGAGGTTGGCTTGCCCGCCTTGCCCTTCACCCGGTAGGCTGCCGAAACCTTTTTGGACTGGTCGCGCAGATACCACTCGTTCATGATATTCAAAAACGGCGCAAATTCACTGCTTTCCTGTTCATCGCTATCAATGTTATTGGCGACAGCAATAAAATGAACCCCATACTGCCGGAACATGATCTCGGTATAAAAGCCGGTTTGCAGGTAATTACGACCGATCCGACTGAGGTCTTTGCACAGCAGGTGGGCCACCTTCCCGGCCTCAATGTCGGCGACCAGGCGTTTCCAGCCCGGACGCTCAAAATTGCCGCCCGACCATCCATCGTCCGTATAGTGGACGATGTTGGTATAGCCCCGCTGTTTTGCAAAGCTTTCGAGATACCGTTTCTGGTTCAGAATGGAGTTCGAGTCGCCCGCAACGTCGTCGTCACGGGACAAGCGCTCATAGAGCGCGGTGATTTTTTCTTCCGTCTGTCTGGTTGCCATATCAGGCGCTACTTTCAGACTGACGGCTCATTTGTGGCAATTCCATTATACCACATTCCCCGTCCATTGCCAGCCCATCATTGCGGATCAGCCGCAAAATTTTATCTTCCATCGTCTCGCTTGCAGTTTCGCTGAGATGGACACGCACCTTGTAGGTGGTCTTGCCGATATGCCGTGTCAAAAAGATGCCCTTCGTTTCTGCCATTGAACCTCTCTTTCTTGCGCCCAGGGCGCAGCCATTGTATAATGTGAATAGTTCCGTTTTGTGTAACTGTTAAAGCACACAGCTACTTGCGGTGCATCAGCATGGCGCGGTTCCTCCTTTCTCTCGCCTGTCAGTCGTTTTGTAATCTGATTGTTTATTATTTGGGTTACTATCTCTATTGATAGGAGAAAAAGCGGGTGTAAAACGGAACCATTTTCGCAGAAACACAAAAATATTTTTTGAGGGAGGCGAGGTCATGGCGCTGATACTGGATGATGACAGCCTGCTGGATGCGGCGGGTGGCTTCGCCGGTTGGGACGACGCCCTGGTAGACGATACGCTGGCGCAGGAGCTGGCACAGGAACGCGCCGTAGAACTGGAAAGCGAGCTGGAGCAGGACGAACAGCCCATTGACTACGACGCCGAGCTGGAGGACGCGGAGGAAGAAGCTGCCCCCACCAGCGAGAAGCGGCTGAAACGGGAGCTGCGGGCCGAGGCGCTGCGCCGGTTGGAGGATGCCGCCCGGACGGCGGAGGACTTCGCCGTTGTGGTGGAAGAATGGAACAAGCTCGATCGCAACCGGGAGCGCCGGGAACGGGATCACGAAAACCTGCGCGGTGATGTGCCGTTGGAATATCAGGCCGTGCCGGAGCCGAAGATCGTGCCGCGCTGGCTGAACAATCCGGCGATGCGCCAGCTGTGCAGCGGCAACTTCCTTGACATCCTCTTTGACTGCCCCTACGAGATGCACCAGCTGACGGCCAATACGTTCCTGTCCGGCATGATTGAGGAACTGAGCGAGGAACACAAGGAAATCCTTTATTTCCTCTCCATCCGGTTGTACAGCACCACCCAGCTGGCGCAGTTGCGCGGCCAGTCCGATCGCAACATCCGCAAGGTACGCAACACCATCCGAAAAAAACTGCAAAAGAAGCTGTACACCCATCTATGCCGGATGCAGGGCGAGGGCAAAAGCCTGACGCTGCGGGAGCAGCAGTTCATGGAGGAATATGCTGCGTTGCTTGGGGAAAAGGGCAAGGACGCCGTGATACGCCGGGAGAACAAAACCAAACGGCGCAAGAAAAAAGCCGCCCTTGACGACGGCAAGGACAGCAAGTAATATATAAGCGTGAAATAAGATTACATAGTATAAGGAGGGTGTTCATGGAACATACCGAAGCAAAGCAGGCCATGAAAGAACTGACAATGATGCTGATTTATCTTTCCCGCTTTTGTGAACGGGAAAAGTTCGCCGAGGCAAAACACTTTTATGCTTGGAAAGGCTATGATTTTGATGTACTGAATGGGTTGGACGATGAAGATTTGATTCGTCAGGGCAGCCGCAGGAGCAAGAGCCTTTATTTGACCGAAACGGGCAAAGAGTACGCCCGGTCACTGCTCGAAAAGTACGGTATTGACGATTGGAAGTGAGGGACGGTGGCATGAAGAATCTGTTTGAACAGTCCCGTTCCCATTGGGTGCGGTATGACCGCTATGAACTGAAAACCGCCGCTGATGGGAAACGGTACATCACACCGACGAAAGATGCAAAGCCCGATGTGTATAACCCCATGAAGGAGATGCCCGGTATGGTGCTGGACGCGCTTAATGTGGGGATGCTGATGATGGGCCGCAGGAAAGATGTGGACGTGGAAACGGCCATTCTGGAATTTGTCACAAAGTACGGCCTGCTGGGCTTGATGACGGCGCTGCCCACCACGCCGTCTTTCATGGATTACGAGGCTGTTTACCTGCCGAAGAATCACTTCATCAAGGCAGAGACGATGGAGACGGAGGATTATCTGGCGCTGTTCTATCCCTTTGAGCAACTGGACATGGTGAAAAAGGGCGTGGAATCTGACTGGACGGTTTCAAATGACCGCACGATGATCGCGCTGACCATGACCTTTGCCGACGAGCCAATGGCGAAAACGATGAGCTTCCAACGTGAATATGCGGAACCCTACGATTGGATCGCCCAGCAGCTCAAGGACTGGGCCTTCACGCTGACGACTTCCATTTTGTATTACCACGATTACGATTCCATCGATGAGGGAACTCGGAGCCTGTACCGCAAGGCGATGGCGGCCTTTGGCGGGATCGCGCCCAGCTACCACATCGAGCTGCTGGAAAAGCCGACGATTTACTGGGACTTCCACTCGCTTTTGCTGGGTATCCAGATGATGTTCAGCTTCATGCTGGTGGACGAGGCAAGACCGCTGCGGCTGTGCAAGCACTGCCAGAAGGTGTTTATGAGCAGCCGCGCCAACGCCGTTTTTTGCAGCGCACGGTGCAAGAACCAGTATAATGTTTATAAAAGCCGGGGAAAACAGAAAGAACAGGATGGTGACGAAAATGCCTGAGAGCCAGAACACGGAATGGAAAAGCAAGTGGAAGGACGAATATCTGGAATGGATTTGTGGCTACGCCAACGCACAGGGCGGGAAAATCTATATTGGCTGCGATGACGAGGGGAATATCGTGGGCCTGCCTAACGCCCGCAAGCTGCTGGAGGACATCCCCAACAAAATCCGGGACGCGATGGGCATTATTGTCGGTGTCAACCTGTTGGACGAGGACGGCAAGGAATACATTGAGATCGACGTGCCGCCGTATCCCATCGGCATCTCCTGCAAGGGCGTCTACTACTACCGCAGCGGCAGCACCCGGCAGATTCTGACCGGCCCGGCGCTGGAGGCCTTCCTCATGCGCAAGCGGGGTGCGACCTGGGACAATCTGCCGCTACCGGCTTTTTCGCTGGACGATGTGGATGACGAAACGGTGGCTCATTTTAAGCAGTGGGCCGCCAAAAAGGGACGCATTGACCGAAGCGTGCTGGATGAGCCAAAAGACGTGCTGATGGAAAAGCTGCACCTGATGAACGGCCCGTATCTGACCAATGCAGCCATGCTCCTGTTTAGCAAAGACCCGGAGAAATGGCAGCTGGGTGCGTATGTGAAAATCGGCTATTTTGAGACGGACGCGGATTTGCTGTATCAGGATGAAATCCATGGCTCTATTCTGGAACAGATCGACAAGATCGTGGAGCTGGTGTACCTCAAGTACATGAGGGCCAAAATCACCTATGAGGGGATGCAGCGGATCGAGCGGTACTTTGTGCCGGAGGAAGCCCTGCGGGAAGCTTTGCTGAACGCCCTGTGCCACAAACAGTATCAATCCGGTGTGCCGATCCAGATCAGTGTCTACGAAGATAAGCTGTACATTGCCAACTGCGGATGCCTACCGGAAAACTGGACACTGGAAAACCTGATGAGTAAACACGCTTCCAGCCCCTACAACCCCAATATCGCCCATGTGTTTTATCTGGCGGGCTTTATTGAGAGCTGGGGCCGGGGTATTGAAAAAATCTGCTCGGCCTGCGAAAAGGACGGCGTACCGCAGCCGGAATATACGATCAACCCCGGCGATATTATGATAAAATTCACCTCGCCGGAAGATCGGCTCATCCGTTCTGTTACCGGCAGGGTGACAGAAAAGGTAACAGATAAGGTGACAGATACGCTGGATGAGACATCACTGAAAATTCTGAATCTCCTTGCCGTCGATCCAGCATACACAACGACTTTCCTTGCCGAAAATCTGTCTCTGAGCCGGAAAACCGTGTCGCTTAGATTAAAAATGCTCAAAGAGAACGGCTTGATTGAGCGCATCGGTTCCGACCGCAAAGGATACTGGAAGTTGCTGAAATAACGCAAAATGCCCTCACGGCAGGCTTATAAGGCTTGCTGTGAGGGCATTACTGCTTATTCTGCGTACACGAGTTCATGCAGGACAATTTCTTCGGCTCGGCTGTGGATGCTGTTCCTCCGGCGCACCCACCCCATCTGATCAGCGGCTTTCAGTGCTTCGGTCACGCCTTCTCGGCACATCATCTCTGCTTCAATGATTTCCAGCCGGTTTTTGCAGGCGGCGTCGATTTCCGCCAAATGGGAAAAGAGCTTTTCTGTAAGCAGCAGGGTACTGTAAAGAGCCGGACGGTGGTCTTTCATATAGGCATGGCGCATCCGGCCATATTTGCCGATGTGGTACTCCCTTGTGTCTGACAATACGAGGTTGGGAATCAGATAGTCCCCGCATTGGGTGTAGGTCAGTTCCATAATGGCCTCCTTTGTGGGAATGTGTGGGGTTGACAGTTACGGTCAGGTGCAGGGCATCCCTCCTTCATCACAACTGTCTTTTCATTCGCCACAAATGAGCCGCAGTCATGATGTAATTTTCGGTGGTGTAATCCACCCTTTATAAATTACATCATGGGGAGAAGTGCGGTTATCATACCGTTATGGAACCCCAGCTCAAGAGACAGGGCGTACTTTTGACGAACTATGTCATGGAAAAACAAACGACTATCTCAGCCCTGTGCCAGCACAGGGCCGGTGGAACCACGCACGATGAGGCGTGGCATATACTCCGCCATGCTCACATACGGTGCCGCTGCATATGTCATCGCCGGGTGGGATATGACCATATCCACTGCAGCCTGGCAACGTATACGCAACTGATGATCCACCGTCGTGAGGCCGGGAATAACAATACTAGCTGAAAAGATATTGTCAAAGCCGCATACGGAAAACTCCTGCGGCACTCCGCGCCTTTGTTCCTGTAATTCCTGCAGGATACCGAGCGCTGTTATATCGTTCACGCCGATGAGCGCTGTGGCACTGCTCCCGGTTGCCAGAAAGTCCGCCGTAAGCCTGCGACCAATAGTATATTCATACGGTTGCCCGTTCTCCAGACCGTCTACCTCCCATTTCTCATCTGTAGTCAGCACCTCTATCTCGTCTGCCTTTCCGCAGGCTTTCATCTGTCGGCGCAGTCCCTCCAAACGTTGCTGCCGCGCCAGCGTGAACTTGTCTAACGGCGTGGAGATAAAAGCGAATTGGCGATGTCCCAACGCAAGGAGATGATCCGCAAGTAGCATACCCGCATTCACATCGCTGAGGCCGATGGAGCATATGGGCAACTCGCCTGTTTCCTCCCCAACGAGCACAATAGGGAGCACCTCAGCCAACCGCTCGATGTATCGCAAAGATCCGGGTAGAAAGCCGTAAATGATGCCTCTAACATTCCTTTCGACAAGGATATCAAGATAAAACCGCTCCAGCTCTGGCTTTCGAAATGTGTTGCACACGGTGACACGATAACCGAGTGTCCCAGCGTACTCCTCAATTGCTTGGGCCAGTTCTACATAATATGGGTTCGCCAGTGTGGGAACCAGCACAAGCAACATATACTCCGTTATGTCCGTGCGTCGTTTCAGGCTTGCAGACGAACGGTAACCCAACTGCCGTGCCGCTGCTAGCACCCGTTTTCTTGTTCCGTTTCTGAAATTTGCCCGGCTACTGTGGTTCAGTGTAAGCGAGGCTGTCGTCTGCGACACGCCCGCCAACTCCGCCACATCCCGCAGGGTAACGTTCTTCATGTTTTCTCCCCCCTATTACAATAAATTTGGACAGGAAAGCCTGATAGCCAGTCCGGCTTTCCCTCCATCTCGTGCCTAAGCTACAATTAGAGGAGCAACTGGCTGACCAATCCCCCCTTGGGCTTATATGTCCGTGCGAAAGACTGTTAGCCATCCTCTTGTTGTAGCGTTCGATTTAAGCAGGTTGATCCACCGAATGTCGGAAAGTTCGCGTCACACAATAGATTGAATCGGCAACGAGAAAAGATGGATTCCGGTTGCAGATTCTTTGTAGTGGAGGAATGTGAATGAACTGCGTTGGCATCGATGTTTCCAAGGGTAAGAGCATGATTGCAGTCATGCGCCCTTTTGGAGAGGTGGTAGTCTCGCCCTTTGAGGTGCTTCACACCGACAGTGAACTGAGCAAGCTGGCAGGGCTGCTCAAAAGCCTGGACGGTGAGACCCGTGTGGTAATGGAATCCACAGGTAATTACCATGCTCCGGTGGCCCGTCTGCTCCACGACGTTGGCCTCTATGTCTCGGTAGTCAATGCAATGCTGGTGCATGACTACAGAAACAACAGTTTAAGACGTGGCAAGACTGACAAGAAGGATGCCGTAAAGCTGGCCAACTACGGCCTTGACCACTGGCTCACACTACCGAAATATGTCCCGGAAGAGGACACCCGGCTCATGCTGAAGACCTGCTACCGGCAGTACCAGCAGTATTCCAAAGTACAGACCATGCTGAAGAACAATCTGATCTCCCTGCTTGACACCGCTTTTCCGGACGTAAACCGCCTGTTTACCAGTCCGCCCCGCGCCGATGGCAGCGAGAAGTGGGTGGACTTTGTAGCCGTTTTTTGGCATTGCGAGTGCGTCTGTAGCCTGTCTGAGAAGGCTTTTACCGCCAAGTACCAGAAGTGGTGCAGAAAGCACGGCTACCATTTCAGAGAAGATAAGGCGCTGGACATTTATGCCTCCGCCTGTGAACACTTCGGTGTCATGCCGAAAACGGATACAGCAAAACTTTTGGTAGAACAGGCCATTTTCCAACTCCGGGCAACTTCTGCCGCGTTAGCTGCTCTCAAGCAGGAGATGCAGTCCCTGGCGGCTTCTCTGCCGGAGTATCCTGTGGTGATGAAGATGTTTGGCGTTGGTCCAACCCTCGGCCCTCAACTCATGTCTGAAATCGGCGATGTGCGCCGATTCCACTCCAAGAAGGCTTTGGTCGCCTTTGCGGGCATTGACGCCCCACCTTACCAATCCGGACAAATGGATGTCCGTAGCCGCAGCATCTCCAAGCGGGGATCTTCTTCACTGCGCAGGACGCTCTTTCTGGTGATGAGTGTCATCCTGCAGCGTGCTCCAATGAATGAGCCGATCTACCAGTTCATGAACAAGAAACGCTCTGAAGGCAAACCCTACCGTGTCTACATGATGGCCTCCGCAAACAAGTTCCTGCGCATCTACTACGCCTCTGTGAAAACCTACCTGGATTCTTTGGAACACCACTGATTTTCCTGCTCTATACCATCTGGCTGGCCGCCATTTCGGTTTTGAGATGCTCAGCGGCTTGATTTTGTATTGCCTTTTTCACCTCCCTCAAAATCTGAAATTTCTACTTGACTTTTATTAGCAGGTCTTTCTATATTCCAAGTATTCCTCTCCGAATGTTTTTATCAAGAAATCTTCCTCCACTTTAACAATCTGTAAGTGAAACATAACAACCGTCAACACTGTTATCACTAACAAGCCCCAATTAAAAAATATAAAAAGGATGGATAAATAGATTAAATCAAAACCCAAAAAGGCAGGATTGCGGCTATATGCATATATTCCAGACGTGACAAGTTCTGTTTTTTTATCATCAGGGACACCGGTTCTCCAACTATCACGCATCGTAAGTACGGATACCGCAAACACCACAACTCCTAATATTCCCAATATACAGCCAAATACCCTTATCCATGTCAAATCAATATATGTGTCCATAAAAATACTAATCAACTCAACAATGGGCGCTACAAATGTTACAATTTTCAATGAATCTTCTATGGCCTTTACAAAGCCTTTCTTTCCCTTGCCCAATAAATTTGTTTGTATTCCCTGCTTTCGCTGACTAATAAGTTTTATGTAATAAATACCGTAAAACGCAGCCAGTATCAATATTGCAACAATTTTATATGCCATACTGCAACCTCCAAGTTTGTTTTTATCACTGGATTGATTATACCTCATTCATCAAGACAAGCATAGCAGAACTTTGTAAACACTTGATGAATGGCAACAGGGGGCCTTCCCCAACAAGCAAAATTTCCGGACCGACAGTGGTGGCCGGGGCGGAGATTTATAGAAAGTGCGGTTACTCCGTCAGTTTCTTTTCTCCACACAGTAGTTGTCTGTGTATGAAAACACCCAGATCAGAAAAAGCCATCATACAGCAGAACCGACAAAGGATATAGGTTTTCCATTTGCACAGTTAGCCATGACGTACTATAATTCAAAATGGATTCTATTTGGATTTCAAATCCTGCTGATTGGAGCGGTTCAATATGAGAAAAAACTATATAATAAAAGATGCCAGGAAAACTTTGGCACAACAGATAAACAACTTAGATACAACGGAAAGGACAGCTATGGAAAATGCGCCTTTTTCATCAACGGGATTATCCGCAGTCATTCCGAAAGATAATGACGGCTACTGTACCGTCTATAAAATGGATTGTGCGGATGGCCTCGGACTTATGACGGTCTATCAGGTCTATCCCGGCATTCAGCTTATTTATAACGATTTTGAAGCGACAAGCTGTTATTGGGATGGGAACATTGATAAAAACATATTGGAGATCAATCATTGTCGGGAAGGCCGGGAAGGTTGTCGCTTAGCAAGTGGCTCTTGTCTTTATCTTGGAGAAGGCGACCTATCTATTCATACGATGGATAACTGCGCTTCAGAAATGTCATTCCCTCTCAAACACTATCGAGGAATTTCTGTTGTCATTAATTTATCTGTGGTAATGAAAAACCCACCGGAGATTCTCTCCGACAGCGGCATAGATATTCTCCAATTTAAGGAGAAGTTTTGTTCTGATGGAAATTGTTTTATCATGCGGGCTAAAGACGAAATTGAACATATCTTTTCAGAGCTTTATTCTGTGCCTGACTGTTTGCAAAAGCCATATTTCAGGTTAAAAGTACAAGAATTACTCTTGTTCCTGTGTATGATCGATGTATCCAAAGAGAAACGACGTGAACTATATACTTCTCCTCAGGTGGAGATTATTAAAACAATCCATAAAAGGCTGGTATCAAATCTGCAAGAACGACCAACGATTGATGACCTTTCAAAAGAATACTTAATTAACCCAACAACCTTAAAAGACACATTTAAAGGTATTTTTGGGCAACCTATTGGGAGCTACATGAAAGAATATCGCATTAAACAAGCTGCAATCCTATTACGGCAAACACAGGCTACCATAGCCGAAATAGCAAATAATGTTGGCTATGAAAATCAAAGTAAGTTTGCCACAGCATTTCGGGATATTCTAAAAATCACTCCGGCTGAATACCGCAAACAGAATAGCGGAGAATAGAAGCTATTAACAAGTGGTGGTATTCTTGTCTCACTATTAAGAGTGAGCCCCCCAGTGGGTGTAAGCGTACCTGCTGGTTTTTCAATGAGATTTTTATTCCATATGTTCTCATGACAAAAAATCAGCAGAACAAGGCTAACCTTTGCTCTGCTGATTTTATTTGGTATCTTCGGCATCATCTTTGGATGTATCGCTTTTGCGTAGCAGCTCATTGGCCAAACAATTTAATGTCCTGATCAGTATTTTTCGATCATGTTCAGAACAGGCAAGATACTTGCCAATAAATTGTTTAATCTCCTCGTCCTGCTCTAAATAGTCTGGGTGAAATAAACTTTCACCAGAAAAACCGAGCCGCCTTTTTAATGTAGCTAAGACTTCATACGATGGATTTATCAGGCCCTTTTCGATATTTGCTATATGCCGTGACGATACACCAGACTGCTCAGCTAACTCCTCTTGAGTTAATTCGCAATCTTTCCGGCTCTTACGGATAAAAGCACCGAGATACTGAAACATATCTTCCGGCATAATCGTTCACCTCACATACATTGTATCGTGCTAAAAGAAGTTTTTACATTCCTCTACCATTCTGAAAAAAACAGAACGATACTTCCTGTTATATAGAGTATTTATTTACAATGTGGCCTTGCTTTAACCGCCAATAAAAAAAACGGCGGTTTTTGACAGGGCCTAAAGGTATGCCATCTGTGTTCCGCCAATGGAGGCAAACATGGGTGGTATTTTATTTTTGCTCTATAAGAGAGGGATTTTCTCAAAAAAATAGCTTTTAGTCCGGGTCAATGCTTTGCTCAAAAGCAAGAACAATCCATCCGTTTTCAAAAGAATCATACTTCATTTGAGCGGGTATTATTATGCGTCGAACAGTTACAACAACTGTTCGACGCTTTTTCTTGTCGTTTTTTGTCAAACTTCGGAGGTATTCCGAAGTGCCGTTCTCCCCCGTTTGTCTGCCCGCCCATGCAGACAAACATCAGAAAGGAGAACAGGCTTATGGCCGAAAAAGATTGGGCTGCGATCCTTAAAGACGAGGATCGTATCATTGCAAACTCTGACCGCCGGTTCCGGTATCACTGCTATTCCCTAGAAAGTATGAGTGAGGAACTTACATATAAAGAACGGTCTATCTGTATCCAGGAAGATTTCACCGAATTACTGTTGATAGAGGATTTCATTGATACCATCCGGAATGAAAAGTTGGCTCACGGTTTACGCCAGTTGACTGACCGGCAGCGGTTCGCCATCGAGCTGGCCTTTTGGGAGGGGTATCAGTACAAGGAAATTGCAGCCATTCTTGGCTGCTCTCCGGCGGCGGTTACGCTTCTGCTTCAAAGGGCTTTCCATCGGCTCCGTAGCTTTTAAGCTGAATAGGTGAAAGCAAGGGCAGCATCTTCGTGATGCTGTCTTTGCCTTTGTCTATTTGATTTTGTAAAATATGTTGTTCCCCCTTTAATTGAGGGGGTACTGAAATCTCCGATGTATAGAGGGACAAGCCCTCAAAAAATAATCGGAGGTGTTCCAATATGGTAAAAACCATCAAAGTAATCCGTCTGGCCCCAGGGGAGTCGCTTCTCGTCCTGACTGAATCCGGCCCGAAGCCCGTGTCGCCGTCTGGCGCTGCGGCCGTCCAGCCCTGCCCGTTCCTTTCTGACCCACAGGACGATGATAAGATCATCGCTCTGTTTCGCGTTGCATAAGGGAGGGCCTTCCATGTATCTTGTCAAAATTTTAAATGCCGATCTCCACCCCGTCGATGTAGAAGTGTCCGTCGAAGTCTACCGTGTTTATGAAGAAAGCTGGAAACAGGAAGAACGGCAGCGGTATGAACGCCGAAAGCATATTGAGGGGAAGTCTTTCGATCATTGCCTGCTGTTTGATCTGGCCACAGAGCCGTTGGAAGAAACCTTTGAACGGCTGGAAACCTTGCGGGAAATTGGCCGTGAATTGGAGAAACTCCCTCCGTTGCAGCGGTGGCGGTTCATCCTTCATTTTTTCTACGGCTATTCCTATTCGGAGATTGCAAAAATGCAGGGCTGCCATAAATCGGCGGTCATGCGATCCGCGCAATCAGCATTGAAAAAAATCCGAAAAGAAATTGCCGCATAACTATCAACGATTGCCTGTTTTCCCTCCTATATAGTGAAAGGGATAATTGAGAACCTTTCGGCTATGTACCTTGAAAAACAACGGACAATCCGTTCATATCAGTATTCAAGATTTTGAGTGCTGCGCCGAGCATCGCATAGCACAAACGCGATAACCCCCTGCGGATGGTCAGAGCATCCGTCAACACGATAACATCAAAGGGGCCGAGCGGTTATTTGGTGGCTGATGACCGGCCTGTGGTGGGCCAGAAAGTGCCAGGACGCGCAGCATGAGGAACCGCGCCACTCACCGAAACTTACTGCGAATATGGTGTACCTATCTCACCTATCGGCGGTATGCGGCGGCTTCAGCAGCCAGTAGGCTGACGAACCCTGAACCGGCTTGAATATTCCCTGTATCGGGGGTGTGCCTATGGACGGTCCTGCCGCCCAGATAATACGATACAAAAAATAAAGGATAAGCGGTGCTGCGCCAGGATAACCGGCGCAGCACTTCTTTGATATAGAGAGGTGTGATGCAGCTATGGCGGTGCAAAAGAACCCCGCCATGATTACAGAAACAAAAATCAATGGCGTGACCTATGTTGTCCATTCCAGCTTCAAAGAAGGCTGCACCGAAACTGCGGTGGCAAAGATGGAAAAGGTCTTAAAAAACGAATTGCGTGGCGAGAAAAAGTGTTCATAAAAATTTCATCACTTTAATGCGCTAAACTACTTTTCGCGGCGGCCTGTCTGGTGTATAATAGGACTCGTAAAATCCTACAATTTTGCGGGGCTGTCGGAATGGAGGCTTTTATGAGACAGACAGCTACGCAATTTCAAATGCCGGGTATGGTAAACGCATTAAGCATTTCTTCCCGCCGTTCATTCGATACGGAACCCTGGGCGGCTTTCTACTGCCGGCTGAGCCAGGATGATGGTCTGGATGGTGAATCAAACAGTATCCAGCATCAAAAACAAATTTTAGAGCGTTACGCCAAAGAACACGGCATTACCAAATACAAATTTTATGTAGACGATGGAATCAGCGGTACGACCTTCAACCGGCCCGGATTCCAGGAAATGCTGGCAGATATTGAATCCGGATATGTCTATCTGGTTGCTGTAAAAGATATGTCCCGCTTCGGGCGTGATTATCTGCAAGTCGGGATGTATACGGAAGTGCTGTTCCCTGAGAAGGATATACGCTTTGTCGCCATCAACGACGGAGTGGACAGTGAAAAGGGGGATAATGATTTCACCCCTCTGCGAAACCTTTTCAATGAATGGTATGCCCGTGACACCAGCAAGAAGATCCGAGCGGTGGTTAAAGCAAAGGGAATGTCCGGCAAACGTCTATCTCACCTCCCGCCTTATGGCTATATCCTGGGAGAAGAAGGTAATTGGGAGATTGACGAAGAAACCGGCCCCGTTGTAAAAGAGATTTTTGCGTTATGTCTGTCAGGCTTAGGCCCGACAAAGATTGCAAATATCCTCACTGCCAGGAATATTCCTACCCCTGGCACAATCAATTACCGGCGATACGGCAATAAGCAGGGCTATTGTCCGCAGGCTCCCTGCAAATGGGTTTATCAGACGGTCAGCAACATTCTGGAACGTGTGGAATACCTGGGGCATACGGTCAACTTTAAGACCACGAAGAAGTCCTACAAAAGCAAGAAAGTCATCATTAATGGTGATGACAAACGGATGATTTTCAAGAACACACATCCAGCTCTGATTGATCAGGATACGTTTGACCGTGTGCAGATTATCCGTCAGGGCAAATGCCGACACACGAAAATCGGTTCCGTGGGGCTGTTCTCCGGACTGCTATTCTGTGCAGACTGCGGCTCTAAAATGTATCATCATCGCGGTTCCGGCATCAAGGAAAGCTATGAGTATTACACCTGTGCCGGATACAGCAAACGGGTGAACCCCTGCACTACCCATCATATCAGCGTAAAGAATCTGAAAAAGCTGGTAGCAGCGGATCTCCGCAGGGTGACACACTTTGCAGCCGAGCATGAACGGGAGTTTATCACGATGTTGGTATCCTGCTCTATGCGGGAACAGAAACGGGCACTGGCAGAAATGCAGCGGGAGTTAGAAAACAGCCGAAGCCGGTATGACGAACTGGACAACATCATCCAGCATCTTTACGAGGACAAGATTAAAGGACAGTTGACCGAGGAACGCTTTTCAAAACTGTCAGCCGGTTACGAAGCCGAACAGAAAGGGCTGGAAGGAACCATCAGAGAACTTTCCGAGCAGATTGCCCAAAAGACCGATAAGACCATCAACATCGACCGCTTCATGAATCTGGTCAAGAAAAATACCTCTTTTGAGGAATTGACGCCAACCCTGCTTAATACGTTTATCGAAAAGATTCTTGTCCATGAGGTGGAGGTTAACGCAGAAGGCCAGAAGCGTCAGGAAATCGAAATCGTCTACAATTTCATCGGCAGCGTGGAGTTGCCGGAAGAAGCATATCAGGCAGAGGCGGCAGATCCCATCGAGCTGCCGCAGCCTAAAAGCCGGAAAAGGAAAAAGTCGGCGTGAAATACCGCCGACTTACAATCCGCTCTTTGGGTGTCCCTATCACTACTATACTTTTACATATTTTTACTTATTCGCTCAGTACCTGCGGGGCTGGGCAACTCCCCTTTTTGACTTTTCAAGTCGCTGCATAACCGACTGGCAAGACCTTCCGAAAAAGCGAAGGCATGACCAGTCTGTTTTGTGGCGACTTTTTTGTTGCCGTTTTGTTCGGTGCACCTTGAAAACCGCATGACCGTCTGCATGGGATACCCGGCCATGACCCCCAAGTGGGAGAGCCGGAAAACGCCGCCGGAAGGGGGCAGGAAATCCATGCAGTTTTGCTGCTTCGTTCTCTCCCGGAAAGATATTGAAACGGAGATTAGAAAAATCATTTATAGTCAGGTTATTTACATATAATAAATCGGGGTAAGGAAATGTTTATCGTGACCATTGACGGTATCTTTTTGCTATTTAAAAATATTTTGAAATAGCCTTATATAAAGAGCACATGTGTGATACAATCTATTTAAAGATTATTTGAAATAGATTGGAGCGTGCCCGCTTGGCTATAAATGAAGTGTTAGCTGCTTTAGCAGACGATACACGTCGAAAAATTCTGCTAAAGTTACAGGAAGGTAAAATAAGTTCAGGAGATTTAGCAATCGCATTGGATATGACACCACAGGCATTGTCATACCATTTATCGAAGCTGAAAAAAGCAGACTTAATTTACGAAACTCGATACAAAAATTATATTTATTATGAATTGAATTTATCTATCCTTGATGAAACCATTATGTGGATCAGTAATTTGCGAGGAGATCAACAATGAAAAAGAAAATGGTCGTTTTTTACAGTCTCATGTTTTTACCATTGGCAGTTGTTCTGATTGCCTTACAGTTCTTGCCAGAGCTGATCCCGGCTCATTATGATATGAATAATCAAGTGACACGTTGGGGCAGCAAATATGAAACACTAATTTTCCCTGTGATTACAGTTTTATTTGGCTATTTTATGCTTGCCATGGTTAAGTTATCCTCAAAACAAGAAGAAAATGGAAGTAATAACAAAAATGTATGTATTGTGACTGGAATAGCATCTCTTGCACTTTTCAACGCTATGACAGTCTATTTTTTGTATGCTGATTTCAATTCGATTGAAAATCTGTCTTCCATTGCACTTGATATAAATCAACTTTTATTCGGACTGCTTGGCGTTGCAATGATTATATTAGGTAACATTATGCCAAAACTACGAATGAACTCAGTTGTAGGACTGAGAAGCGTATGGAGTATGAAAAATGAAACAACATGGAAAAAAGGCCAACGCTTTGGAGGTATTTCATTTATCGTAAGTGGTATTATTATAATCATGGTATGCTTTTTGACGAAAGGCATTTCTTGTTTTTGGTGGACAATGAGCATCGTAGCAATTCTTTTGATTGTTGACACCTACTATACCTACACATTATCAAAAAAATACTAATGCCGCAATCCGTGATTCACGAGATGCTATATATGAAACACCCTACAAGACTAAAAATCTTGCAGGGTGTTTTCTTATGCTCTGATATATATGTAACCAGCCCCGAAACCGGGGCTGAAAATTTCTCCGAAATAACGGATGTGGAAGCCAAGCACGAACCCCTTGTTTACCGGGTGGAGGAAATCGCCCAGCTTTTGGCGATTTCTCCCCGTGCGGCGTACAACCTGTGCAACACCACGAAGGATTTCCGGGTGCTGCGCATCGGCACCAGCATCCGGGTGAACAAGCAGAGTTTCGACAGCTGGTTTGCGGCGGTCTGAGGGAGGTAATCTATGGCATCTACCATGCCGATGCCTGCCATGCAGGCAAAAATATATCTGCGCACAGCGCACACTACTAGGCATACGAAGTATGAAGCGCGGAGATTCCTACTCCGTCCGTTATAAGTACAAAGACCATTCCGGCAAACCCTGCGAGGGATGGGAGCGTTTCAAGACCAGGAAGGAGGCGCAGGAGCGGAAGATCACGGTCGAGAAAGAATTGCTGGACGGCACATTCCTTGTCCCCGACACCATGCCGTTGGAGGAGATGCTGTACAAATGGATCCCGATCCAGTCCACCAAACACAAATGGTCTCCCAAGACCTACACCCAATCTGTGGCAATGGTGCAGAACCTTATCGTCCCCTATATCGGCAATCGCAAGGTGCAGGAACTGCGAACCTACGACATCGAGAAGTTCTATGCTACCCTTGCCAAGACTCCCTGCGGGCAGTACGTCCACGGCGTAAAGCAGCCCCTGACCGAAAAGCAGAAGAAGCGGTTGCTGTCCAGCACCTCTATTCACGAAGTCCACACGCTACTCAAGACCGCATTTTCCTATGCGGTAGAATGGGACTTGATCCACAAGATTCCCCTGCCCCGTGATGCCCCCAAGGTCAATATCGAGGAGCGCACCATCTGGGACGAGAAAACCATGCTGGCAGCGTTGCAAACCATCGAGAATCCTGCTCTGCATCTGGCGGTGCACATGAGCATGACCCTTTCGCTCCGTGAGGGCGAAATTCTCGGCTTGCAGCCGAGTGATCTGGACTTTGATGCTGCGGATGGACGCGGCACCATCTCAGTCAGCAAGACCATGCAACGA
>OGYB01000601.1_pt1 | contig 21997 bp, 21 predicted proteins | sample 1576421 | NCBI WGS metagenome assembly OGYB01 (sample SAMEA3541577, study PRJEB24748) | human gut metagenome | biome: human gut; feature: human-associated habitat; material: faeces | place: China | collected 2012
GGTACCAGCCGCCCGTGTCACAGGCGGCTGGTACCGCCGGCGGAACAGACGTTTTTGCTTGCGAACGTTTGTAAAATAAATTAGGAGGCTTGAAATGAATATAAAAGAAGCTGCCGAGAGGCACAACGGCTACATCGTCGCCCAAAGGCGCCGCTTCCACGCCCATCCCGAACTTTCGTTTGAGGAGAGGGAGACGACGGCGGCGATCAGGGGCGAACTCGAGGCGATGGGGATCGCCGTCGAGACCTTCCCCGATTATTACGGCCTCATCGGCACTATCGAAGGCGGAAAGCCCGGGGCCACGGTGATGCTGCGCGCCGACATCGACGCGCTGCCCTCGGTCGAAAAGACGGGGCTGCCCTTCGCCTCGGAAAACGAGGGCAAAATGCACGCCTGCGGACACGACGCGCACATCTCGATGCTGCTCGGCGCGGCTAAGATACTTTCGGAGATGAGGGACGAGCTCAGCGGAACGGTGAAGCTGCTGTTTCAAGCGGCGGAGGAATCCTGCCACGGCGCGGAGTATTACGTCGAAAGGGGCTGCCTCGACGGCGTCGGCGCGATCTTCGGCATGCACATCTGGGGCACGCTCGACGCGCCGCTCATGAGCCTCGAGCCCGGCGGCCGCATGGCCTCCTGCGACAACTTCAAGATCACCGTCCGCGGCCTCACCGCCCACGGCTCGGCGCCGCACCTCGGCCGCGACGCGGTGGTCGCGGCTGCCTCTATCGTCATGAACCTCCAGACCTTCGTCAGCCGCGTCAACGACCCGCTCAACACTCTCGTCGTCTCCGTCGGCACCGTACACGGAGGGCAGCGCTTCAACATCATCGCCAACGAAGCGGTGATGGAGGGCACCGTGCGCACCTATTCGCGCGAGCTGCGCAAGACGATCGACAAACAGCTCGAAAAGATAATAAAGAACACCGCCGAAGCTCTCGGCTGCGAGGCGGAGCTGCAATACGACCGCTTCCCCGGACCGATCATCAACGACCACGACGACCTCAACCGGATCGCGAGAGAGGCCGCCGTCAAGCTTTACGGCGAGGATATCCTCACGACGATGCCGCGCCTCACCGGCTCGGAAGACTTCGCCTACTTCATGGAGAAGGTCCCCGGCTTTTACGGCTTCATCGGCGCGCTCAACCCCGCCTGCGGCATCACGTACTCGAACCACAGCGACAAATTCACCGTCGACGAGGATGCGCTGCACCGCGGCGCGGCGCTCTACGCGCAGTTCGCGAAAGACTTTACAGACGAAAGGGCGGCGAAGTAATGGCTGACATCAAAGCGCTGGCCGCGAAATACAACGACTATATCGTGGAGAGGCGCAGATATTACCACGCCCGTCCCGAACTGACGGAACACGAGGCGGAGACGACGGAGGCCGTCGTTAAGGACCTCGAGGCGATGGGGCTTCCCGTCGAACGCTTCGAGGGAATGTACGGCTGCGTCGCGACGCTGGAAGGCGCTACGCCCGGAAAAACGGTGCTGCTGCGCGCCGACATCGACGCCCTGCCCGTAAAAGAGGCGACCGGCCTTCCCTTCGCCTCGCGGAACGAGGGCAGGATGCACGCCTGCGGGCACGATGCGCATATCGCGATGCAGCTCGGCGCGGCGAAGATCCTTACGGAGATGCGCGGCGAGCTCGGCGGCACGGTCAAGTTCTTCTTCCAGCCCGCCGAAGAGCTCGCGCTGGGCGCCAAAGGCGCGGTCGAGCGCGGGCTGATGAAGGGTGTTGACGCTGTCTACGGCGCTCATGTCTGGGGGCTGGTCGACGCCGGCAAGATAAACATCGCCCACGGCGAGCGCATGGCCTCCTGCGACATGTTTACGCTGACGGTCAGGGGCGAGGCGAGCCACGGCTCCGCGCCGCATCTCGGCCGCGACGCTGTCGTCGCCGCCTCGGCGGTAATCATGGCGCTGCAGACCATCGTCAGCCGCGTCAACAACCCGCTCAACTCGCTCGTTCTCACAGTCGGCACCTTCGACGCGGGGCAGCGCTTCAACATCGTCGCCGACAAAGCCGTCATGGACGGCACCGTGCGCACCTTCGACCCGAAGTTCCGCATGAAGATGGAGGAGATGATCAGAAAGACCGCCCGGGATGTGGCCGCCGGCTACGGCTGCACGGCGGAGCTCGATTACAAATACCTCTGCCCCGCGGTGATAAACTCCGACGAAAAGGTCGTGGAGACGGCGCGCGGCGCGGCGGTCAAACTCTTCGGCGAAGATGTGCTCGTCCCCTTTGAAAAGCTCATGGGCTCCGAAGATTTCTCCTTCCTCATGGAGGACACCCCGGGAGTTTACGGCTTCATCGGCGGACGCAGTAAGGATGTCCCGGGGTCGGGCATGTCGAATCATCACGAATGCTACACGATAGACGAAAAAATACTCCCTATGGGAGCCGCGCTCGCGGCGCAGTTCGCGGCGGATTTCCTCGCAAAGTAACCGGGCGCGCCGCCCGTAAAAAACTGCCGGAGAGAGGCCGCCCCGCGGGGAGGCCTCTCTCTGTGCGGAGCGCGGAGTTTGCGCGTCCGCGCCGTCGTTGTTGACAAGAGATCTTATTAGTGTTCTAATTAAACGACAAAGCAGGGGAGCTTGCTCGGCAGGCTGAGAGGAAGTTATTTACTTCGACCCTTACACCTGATGCGGGTAATGCCGCCGTAGGAAGATAGCATAAATGTCTTTTAAGCGGGGAATGCCTATTCGGGTGTTCCCCGCTTAATTTCTGCGAAGAAAGTGGTGGCACGATGGATCATTCAACACAGATGGAGGCGGCGCGCCGGGGCGTCTTGACAAAGGAGATGGCGGCGGTCGCGGAGAAGGAGCGCATCGGAACGGACAAGCTTATGAGGCTGATGGCCGAGGGGCGCGCGATAATACCATGCAACAGGCTGCACTCCGCCTTATCGCCCAATGGGCTGGGCTCGATGCTTAAGACGAAGATCAACGTCAACCTCGGAACCTCGCGTGATATGACCGACCTTGAGATGGAGTTCAAAAAGGTGCAAAGCGCCGTCGAAATGGGTGCCGAGGCGATCATGGACCTGAGCTCCTTCGGCGACACGCGGAAATTCCGCCGCCATCTGACGGGGAATTGTACGGCGATGATCGGCACGGTGCCGATCTACGACGCCGTCGTCTACTATAACAAGCCGCTGGCGCAGATAACGACGGAGGAGTGGATCGATATCGCGCGGATGCACGCCGAGGACGGCGTTGACTTCATGACGATACACTGCGGCATCAACCGCGATACGGCGCATAAATTCAAAAAGAACAAGCGCCTGACGAACATCGTCTCACGCGGCGGCTCGATAATCTTCGCCTGGATGGAGATGACTGGCAAAGAAAATCCCTTCTATGAACGTTTCGACGAGCTGCTCGAAATATGCCGCGATTATGACGTGACGCTGAGCCTCGGCGACGCCTGCCGCCCCGGCTGTCTCGCGGACGCCACCGACGCCTCGCAGGTTGAGGAGCTGATAACGCTCGGCGAACTGACGAAGCGGGCCTGGGAGCGCGACGTGCAGGTGATGATAGAGGGGCCGGGGCACATGCCGCTGAACCAGATCGCGGCGAACATGGAGATAGAAAAGACGCTCTGCCACGGCGCGCCCTTCTACGTGCTCGGACCGATCGTCACCGACGTCGCCCCCGGCTACGACCACATCACCTCCGCGATCGGCGGCGCGCTGGCCGCGGCGAGCGGCGCGGCCTTCCTCTGTTACGTGACGCCCGCAGAGCACCTGCGTCTGCCGGATGTGAACGACGTCAAAGAGGGGATCGTCGCCGCGCGCATCGCGGCGCACGCCGCCGACATCGCGAAGGGCGTGCCCGGCGCGAGGGAATGGGACGACCGCATGAGTTTCGCGCGTAAAAAGCTTGACTGGGAAAAGATGTTCGAGCTGGCGATCGACCCGGAAAAGGCGAGGCGATACCGCGCCGAATCAAAGCCCGAGAAAGAGGATACCTGCAGCATGTGCGGCAACTTCTGCGCCGTGAGGAACATGAACCGGATACTCGATGGGGAGATCGTCTCTATCTTTGACGAATAGAGGCTGACGGCATGGACGGCGGCGCGGGCACGGCCGCCGCCCATGCCTGTGACGCCGCTCTTATCGCAGCTCCAGGTCCCAGCGCTCTTCGAGAACGGGGACGCCCCATTCCGAGTTTTCGCCCGTTTCAGTGATTTTGAAGCCCTTCGCCGCGTAAAGGCGTCTCGCCGCCTCCTGGGCGCTGACCGTCCAGAGGAATGCGCGGTGATAGCCCCTTTCACGGCAGAAATCGAGCGCCTTATCAAAGAGCTTTTGCCCCGCGCCGAGGCCGCGCAGTTCAGGCTCGAGGAAGAAATAGCGCAGCTGCGCCGTCTTCGCGTCGGTGTGGGTTACGGCTACGCAGCCGGCGGGAGCGCCGGCGCTCTCGAGGATGTAGATATTATCGAGCTCCGGGTCGAAACGGTCCACCAGCGCCAGCACGCCCTCCCGCAGGTAACGCTGCCATATTTCTGAGGAAAAGCCGCGCTCCGTCTCGTAAAGCGAGAGCTGCCTCTCGATCACGTAGTCCACGTCCGTCTCGCGGAATGTGCGGATGGAGAACCCGGCGGGGGCGGCCTCGAGATATTTTTTTATCGTCCTCATCGCCTGCCGGAGTTTGCCGCGCTCATCCTCGCCGAGTCCGGAGATGAGCCGCTCTATCTGCCGGTTGGAACGTTCGTCGAGGCCGCGAAGGACGCGCCTCCCCTCGTTCGTCAGCCGGATGTCGCTTGCGCGGCTGTCATTTTTGTTCGCCGCCCGTGTGACGAGCCCGTCTTTTTCAAATTTCACGACGATCCTGCTCATATAACTGCGGTCTATTCCGAGAGCTCCGGCGAGCCGGTTGGCGGTGCAGTTCTTCGTCCTGCCGATCTCGAGCAGCACCCTCGCCTCGGTGAGAGAGTAGCCCGAATCAAGAATGTGCCGGTCGAGCAGCCCTATCACCCCCGTGTAGAAGCGGTTGAAGGCCCTGATCTCGGTGATGGTGTCCATTTTATTGTCCATTGCTGAGCGATCCCCTTATAATATAATAGTTGACTTCGTCCATTATGATAGGCAAATTGATGGACAAAGTCAACTATTTAAAATTGCTGTCGCAGACGCGCGTCAGCGTAAAAATTATTCTTCCTCTTCGCGTTTTTCCTCCAGCCGCCGGTTCTCCTCTTCGATCTCCGTCAGGTAGAGCCGCCATATCTTCAGCGCGAGCCAGGCGCAGAAAGTGCCGCCGATAAGCCCCGCGGCGATCGGCAGCGGCTTGGGCACGCCCATCGCGTAGCTTCCAAGCCCTCCGAGCGCGTAGCCGAAGGCGATTATAGTAGAAAATGACAGGAACAGCACAATCAATCGTTTACTCATTGGGTAATTGTAGTATTGCCGCCCAATTATGGCAAGCAAACGTTTATGACGCATACGGTGCTTATTCGCGCCGATTTACAGGAGGAAAGAAAAGATATTGCGGATACGGGATTTTATGCTAAGATTAATTGTTCTTGTACTACACTATGAGGGGCCAAAGCTCCCATAGCGTTCTCTTCACGCGTTTCGCGGGGAGTTGAAAATTTTATACAGGATAAGTCTAGGGAAGAGTTTATCGCAACAGGCAACATCTAGGGGGATTATTTTGTAATGATGCAGCGTTCCAGGATATACAACACATCTTCGGATTTCGTCTACCTTGATCTGCGCGGCAAGATCGTCAGCAAAGAGCTGAAGCCGGCGCAGAGACTGCTGGAGGTAAAGATAGCGACAGAGATGGGAGTCAGCAGGACTCCCGTGCGGGAGGCGCTGAGGCGTCTCGCCAACGAGGGGCTGGTGAAGATAGTTCCCAACAGCGGCGCGCGAGTGGCCGCCCCGACCGTGAATGAGATGGAGAACGCCTACAATGTGCGCGAATATCTTGAAAATCTCAGCGTCGAGCTTGCCTGCCGCAACGGTATGGACCGCCGCGTGCTCGAGCGTCTCGAAGAGGTGCTGCGCTCGGAAGAGGGCGCCTTTGAAAATAAGGATATCGACGCCTTTCTTGAGGCCAATAACACTTTTCACCGCCTTATCGCGGAGTCAGGAAAGAATACGGTGCTCTGCGAGTATATTGACAATATCATGCTTCGCACCAACGTCTATATTTTCTTTTACGACCAGTTCGACGAAAAGGACAATTCTTCGTCACAGGAGCATCGGGCGATATTACGCGCGATAGCCCAGCGTGACAAGGAGCGGGCGCAGGAGTTTATGAGGGAGCACCTGCACCATTCGCACAGGGCGCTTGAGGTTCCCGATTTCAGAAACAGAGATTAAACGGAGGTAATATCATGACAGAAAATACAAAGATACCGTCATTCGACCTTACGAGAAATTATGCGCGCGTGAAGGAAGAGGTAAACGTCGCCGTCCTCAGAGTGCTCGATACTCAGCATTTCATCCTCGGCCCGGAGGTCGAGGCGCTGGAGAAGGAGATCGCCGCCTATCTCGAGGTAAAGAGCGCCGTCGGCTGCGCCTCCGGCACCGACGCTCTCGTTCTGGCGATGATGGCGCTTGATCTGAAACCGGGAGACGAGGTCATCACGACGCCGTTTACCTTCTTCGCCACGGCGAGCTGCATCACGCGCAACGGCGCGACGCCGGTATTTGCGGATGTCGATCCCGTCACTTACAATATAAACAGCGAAGACATCATCGCGAAGATCACTCCGCGCACCAAGGCGGTCCTCCCCGTCCACCTCTTCGGGCAGATGTGCCCGCTGGAGGAGATAAAGGACGAGCTGAAAAACCGCGGCATCGCCCTTGTCGAAGACTGCGCCCAGGCCATCGGTGCCCACCGGATGATCGGCGGCCGCGTGGCGCGCAGCGGTTCCGTCGGCGACATGGGCTGTTTTTCCTTCTTCCCGACGAAAAACCTTGGCTGCTACGGAGACGGCGGCATGGTCTCCATCGCGGACAACCCTGAGTTCGCGCAGCGCGTGAAGAGCCTGCGGGTCCACGGCGCCGGCAAGACATATTTCCACGAAGAGGTCGGCATCAACAGCCGCCTCGACGCGCTGCAGGCGGCCATCCTGCGCGTGCGCCTGCGCCACCTCGAAGGGTGGAACGAGGAGCGCCGCATCGTCGCCGAACGTTATATGACGCTCTTTGCCGAGAAGGGGCTGCTTGAGCTCATCACGCCGCCGGCGGAGCTCGCGGGAGGGCGTCACGTCTATCACCAGTATGTCGTCCGCGCGCAGAGGCGCGACGAACTTCAGAAATTTCTTGACGAACGCGGCGTGACGACGCGCGTCTATTATCCGCTGCCGCTCCATCTGCAGCACTGTTTCTCATATCTTGGCTATGGCAAAGGCGATTTCCCGGTTTCCGAGGCGTTAGCGGAGGATGTGCTCGCGCTGCCGATGTTCCCCGAGCTGCTGCCTGAGGAACAGGAACGCGTGGTAAATGAAATTGCTGATTTTTACGGCGTCGGCAAATAAAAATTGACCAAATTAGACTATAATATAGATAATTTAAATTAGGAGGTGCCACGGATGTTCTATCCGTTTTTCGACCCGACGATCATCGTGCTGATACCCGCCCTGTTGTTTTCAATGTGGGCTCAGTTCAAGGTCAAGGGCGCTTTTGCGAAATACAGTGAGATCCGAGCTGTAAGCGGAGTCACGGCCGAACAGGTCTCGCGTATGCTGCTGGATCGCCGCGGCCTGACGGGAGTTAAGATCGAACGCGTCCCCGGAGAGCTGACGGACCACTATGACCCGCGCTCAAAGGTGCTGCGCCTTTCGGACAGTGTAAATTCCAGCCGCAGCATCGCCGCCATCGGCGTTGCCGCTCACGAAGTCGGCCATGCCATACAGGATAAGGAGGGCTACGGTTTTCTGAAGTTCCGCAATGCGATCGCGCCGGGGGTGCAGTTCTGCTCCACGCTTTCGATGCCGCTTTTCTTCGTCGGCCTCATCTTCGGATCGCTGAATCTGCTTAACGCGGGGATACTGCTCTTTTGCGGCGTACTCGTCTTTCACCTGGTCACCCTGCCGCTTGAGTTTGACGCGAGCGCGAGGGCGCTGAAGCTGCTCAGCGAGACGAACACGCTCTCGGGGAGCGAGCTGGGCGGCGCCAAATCCGTGCTCGACGCGGCGGCCCTGACCTATGTGGCGGCGCTTGTGATGACCGTGCTACAGCTTGTGCGCCTGCTTGCGCTGCGCAATATGCGCCGCGATTAAAGTCGCCGCGGAGCGACATTGTCCGGAGAGCGGGATATATGACGGAAGCCGCCGCTTATCATTCGCGCCGATATCAGGCCCGTCTTTTCTCACGGACAGGCTCGTTTTGCTTCGCGCTCAACACGACAGTCGCCGGAGGGCGATAAAATTTTAAACTGCTCCCCGCGAGGGGAGCAGTTGCCTTGTTGCCGCAGGGGTGCGCGGCCGGAGTTTTTATCTTTTTCGTATAGTATAATAGAAACCGTTGAGAGGGGATGCTGCGAGACATCCTTTCCCACGCAATAAGGGGTTGATCTTATGAGGGGATTAGAGGCCGCTCTTACGATATATGGAGAGGTGCAAAACGGGGCGTTCGCCTCCGAGGCGCTGAGGAAGGTTTATAACAATATCGCGCCCGGTGACCGCAAGCTCGCCGCAACGCTTGTTTACTGCACGCTGAGACGGCAGAGTCTTTGGAAGACGGTGCTGCTCAAATACTGCAAGCGAAATCCTCGCGACCTGTCACCGCTCGCGACGAACGCGCTGATGATCGGCATCGCCGGGATCGTGGAGCTTAAGTATTTCGCGCTGCCGGTCCTGATAAACGGACTGGTGCAGGCGATAAAAAACGGCGGCGAGGCAAAGGATATCGGCCTCGTAAACGCCGTGCTCCACACGGTTGCCGACGATGCGCATAAGTTCATCGACGGGCTTAAAAAGAGCAGCGCGCTGAGGGATCAGGCCCTCTATTGGGGTATCCCCGGCTGGGCCGCCGCGCAGTGGTCGAAAGAACTTTCTATACCGGAGGCGAAGCGGCTCGTACGCGCGAGCGGGATGAAGACCTATCTCTCCCTGCGCCTCTCACGCGGGGTGGACCGTGACCGGTATATCGAGGAATATAACGCCTCCGGACGCAAGGGCTGGGCGTCGCCCTTTCTTGAGTTCTCCGTCCGCACCGCGGCCAATCCGTATCCGGTAGATCTTCCCGGCTTTGGGGAGGGGCAGATCATGCCGCAAAGCGAATCGTCGATGCTCGTCGCCGAGCTGATCGCCAGGCGCTGGAAGGGCGGCATGATACTCGACATGTGCTGCGGCCGCGGCGTTAAAACGGGGCAGCTTGCGGATATCCTGCCAGAGGCGCGTATAGAGGGCTGGGACCTCTCCGATGGTAAGATAAAATCCGCTAAATTTGAAATGATGCGTATGCACACGGAGGGCAGAGTGAAATTTAAGATCGGGGACGCGCTTGTATTGAGGCCCGACGAAGCGCCGTCTGCGGTTTTACTCGACGCTCCCTGTACCGGCAGCGGCACATGGGGCCGTCACCCGGAGAGTAAATGGCGCTGCTCGCCCGAGCAGGTACAGCAGAACAGCGCGCTGCAGAAGCAGCTGCTGGAACGCGCCGCCTCCCTGGTAGCGCCGGGAGGCATCGTGGCTTACAGTACATGCAGCCTCTTCCGCGATGAAAATGAAAAGGTCGTCGCCGAAGTCATGGCCCGCCGCCCGGATCTTATCGAGCTGCCGGCGGAGCGCACGGCTAAGTTCATGGTAAAGGGCAAGCCTTACGGTACGACGGTCATGCCGGCGCTGCCGTGGGTGGACGGGTTCTATATGGCGCTTCTCGCTAAAAGGAAATAAACGGAGGTCTGTTCAATGGGAAGAATTCACCGCTGGGGAATGATATTCGCTTTTCTGGTGATAATGGGCTGCGCATATATCGGAATAAAAATGGTATTTATCGAGGATAAGGATTCCGAGGTGCCGGCCGTCACGGGAATGCAGCTTGTCGACGCCGTCGACGCGCTGCAGGAGAGGGGACTTCTGGCTAAGGTGGACAAGGTCGATTCCCCGATGGCGGCGGATACCGTTGTCTCACAGAACCTTTCCGCCGGGGAGAAGGTCTCCAAGGGGAAGGTCGTCCTGCTGAGGGTCAGCAAGGGCGGGGCGATACAGCCGATCCCCGACGTCCGCGGACTGAAATTCGAGGAGGGCGTCAGGAAACTCAGCGAAGCCGGCTTCAAGGTGGATAAGGTGACACGGGTCACAGACAAACTCAAGCCATCGGGAACGATAATCGCGCAGAACCCCGCCTCTCCGCAGCAGGTGGCGGCCAACTGCATGGTCAGCCTGCTCGTCAGCAGCGGCACGAGCGGCGAAAGCGCCTTTGTAACGGTGCCGGACCTTCGCGGTCAAACTCAGGAGGCGGCGGTGGCGATGATAGAACAGCTCGGGTTAAGGCTTGGCCAGACCTCGGACGCGCCTTCGACCTCGCTGCCGATAGGAAGCGTCTTGTCGTCGCGTCCGAAGGGCGGAGCCAAGGTCCCCGCCGGTTCGCTGGTGAACCTCACCTTTGCGAGGGAACCGCTGGCCTCGGAGACCACGAACGACATTCCGCCGGTCAACGATCAGGATAAGGAGCGCGCCGAGGCGGTGCGTAAGGTCGTGATAAAGGAGACCACGCCGACGACGATACCGTCGAAGCTGCCGGTCACCGAAGAGCCCGAGCAGAAGAAGCCGGAGCAGAAGAAGCCCGAGCCGGCAAAAACGGAACAGCCGAAGGTCGAGACGCCGAAGGCGGAGACGCCCGCCGTCAACACGCCTGCACCCAAGCCGACGCCGGCGGAGCCGGCCGCGCCGACCAAGCACGCGAAGGTGCGCTATCAGGTGCCGCCGCTGACAAAACCTCTTTCATTGAAGATAGAGATGACCGATGCGTCCGGTACGCGAGTGCTGAAAGACGTCATGGCAAATAGCGGCGAGTATATATCGATGAACGTTCCCTATTCCGGCGAGGCTCGCATAACGATTTTCCTTGGAGGAGATTTTGTATGGCAGGACCGCTACAACTAAAAGAACTAAAAAAGGAGAGGGGTATCCTGATCTCCCCCTCGCTGCTTTCGGCCGACGTCCTCAACATGGAGCGGCATATAGGCGAGCTTAAAGGCGAGGCGGACTGGCTTCATGTGGATATAATGGACGGGCATTTCGTCCCCAACCTCTCCTACGGGCCGGCGCTCGTCAAGGCGCTGCGCAAAAGATACCCGCAGGCGTTTCTCGACGTACATATCATGGTCGAGCCGGCGGAGGATTTTCTCGACATGTTCCTCTCGGCGGGGCCGTCATTGCTGACGGTCCATCTTGAGGCCGCGAAACACATACACCGCGCGCTGCAGAGGATAAAGGACGCCGGCGTGCTTGCCGGGGTTTCGATAAATCCCGGCACCGCCGCGGAGCCGCTGACGCCGGTGCTCCACATGGCGGACCTCGTCCTTGTGATGTCCGTGAACCCCGGCTATGGAGGGCAGTCCTTTATTGAGGAAACGCTTGACAAGGTCCGTTGGCTTTTCCGCGTTCGCGGCGAACATGGGTGGGGATATCTGATCGAGATGGACGGCGGGGTCGGGCCGAAAAACGTCGCGCGGATCGCGGAGGCGGGATGCGACGTCGTGGTCGCGGGCAGCGCGGTCTTCGGGCAGCCAGAACCGTCGGAGGTAATAAAGGAGATGCGCAGATCGGTACAAAGGGGGTAATCTGCATGGCAACAGGGGCAAATTCCTCGCAAAAAGAAGACGAAAACAAAAAAACGGCGGAAGTGACGGCGGAGCTGGGGCGAAAGCTCCGTGAGCTGCGCGAGGCGCAGGGGCTCACGCTTGACGATGCCTGGACCGCGACGAAGATACAAAAAAAGCATCTGGCGGCGATAGAGGAGGGGCAGCTTGACCGGCTTCCCAAAGGTCCCTTCTGCCGCAGCTTTCTGAGGCAGTATTGCGGATATCTCAACGCGGAAGACCTTTGGGACCGCTACGACCGTCTGACAAAGAAGGAAAACGAAGCGCTTAAGGCCTACCGGCAGGAAGAGACAGAGGCAAGCTATACCAGCAGTCCGAAGATATTCCGGCACAAATCATACCTGTGGGTCTATCTGATCGTGATACTCTCGCTCGGCGCGGCGGCCTGGATAACCTGGCAGTACCGCGGCGAGATAACCAGCGAGGGCACGACGCCGCTCGAAGGCGGCACCGCCTCTATGGTGGCCGAGCAGAAGGAGGCGCCGCCGGCTGCAAGCGCCGACGCGCCGGTACAGAGCCAACCGGCCCCAGCCCCTGCATCTGTGGATCTTGGCTGGATGGACGGCAAGCCGCCTGCGGCCCCTGCTCCTGCCGTTTCGCCGTCGCCCGCGCAGACGGCTCCCGCTACGGCGGCGCCCGAACAACAGACGCCCCCGGCAGCGGCGGTCCCGGTGATAAGGATAAATCCTCAAGGCGTCGTCTGGATAAAGCTGAGCGTCGGGAAAGAGGTGCTCTTTGAGGGTCTGCTGAAGCCTGGCGAGACGCGCGAATACAGTCCGCGCGCCGACGTTCCGCTGCGTGTACGGTATGGGAATCCGGCAAAGACCGGCGTCTCATGGTTCGGAGCGGCCGAAGCTCCGGTCGGCCCCGCCGCCAACCCGATCACAAGGTACTACTGGTACGACGGCAGAATTACCGATAAAAACTAGAAAACCGCGCCGTTAACGGCGAAGATAAAAACAGGGAGGGGGCTTGAAAGCCTCCTCCCGATTTTTAGGCCGGCCCGGTGGGGGGCCGTTTATTGAATCGTTATCGTCTTTTCAGTCGTTCCCATGATATTGCAGATGAGCTCTATAGTGAGCTTTGTCCCCGGTTTTATTCCGCTGAGCGGCACCGTGTCGGAGAAACCGTCGTTGGACTGCTGTTCAGTGTATTTTTTCATCAGTAATTGATTGCCGCCCTCTTTTACGATAAGCGTCATGACATAATGCTTCGTCCTGTCGTTCACCTGATGTGACGCCGTAACGGTCAAGGTGCCGCCGCCCTTGTTCCAGCTCGCATTGACATCTGTGGGCGGATGGGCGAAAGCGGCGCCGGCAGCCATCACCGTCAGCACGGCGAACAGTGCGGTCAAGCCTCTTTTCAGTATCATTTGAAACGCCCTCCTTCTCTTTATGTAGCATATATTATACAGCATAATTGTGGGGAAACTGTGACGGTGGAAATACCGTATCAAGTTTCCCGCCAAGGAGGGCCGGGCCGCCCGTTACCGTATCGCCTCCATCACCTTCGGCAGCGCGCCCTTTACCACCTCGATGCCGCGCAGGAACTCCTTTATCTCGATCTGCTCGTTTGAGCTGTGGTCGTATTTTGAGTCTCCGGGGCCGAAGGCGCCCATGGGGCAGCCCCAGGTGGAGAGGACGTTGAAATCGCAGGTGCCCTGTTTCGCGAGCACGCGCGGCGGCTCGCCGGTGACGTCGCGTATCGCCGTGCGGAAGGCGCGTATCACGGGGTCCGATTTATGCACCTCATGAGGAGGAACGTACTCGATCACATTCAACCCGACGCCGAAGGCGGCGGCGGTCTCGTTGAGCATCAGTTCCAGCTCCTCCTGCTGCGCGCCGATGGGGGTCCGCAGGTCCATCGTGATGGAGGCGGAGCGTCTTCCCGCCTCGTGTCCCTCCATCTCCATGATCGCGATCGAATAACCCTTGCCCATATTTTCCGTTATCTGCATCATCGAGGCGGCGGCGAGCACGGTGTCCGACATCGGGCCCGGGCTGCCGGAGCGGTGCGCGCCGCTGTCCTCCGCGACGAATGAGAAGAGGATGCGCCCGCGATATGAGAGGGCGACGCCGTTGCTGCCGGTCGGCTCTCCGACGACGAGGGCCGCCGGCTCGTGAAGCGGCATACGGAAGCGCGCGCCGCGCGAATCTATCTCCTCGCCGACGGCGGCGACGAAGGTTATCCGCCAGTCGCGGGGAACTTCGACGGCTCCGCCGCCCACAGCTAGGGCGCAGCAGGGGCTTTTGGCGTCGACCGAGCCGCGCCCCTCTATCCGCTCCTCGTTGACGAAGAGCTTGGGGCCGCCGGGGACGGTATCGATATGGCTGAGCAGCACCAGTTCTTTATCGCCGTTGCCGCGCGTCGCGATCACCGAACCCGCGCCGTCCAAATGGGAGGTCTCCCAGCCGAAGCGGGGCAAGCGGTCTGCGAGCATCCGCGCCGCGTCCTCCTCGTGTCCGGTGGGGCTGGGCACGGCGACGATGTCGACGAGAAGTCCGACTGATTCAGGCAGACGCACTACGCCACCCCCTCGTTACGCCGTGCGTCGAGATCGTTCATCGTTCTTTCAAATATGTCCGCGGCCTCGCGCGCGATCTCTTCAGTGACGGCGAAGGAGGGCAGGAAACGAACGACGCGCGGCCCGGCAGCGAGAGAGAGCAGGCCGTTTTCCTGCAGCGCCTTGACGATATCCTGCGAGGGTATCTCCGTCTCGACGCCGATCAGCAGCCCAGCGCCGCGGACGTCGCCGACGAGGGGAATGGACCTCCGTGAAATTTCTTCCCTTATAAACGCGCCTGTCTTCGCCGCGTGGGCGCAGAGGCCGTTTTCTTTTATGTATTTGAGCGCCGCGAGCGAGACGCGCGCTGTAAGCTCGTTGCCGCCGTAGGTCGAACCGTGAGAGTGCGGCGGGAAGTCGCCGAGTTCTCCGCGCCAGACGACGGCTCCCGCCGGCATGCCGCCAGCGAGCCCCTTCGCGAGGCAAATGATATCCGGCGCAAGCCCTCTTTCCGCCGAAGCGAAAAAGGAGCCGCAACGGCCGAGGCCGCTCTGCACCTCGTCTGCGATCAGCAGCACGCCGTGCGCGTGGCAGCTTTCGGTGATGGCCCGTCCCACCTCTTCTGGAATGGGATAGACGCCGCCCTCTCCCTGTACCGGCTCGATGAAGACGGCGAGAGTCTCGTTGCTGATCTTCGCGGGGATATCCTCGGGCGCGTAATGCTTCGCCGCGGGGATCAGCGAGGTGAAGGGCGCGCGGTATTTTGGGTTGAAGGTGAGGCCGAGCGCGCCGCAGCTCCTGCCGTGAAAGGCGCGGCGGCAGGCGACGATCTCGCGGCGTTTGCCGCCGAGCACCGCCGCGAGCTTGAGCGCCCCCTCGATCGCCTCGGTGCCGCTGTTGCAGAGAAATACCCTGCCGTCGCCAAGCTCCCCGCCGAGGATGGCTCCGAGTTCTTCGCGCGCGGGGGATTCGTAGCCCGCGCCGCAGCTCCATACGCCGCGCGCCGCCTCGGCCAGCGCCTCCGTCAGCACCGGGTTTGCGTGGCCGAACAGCGCCGCCCCGTGTCCGTTGAAAAAGTCGATATAGCGGCGTCCGTCGCTGCCCCAGACCCAGGCGCCCTCGCCGTGCGTGAGCGCGATGCCGCGTCCGCCGTAGAGCCCGCTTAACGAACCAGCCATGTCGAATGTCCCTCCATCGCGTTTGCGAGCGGATTTTCCACCCGGCCGTCGGCAAGATAGACGCTGGGGATAGAGAGCTCCAGCGCCTCTTTGCAGGCGACGACCTTGCGTTTCATGTTGCCCTGCGCGTAGTGCTCGATGACGTCCCAGCCCGCTAGGCTGCCCCTGGTGATGAGCGACCGAGGGTCTTCGATATCCTTCATAAGGCCGGGGACGTTTGAAAGAATAATCAGGAGGTCGGCCTTCACCGCTCCGGCGATCTGCGCCGCGAGGCGGTCGCCGTCGATGTTCAGCGAAATGCCGAGCTCCGAGTCGAGCGCGAGCGGCGGGACGACCGGCACGAGCCCGCCGTCGAGAGCCGCGAGAAGCGACGACGGTTCGACCTTCGTCACGGTGCCGCTGTAATTGCCGCGCAGTATCCGCATGCGGCCGTTCACGCTCTCCCGCAGAAAATCCTTGCGCTTCGCCGCCGCGTACGGCGCCTGTTCCGGGTCGGCCTGGACGGCCTTCACGCCGCGTTCCGCGAGCATCTCAATGATACGCGCGCCGTAGGAGAGCGCCGCCTCGCGAAAGAGTTCGCGCTCCCTCTCGCCGACGAAGCGGCTGCGGTAGCCCGAGGGACTCGTAACCATACGTACCTCCAGCCCGCGTTCGGCGCAGAGGTCGTTCATCACGCCGCTTGCGCCGTGGACGACGATCCAGCGTTCGCCCGCGCGGTTTCTCTCCGCTACTTCATCTATGAGCGGCTCGAGCCTGTTGCCAGAGGCTCCGCCGATTTTTACAACTCCGATCATCTTCGCATACTTCCTTTCTTAGGCGGGATAGACGGGCATCATATCGAGCCCCTCCGTCTCCGGCAGGCCGAACATCAGGTTGGCGCACTGCACCGCGGAGCCCGCCGCGCCCTTCATGAGATTGTCTATCGCCGAGGCGGCGATCATCCGGCGTCCGTCCTCCGCGAGCATAAAGCCGGTCAGCACGCGGTTGCTGCCGACGACGAAACGCGGGTCGGGGATGCGGAAGTGCGCCGGTTTCGCGGGCGTGAAGGAGACGAAAGGTTCTCCGTTCCATGCGGCGCGATAAAGCTTCCATACCTCGGCCTCGCGCACCGGGCGGTTAAGCGTCACATGGGCGAGGCACTGGATGCCGCGCACCAGCTCGACGGCGGTGACGCCCATCGTGAAGGAGCTCTGCGCCAGAGAAAGCTCCTGCACCACCTCCGCCATGTGGCGGTGGACGAAGGGGTTGACCACGCGCAGCGCGCGGCTGCGCATCGCGTGCGCCGAGCCCTCGTCGGCGTTGGCTCCCGCCTCGGAGGAGCCGACGCGGCACTCGATGCGCGCCTCTTCGATCAGCCCCGCCCTCGCGAGCGGCAGCAGCGCCGTGATCGCCGAGGTCGCGTTGCAGCCGACGCCGGAGACGAGGCGCGCGGAGGCCATCTCGGCGCGGTGCAGCTCGGGCAGCCCGTAGACCGCCTCGGAGAGAAGCTCCGGCGCCGGATGATCGACTCCGTACCAGTTTTTATATTCCTCCGCGCTGCGCAGGCGGAAATCAGCCGAAAGGTCCACAACGCGCTCGCCGGCATCAAGGCGGCGCACCGCCTCCTGCGCCGAGGCGCGGTGCGGCAGCGCGAGGAAGGCCGCGGCGGCGGAGAGCGAAGCCGCGTCCTCCGGCGAAATAAAGGTAAGGTCGTTATATACATGGCGCAGATGCGGATGGACCGCGCCGACCGACGTGCCGGCCTTTGAACGTGAGACCGCCCCTATGACCTCAAAATGTGGATGGCGGGCGAATATCCGCAGAAGCTCCGCGCCGGCGAAGCCCGTAGCGCCCCATATAGTTACTGGAATCTTCTCTGTCATTTCTTGCACACTCCCTAAAAATTTTATTTAAGCATGAAAAAGGCCCGCGTCCTTCGGGATGCGAGCCGTGATTTTGCCTGTGAGGCCGACAAACTTAAATCGGCGCTGCAAAAATCCACGACCCATCGGGCAACCGCTTTATTCCGCGCTTGCATTTATCCGCAAACTTTATGGCTGATTCGTAAGCCGTGACGCAGCCGCTCATAAACTAGCCCCTTCTTCTGTTCCAGGCGGCTTCTACTACCGCTCCGGGGATATCTTTGCCCGTAGGGGCTATCGAATTGCGGAACTCGCCGCCGTCGTTGACCTCGTTGACGACCCAGCGTCCGTTCGTCTTGAAAAGGTCCACCGCGAGGAACTCACCGCCGATCGCCGTGTGTACGGAACGGAGGATGGAGGCAGTCTCATCGTCAAGCAGGAGGTTAGAGGCCGAGCCGCCGCGCGCGGTGTTCGTGATCCAGTGCTCGCTCGTGCGGGCGATCGCGCAGAGCGGCTCTCCGTCGACGACGAAGGCGCGGACGTCGAAGCTGCCCTTATCGACAAACTCCTGAATGTAAAAAGTATTGTGGATGGCCCCGAGCATCGATTTGTGCTCAAATATGGCCTCGGCACTCTCGCGGTCGTTGATCTTCGCGAGCAGCCTGCCCCAGCTTCCGCTTATCGGCTTGCATACCGCCGGATAGCCGAGGGACTCGACAGCCTCAAGCGCGCCCTCCGGCGTGAAAGCGGCGAGGAACTTAGGCTGCGGGACGCCGGCGCGTTCGAGAACCGCCGAAGTCGTGAGCTTATTGCCGCAGATCCCCATCACGCGCGAAGAATTTACCACCGTGATCCCCTGCGTCTCCAGCATCTGGGCGACGCCCTCATTCTGATTGTGCGAGACGCAACGCGCGAGCACCACGTCGTTAGCCGGGCAGAAGGGCCCGCCGCCGAAGACGGTGTCGCTGACATTCTGCAGCTCGCAGGGAATGCCGAGGCGTTCCGCCGCCTCTTTCAGCAATTTCTCCTCGGTACGGAGCCTTGTAAAGAGAATGCGCAGCGTTGCCATTACCTATTCGCCCCAGTCTTCCTGCACCTGCGGCGCCTCTTCCACAGTGAGCGGATCGAGCGCTACCACCTCAAGTTCAGTGCCGCAGTCCGGGCAGATAAGAAGCTCTCCCTCGCAGCAATCCTGGGGAACGGATACGTTTGCCTCACATACGATACAAGTAGCGGTCATAATAAAAATACCTCCATTAAAATTATATTTAATTAACTTTATGAACTTTTTATTATAATATTTTCTAATAATTATATCACAGGTGGCTCTTAATTCTCTTTTTATATTACTTAAGTTTATAAAAAGCGCGATATTTAACTATTTCGAATGGATAAAATAATAAAAAGTTCATTTATCCTGGGGAGGTATGATACTCCTAACTTTGTATTTGTCAAGGGGTAATTCGATGCGAAAATCAAGGCGGGGCTGGGACGCAGGAATGGTTTCCTGCCGCTCCCATGCCGCCGCCCGGCGCGTTAAAAGATTTGATGAGTTTGCACCGATGCAGACGGGGGTTTAGTGTATAACTTTATCAATTGTATTGTCGCGCGCAGAAATTCGGAGGCCGGATAAATATTTATCCGGCAGAGCCTGTCCGTATCCGTGCCAGCGGAGGGAGTCCAGAAAACACGCTCCCTCCGCCGGCTTTATCGTGTGTCGTCGCTATTGGCCGCATCCGTCGTTATTGACCCGCAGCGGTTCGCTCTCACGCACGAATTTTTCCACTCCGTCCTTCGCCTTTTTGTCGCGCATCGCGACGCCGGCGCCGCTGATGCAGCCTCCGGGGCAGGTCATTACCTCTATGAGGTCGAACGGCGCGCCGTTTTTCGCGTAGGCCTTCAACTGCGCCATCGTGGCCTTGCTGAGGCCGTTTATGCAGGTGGTGCGGATTTCGGCCTCCTCTCCCAGCGCGCATTTGACCGCCGCGGCGACGCCGCCGCTTATGGCGAAGCCGCGTCCCTGGGCGGAGGCGTTCTTTTTAAGCTCCGCCTCCTCGCACGCGGAGGGGTTTATCCCGGCCGCTTCGAATAGGGCCGAGAGCTCTTCAAAGGTCATGACGTAGTCGACGCAGGAGTCCTCCATCGCCTCCTTGCGCTTCGCGACGCAGGGGCCGATGAATACGTTTATGTTGCGGGGGTTCTTCGTCTTCATCATTTCGGCGGTGAAGTGCATGGGTGTCGGGGTGTCCGAAATGTGCGGCGTAAGCTCCGGCATATGGCGGCGCGCCGCCTGGATGTAAGCCGGACAGCAGGAGGTGGTCATAAAGGGGCGCTTGTTCGCCATGCGCTCGCGCAGCTCTTCCGCCTCGTCCACGGCTGTCTTATCCGCTCCGAGCGCCACTTCCACCACGTCGGAGAAGCCGAGCTCCCTTATCGCGGTGACGAGCTGGGCGAAGCTCGCTTCAAATTGTCCGGCGATGGCGGGGGCGACTAGCGCGTATATCTGTTTGCGGCTGTCGAGCGCGCGCACGACGTCCACGATCTGGCTGCGCTCAAGGACGGCGCCGAAGGGGCAGGCGGCGACGCAGCAGCCGCAGCTGATGCATTTCGCGTGGTCGACGGAGGCGACGCCGTTTTCATCCTTTTGTATCGCGTTTGTCGGGCAGCTCTCTTCGCAGGGGACGGCGATCTTGGCGATGGCGTGATAGGGGCAGACTTCTTTGCAGCGGCCGCAGTTTTTGCATTTTGTTTTTTCTATTCTTGAATGACCGTCCTCGACGTGGATGGCTCCAAAGGGGCAGACGCTCTCGCAGGGGCGCGCGAGGCAGCCCTGGCAGAGCTCGGTGACATAATAGCGGGCGTTGACGCAGCCCTTGCATGCGATGTCGATGATCGTCAGCGCCGGCCCCTCTATCTGGTGTCTCTTAAGCGCGCGGTCGGCATATTCGAGCAGCGAGGTCATTTCGTCGTCAGCCTCCACGCTGAAGCCGAGTCCGGCGAGGACGCGCAGGCGGACGATCGCGCGCTCTTTATAGACGCAGCAGCGGTATCTTGCGGCGGAACCCGGAGGAATATGCACGAAGGGCAGCTTCTTCACGCTCTGGCGGAAGTCGCTGTCCTGTGCGTAACTGCCGCCGGGTATCTCCCTGCTGTGTATATACGCCCCGGCGATGCTCCTTATTACCCAGCGTTTTACCTCTATCAGATGATTTGAAAGCATCTCTTCCCCATCTCCCTTGCGATCATGGGAAGACTATACACTAATTTGTGCCGCAGTAACAGTATGTAAATTTTTTCAGAAGATATAAAATAGCGAAAATTTATAAAATAAATAATAATGAACAGACGCATAGAAAAAAGCGCCGCAAGTATTCCGTTTGTCAATTGGCTCTCCATAATATAAGATAATCCGAGCAACAAGATGAAAAAACTGAGGTGATGAGATGCCCGTTTGGGAGATAATCGGCCCGGTCATGACCGGCCCCTCTTCTAGCCATACAGCCGGCGCGGCCCACATAGGGCGTATCGTCCGCATGTGCTGGGGCGGCGAGGTAAAGAGGGCCGACCTATATATGCGCGGAAGCTTTGCGAGCACAGGCGCGGGACATGGTACGGACAAGGCGCTGATCGCCGGCCTTATGGGAATGACGCAGGATGATCCCGAGATCAGAAACGCGCTTGCGCTGGCGCGCGCCGCGGGGATGGATTTCCATTTTTACACGGAAGAGGTGGCGGGGGCGCATCCAAACTCGGTGCGCGTAGTCGTCGGCGACGGGGAGGGACGCACGATGGAGGCCGTCGGTTACTCCATCGGAGGCGGCGCCGTCCTCCTTCACAAGCTCGACGGTTTTCAGGTGGACATCTCCTGCACTCTGCCCGCCGTCATAATAATGAACCGCGACGTGCAGGGCGTCGTGAGCGCGGTCACCTCGTACCTGTCGGCGCATAACGTGAATATCGCGACGATGAAGCTCCACCGCGATACGCGCGGCGGGCTCGCGACTATGGTCATCGAGCTTGACTCGGCCGAGGAGCACGTCGATACCGATGTGATAAAGAATCTGCATCCGGGGATAGTCCGCGTGATAGGGATAGAGGGGGAAGACTAAATGCTCAAAGCCGTTGAAAAGATCATAAAGCTTGCCGACGAGAAAAAGATCAGCTTCCCGGAGGCGGTCCTTCTCCTTGACGCCGCGGAGACCGGCGTCCCCGCGGAAGAGATAAGGGGCAGGATGGCGGAGCGCCTTGCCGACATGCGCCGCAGCGTCCGCGAAGCCTGCGCCAATACGGTGCCCTGCCGCATAGAGCCGCCGATGGGGCCAAAACTGCGTGCCTATCAGGAACCGATGGCGGGAGATTTTATTCTCGCCGCCTCCGCGACGGCGATGGAGGTCGCCTCCTATAACGCGACGATGGGGCGCATCGTCGCGGCCCCGACCGCGGGCAGCTGCGGAATAATCCCGGGGATGCTTTTTGCCTGGGAATTTTTTCGCGGCGAAGGCAAGGACACCGAGGCGATGCTGATCGACGCGCTGATAACGGCGGGCGCGGTCGGCGAAGTGACGGCCTTTCGCGCGACGCTCGCGGGAGCGGACGGCGGCTGCCAGGCCGAGTGCGGCGCGGCGGCGGCGATGGGCGCGGCGGCGCTCGCCTTTTTGCAGGGCGGTACGCCCGCGATGTGCGCGCAC
>OGYB01000605.1_pt1 | contig 21965 bp, 20 predicted proteins | sample 1576421 | NCBI WGS metagenome assembly OGYB01 (sample SAMEA3541577, study PRJEB24748) | human gut metagenome | biome: human gut; feature: human-associated habitat; material: faeces | place: China | collected 2012
CCGCGACGGCTTTTTTCGCAAGGACACACGGACTCGTGTCTTCGCCTCTATTTTTTCTTTTCTCTGTCATTCCGGATTTTTTGCCTGAATTTTTTTTGAAACCGCAATCGACAATGCTAGTAATGTCGATAGGAAATATGGCAGGCGATGTTTACATTTGCGTTGTTCGAACTATAAGGCCGATTTTATGTTTTAAGGAGGATTAACGTTGCCGCATCTAAACTTTGACAGCGATATTTTATAGATTGTCATATTTTTATAATATTATCTATATTTTTTATATTATATGTTATAAAAATTATCAATTACAGATGCTCGATTTGTGCGGCTTTTTTCCAATTTTATCCCCTATGTCATTTTCAATATTTTTAAGTCAGTGCTTAGTATAAACACAATATTTTATTCTGTGTGTTAAAATTATACAACCAGTTTAAAAATTAACGGGAGGTTGTTTGTTGCTATTTATACTTGAAGTTATATTTTTAACATGAGGAAAAATCATAGAGAAAATAAATGCGGCAATTTTATAGGCAAACGGCTGAAATCTCTGCGGGGCGACATGTCACAGGGAGATATGGCCAAACGGCTTGATATAACTCAGGCCTATTTGTGCGAAATAGAAAAAGGCAAAAGGACCCCCTCTTTTGACCTTTTGTGTTCTTTTGCCGAAAAGCTCAATACCTCCATCTCTTTCCTCGTCGGCGAACACAAAGACGGTTTGCTTCCGGATGGATGCGCAAGAAACAGTTTGTCCTCCTTTGAGCATGGCGATGATTTGACCTTTGAACTGAAAAACATCATCAGCGATGACAGAAATTCCGTCTCCATCGAGCTTTTACTTGTCCACGTGAAGGACAAGCTGCGCAGGCAGGACCCGCCGCTCCAGGGACATGACAAAGACGCGATAGTTTCTCTGCTGTGCGGCTGCTTGGATATGCTGAAAAACAAAGATGCGGTAAAGTAACAAGCATTATCCGGCTAAGTACATCGTATCGAAGCTAAAGGGCCTTATTTAGCTTTTCTATCTCTTCACGAGGTATTCCTTGATTTTTTCAAAGGTCTCCTGGCTGATTATGTGTTCGATGCGGCAGGCGTCGGTTTCGGCGGTTTGCGGCGAGACGCCGACGACCTCCGCGAGAAATTTTGTGATGAAGCGATGGCGCTCATAGATCGCGTCGGCCCGCGCGCGCCCGAGTTCCGTGAGGTGAAGTTCGCCGTTTGCTTCCATGGTTATAAAGCCGTTGTCTTTTAATATTCCCATTGCGCGGCTGACGCTCGGTTTGCTGACGGCCAGTTCGCGCGCCACATCTATCGAGCGTACGGAACCATTTTTATTTTTAAGGATAAGTATGGTCTCAAGATAGTTTTCTCCGGATTCCTGCATAGAGATCACCCTCGTCTTTAGTTTTGAGTTTTTATATTCTATCCTAAAAAAGATTATAAGTACACTTCCAAAGAACAACAGCCGGCAATCGGGCGGACTTGAATCTTTCCCCTGTTTTACCTATACTTTCAGGTATAGTCGAACGCATGACCGCCGCGGCCAGGAGGTGTTCCCGGTGAAAATATCTTCTTTGGAACTTAATAATTTTATGTTATTTGACAAGCTCAGCCTGAGGTGGTCCCCAAAGATAAACATTATCAGCGGGGAGAACAGCACCGGCAAGACGACGCTGATAAAGGCGATGTACGCGGTGCTGAAGGGCGTCTCGGAGAACAGGCTCGACAAGATGAACAAGGAGGAGATCGAGGGCAGCCTTGTGAAGAAGATACAGGGCGTCTTCCGTCCCGACGACGACAAGATCGGACGGCTGGTGAGCCGCGGCTCCGGCGGCGGCCGGGCTTCGCTTTCGCTCGGCATCGGCGGGGAGGATTCGGTCTCTGTCGGCTTCAGCGGCAGGCAGGACCGCCATGCCGATGTGAGCGTTAATATCGGCGTCGCGGAAGACGGCACGGCCCCATATTTCCCCGTTTATATCCCGCCGAAGGAGATGATCTCCGCCACGGAGCATTTCCAGTCGCTTTATGAGGCATATCATATCGACTTTGAGGAGATGTATTACGACCTCACGAAACTGCTGGACCGCCCGCTCAAGAAGGGCGGCAACACCGAACAGCAGAACAGCGTCGTCGAGAGCTTCGGCAGGATCATCAACGGCAGCGTCGTGCAGCGGGATAAGAAGTTTTACCTCAAGATGAAGGGCAAGGGCGAGTTTGAAATGGGGCTCGTCTCGGAGGGTTACCGCAAGCTCGCTACCATAATCTACCTGATTTATTCCGGCAGCCTCAATGAGAATTCCATCCTCTTCTGGGACGAGCCGGAGACCAATATGAACCCGATGATGATAAAGCCGATCGCGGAGGCGGTGGCGAAGCTCGCCGAGATGGGCGTGCAGGTCTTCATCACGACGCACGATTATTTCGTGCAGCAGTCCTTCAACCTGCTTTCGGCCTATCCCGCGGCGGGGGCCGCCCCGCCGGAGATCAAATTTATTTCGCTATATAAGGAAGACGACCGGCTGTTATTTGAAGAGGGAGCCACCGTTTCGGAGCTGAACCACAACTCGATAATGGAGGAGTTCGACAATCTCTACGACCGGGAACAGGATCTCATCTATGGAAATTGAGGAGAGCGGCATCGGCTTCATCTTCCATAATGACAGGGTGGTCAAGTTCGACGACAGCGAGTTTTACAGAAGGTATTTCAACTGCCTCCCTCACAGCAAAGGGGTGGACTTTGTCTGTGAAGCCGGGGGAAAGCGGGCGCTCATCGAAGTCAAGAACTGCCTCGGCCACGAGGCGGAGAATATCTGGCGGATCGGCTCCGACAACGCGAAGAGGGAGGTCGTAACGCCCTCCCCCGGAGATGACCGCGAGAGCCTCGACATCGAGATGAGCCTCAAAGCGGCAATGACTATCGCCTGCCTCTGCGGGGCCCTTTCAAAGGAGAGGGGCTGTTCCCACGCGGAAACTCTCTCGGATATCTGCCGGCCGCTGGGCAATGTCGGCCTCGGCGGCGAGCCGCTCTATATCATCCTTTTTCTTGAGGGAAATTTTTATTTCGAGACCAGAAGCAAAAAGATGATCATGGAGCGGCTCCAGACGAGCATCAGAAAGAAGCTTTCGTGGCTGAACTGCAGCGTCTCGGTCACGGACTCTTCCACATACAAGAAAAAATTTTTTACTATAAGGCAGAATCAAACCGGATCATGTTGAATAACTATTTCGCAAAAAAAGAACCCTCGATAGAGGCGCTCGTGCGCTGGATCGCCGACCTCGGCGGCAAGGCCCCCGCGATAAAGAAGCTGCCCGCGCGCCCCGCCGCCTTCGGGAGCTTCGGCGCGCTTGACGAGAGGATCGTGAACGCGCTGAAGAAACGCGGCGTGGAGGCGCTCTATTCGCACCAGAGCGCGGCGGTGGAGTGCGCGCTCGCGGGGGTCGACTGCGTCATCGCGACGCCGACCGCTTCGGGCAAGACTCTCTGCTACAACTTGCCCGTCATGCACGCGATCCTGCGGGACCCCAGCGCGCGCGCCCTCTATCTCTTTCCGACGAAGGCGCTTGCGCAGGACCAGCTCGCGGAGCTTGGGGAGCTCGCCGCCTTCGCCGACGGCGGGATACACGGCTTCGTCTACGACGGCGACACGGACCCCGTCAAACGGCGGCAGGCGCGCAGCGAGGGGCACATCGTCATCACGAACCCCGACATGCTCAATTCCGGAATTCTGCCGCACCACACAAAGTGGTCCGACTATTTCCGCAACCTCAAATATATCGTCGTCGACGAGCTGCACACCTACCGCGGCGTCTTCGGCTCGCACCTGGCGAACCTCTTCTCCCGCCTCGCGCGCATCTGCGAGTTCTACGGCTCGCATCCGACCTTCATCTGCTGCTCCGCGACGATCGCGAACCCCGACGAGCACGCGCAGGGGCTGATCGGGCGCTCCGTAAAGCTGATCACGGAGAGCGGCGCGCCGGCTTCGGAGAAGGAGATCATCATCTACAACCCGCCCGTCATAGACTGGAAGACGGGGATGCGGCGCTCCTCGCTCTTCGAGACCTCACGCATCGCCTCCGAGGCGCTTTCCTCCGGCATCAGCACGATCGTCTTCACGCGCTCGCGCCTCAATGTGGAGCTGCTGCTCAAATCGATCCGCGCCGACCTCGCCAAGCGCGGCGCGGACCCGATGATGATCATGGGCTACCGCGGCGGCTATCTGCCGAAGGAACGCCGCAGGATCGAACACGACCTGCGCAGCGGCGGGCTGCGCGGCGTCGTCAGCACGAACGCGCTCGAACTCGGCATCGACATCGGCTCCCTCGCCCTCGCCGTGCTGCACGGCTACCCCGGAAGCATCGCCTCCGCCTGGCAGCAGATCGGGCGCGCGGGACGGCGCGGCGCGATCTCCGCCGCGGTAATGGTCGCCTCGGCGGACCCGCTCGACCAGTTCCTCGCCTCGCGTCCCGAATGGTTTTACGGCGCGCCGACGGAGAGGGCCCGCATCGACCCCTGCAATCCATATATACAGGTGAGCCATGTCAAGTGCTCCGCCTTCGAGCTGCCCTTCCATGCCGGAGAGAAGTTCGGCGGGCAGGAGGTGGACGCCATCCTCGACTATCTCGCGGATCACGAGGTGCTGCACCGCGTGAGCGAGGCGGACGAGGAACGCTACTACTGGCAGGCCGACTCCTACCCGGCCGCCGGGCTCTCCCTGCGCAGCGCCACGGGGGAAAACTACACGATAACGGATATCACCGTCGAGACAAAGCCCGTCGTCATCGGCACGATGGACCGCCGCTCCGCGCCGACGCTGATCTTCCCCGACGCCATCTACTTCCACGGCGGCAAGTCGTACATCGTCGAATCGCTCGACACGGAGAAGATGCAGTGCTTCATCCGGGAGATCGCCGCCGATTATTACACAGACGGCGACGCCTCGCTGCGCATAAACATCACCGACGACTTCGAGACGGAGGGCAATTACGGCTGGGGCGAGGTGGTGGTGACGCTGACGCCGACGATCTTCAAGAAGATAAAGCTCGCTACGCACGAGAACGCCGGCTTCGGGCAGATAAGCCTGCCGGAGGAACAGATGCACACCACCGCCTGCTGGCTGATGATGCCGCGGTGCCGCCAGGAGGACGCGGAACTCAAACTCGCGATGGAGGGACTGGAACACCTGATACGCAATACCGCGCCGCTCTTCCTCATGTGCGACCGCGCGGACATCCTCGTGACGAGCCGTCTCAAAGACCCGCAGCTGCGGCGCGCGGCAATCTATATAATAGACAACATCCCCGGAGGCGTCGGCCTCGCGGAGGGGACCTTCGAGATAAAGAACGAGCTCGTCAAAACGGCGCTCGGCGTGATGAACTCCTGCGGCTGCCGCGGCGGCTGTCCCGGCTGCGTCGGCGCAAACGGCGGCGAATTCAACATCAAGGCAGCCGTGAGGGAGCTCGCGGAACAGATTTTGGCGGGGAAGTAAGGCGAAAGGCCGCCCCTTGCGGGGCGGGAGTTTCAATAGGCTGACAGCGGATAAACTGGGCTCCGCCTGTTTTGTGCTTACAGCCCCAGCAGTCTGGCGGCGTTCTCTCCAAGGATCATCTTCTTTTCCTCTTCGCCGATATCGAGGCTCTTTATCAGATCGATCTCCATCGAGGGCAGATGCCAGGGATAGTCGCTGCCCAGAAGGATATGCTCAGCGCCGTGGCGGCGGATGATGTCGCGGAACATCCCTTTATCGAGCCAGGGATCGGCGGCGTAGGCCGTGTCAAAGTAAAGCTCGTATTTTCCCGCGAGGCGGTCGAATACGTCGCGCGCGATGCGCAGTCCGCCCATGTGCGCGGCGACGAGCTTCAGTCCGGGAAAGTTGTTCACGACGTTGATCGTCATTTCGACCGAGGCCCGCATCTCATCACGGTATGTCGCGTCCCACCCCGCATGGAATATCACGACGAGGTTGAGCGCGCGCGCCAGGTCGTAAACGGGAAAAAGCCTCTTATCGTCCACGTCGATGCGCTGCAGCGGCGGATGCAGCTTCATGCCCTTAAGTCCCTCGTCGGAGATCTTCCAGACATATTCAAGGGCGTATTCCGAGCCGGGCATCACCGAACCGAAAGATATCAGCCTCTCCGAATCGATCTCCTTTGCAAAAGAGAGGACGTCTTCATGTTGGGTCTCCTTCGTCACGATATTGAGCACGACGCTTTTGTCCACGCCGCACGCGTCCATCGTCTTGACAAGAGATTCCGCCGTGGCCGGGGCGTAATAGGGAACGCCGCACTGATGCTGAAGCTTCGTCATCGCCGCATCGGCGATCTTATGGGGAAAAACGTGAGTGTGAAAGTCTATAATCATGGGAAAAACTATACCACCATTTTTTATTTTCGCCACATATAAAATCAAATTCGCAATACTTCGTCGTTTTTTACCGTTATTCCGCCGGAGGCGCTTTTGCAAAAATTTTATCCCCGTGTTGTAATATTGGCTGTAGAATATCAAAATGCGGCGCTTGAAGCGTCGCGAACCGGGAGGAATAGCTATGCAGATTTTGGCGGCGCTTTTGCTGGACGCCCTTTTTGGGGACCCCAAATGGCCGACGCATCCCGTGATATTGGTGGGACGGCTGATAACCTTCTATGAAAAAATTTTTTATTCGCCCTCCGACGGAAAGCGCCGCGGCGTAATTTTCTGCGCGGCGGTGCTTTTCACCGTCGCCGCCGCCGTCGCGGCGGGAATGATCGTCACGGGGCTGATCGGCAAATGGGCGCAGACAGCTTTCCTCATATATCTGTTATACGCGGCGATCGCCTTCAAGTCGCTCAAGGACGAGTCGCTGCCGGTGGCGCGCGCGCTCGCGGCGGGCGATCTCGAACGCGCGCGCAGGCAGGTCGGACGCATCGTCGGGCGCGACACGGAACGGCTTGACGCGGCGGGCGTCACGCGCGCGGCGGTGGAGACCATCGCCGAGAGCTATATCGACGGAGTCGTCTCCGTGCTCTTCTGGATGACGGTCGGCTCCTTCTTCGGACATGCCGCGATATTCGCCTGGCTCTTCAAGGCGGCCTCCACGATGGATTCGATGGTCGGCTACGACGACGAACGGTATCGTGATTTCGGCTGGGCGGCGGCGAAGCTCGACGACCTCCTGAACTTCATCCCCGCGCGCCTCGGCGCGCTGATCGCCGTCGGCGCGGGAGCGCTCGCCAATATGGATTACCGCCGCGCCTGGCGCGTCTTCCTACGCGACAGGCTGAACCATAAGAGCCCGAACAGCGCCCACGGCGAGAGCGTCTTCGCGGGATTGCTCGGCATCCGCCTCGGCGGCGGCGCCTTTTACGGCGGCGAATGGGAGGCGCGCCCGACGCTCGGCGACGATCTGCGCGAACCGGAACCGAACGACATCCTGCGGGCTCACTACATTATGGATGTTTCCGCGGCGCTCTGCGCCGTGCTGATCTTTGCGACAGAAAGGTTTGTTTGACGATGGAATTCCGGCCGCACGGCGCAAATCCCGAAAAATTATATCAACAGTTCGGCATCCCGATGCCGGAGAGGGTCTTCGATTTCAGCACCAACACGAACGCGGTGGCGCAGCGCGGGGGCTTTTCGCCCGACCTGCGCGCGGCGCTCGAAGATTATCCCGACGACGACTGTGCCGCGCTGCGCGCGTTTCTTTCAAAGACGACGGGGGCCGCGCCGGAAGATATCCTCGTGACAAGCGGCTCCAACGAATCGATCTATCTTATCGCCTCTTATGAAAAGGATAGGAAGAATCTTATTCTCCAGCCAACTTACGGCGAGTATCTGCGCGCGCTTGAAAATTTTGGCGCGGCCCCCTGCAACATCTTTGACCTCCGCGCCGCAAAGCTGCCGCAAGGGGGATCTGTCTGGCTCTGCAATCCCTGCAACCCGACGGGGAGCTTCATACCGGACGCCGAACTTGACGAGATCGCGGCCAGCCATCCGCGGACGCTCTTCATCGTCGACGAAGCTTACCGCGATTTTATCTGGACCGAAGAGGAGCCGCTCCCATACCGGCCCCGCCCCAACGTCATACGGCTGCGCTCGCTCACCAAGACCTACAACCTCTGCGGCGCGCGCATCGGCTATATCCTCGCCGACGCCTCGGTGACGGAGAGGCTGAAAAAACGGCAGCCGAGCTGGAGCGTCAGCGGCCTCGCGCAGCAGGCGGCGCTTTTCTTCCTCGCGGACGACGCTCTTCTGCGCCGCACGCGGGATTATTACGCGGAGGAGATGCCGCGGCTCATCTCCGCGGTAAACGGCGCGGGCTTCGCGACGCTGCCGACCTGCGTCAACTATTTTCTGGCGCGGACGGATAACGACGAGAAGCTCATCCGCTTTTTGCTCGAACGCGCCCTCGTCGTGCGCCACACGAGAAATTTTCCCGGACTTGAGGGAAAGTTCGTGCGCGTCGCGGCACGGACGAGAGAGGAAGACGACCTGCTGACCGACGCGCTGAGGGACTACCGGTGAGGATCTGTCTCATCCGCCACGCGCTGTCTCTCGCGAACGCGGAGAACGTCTGGACGGGACAGCGCGATGTCCCCCTCTCGCCGCGCGGCGTCGCCGAACAGCGGGCGATATGCGCGCGTTTCGCATATCCGCGCGCGGAGTTATACTTCTCATCGCCGCTCGCCCGCTGCACGCAGTCGCTTGAGCTGATCTACGGACGCGAGGCCGATTATCTTCCCGCCGCTCTCTCCGAATGCTCGCTCGGCGTCCTTGAGGGCAGGCCCTACACAAACCTCGACGACGATCCGAACTACACCGCCTGGCTCGCGGCCCCGGACAGGCCGGTAGAGGGCGGCGAGAGCTTCAACGGTTTCACGGAGCGCGTCTGCGCCGGCTTCGAGGCGCTGCTTTCGCGCTGCCGCGCGGCGGGAGTTTCAACGGCGGCCGGCACGATGCACGGCAACGTGATGCGCGCGCTCCTGCACCGCTTCGCCGACAAGAATATCCCGCACGGCGAGTGGCGGATACCGAACGGCGGCATGTACGTCCTTGACTTTAAGACGGACGGTTCGGCGGCGTTATGGAGCACGGCCCCTGATTTTCTCTTTGCGCAGGAGGATTAAATTGCCCCGGCGGCACAAAAAACTATCTGTCGCACACGGCGGCCATCTGCTATAATGACCGAAAATCGAATATTATCTTTCTCAGTAAGGGAAACCGGTGCGGATCTTTCCAATGCCGGTGCGGCCCCGCCACTGTAGCTCGGACGAAAGCGCAAAGAAGCCACTGGAATTTTTCCGGGAAGGCGCGCTGTCAGGATGAAGGGAAGTCAGGAAATCTGCTGAGGAAAGGTTTAGGGAAGGGGGTCTGTTTGCGCGGGCAAACGTCTTCGCGGCATTTGTTACAGCTTGCCATAAGCTGACAGGGTAATGACTCGGAGGATCGCTTCCGGGTCATTTTTTATTGGACCCAGAATTTTTCTGGATTGGCGATGATCGAAAGGATGGAAATATTTCTCATGAAATCGTTTGTAATAGCTCTCGTAATGCTCACACTGGTAATGTCCGGCACGGCCTTCGCCGCGGCCCCGAAGGACAAGCCCGACAAGAAGGGCATCCTCGTCGTCGCCTTCGGCACCTCGATGCCGGAGGCGAAAAAGGCGATCGACAACCTCGTCGACTCGACGAAAAAGGCATTCCCCGACACGGAGGTGCGCCTCGCCTACACGTCGAACATCATCCGCCGGAAGATCGCGAAGGAACAGAACCTCAATATCCCAACGCCGACCTCCGCTCTCGCGCAGATGAACGACGAGGGCTTCACCCATGTCTATGTGATGCCGATGCACATCATCCCCGGCGAAGAATATGACGACATCGCGGGCCTCGTGAACGGCTTTGCCGCGGTAAAGGGCAAGTATGAATTCAGAGACTTGAAGCTCGGCAGCCCCTACCTCTCGTCAGCCGCCGACTGCGACCTGATGGCCGACATCCTCATCAAGCGTTTCGCGAAGGATCTCGCGAAGAAGAACACCGTGATCGTCCTCATGGGCCACGGCACGCCGCACCACGCGGCAAACGCGATGTACAGCCAGCTCCAGCTCTCGCTCGATAAGAAGGCCCCCGGACGCTTCGCCCTCGGCACCGTCGAGGCGGCTCCGATGATCGAGGACGTGATCGCGCGCCTCAAGCATGACAAGAGCGTGAAGACGCTCGTCCTCTCGCCGCTGATGATCGTCGCCGGCGATCACGCGAACAACGACCTCGCCGACAAGGACGATCCCGAATCATGGTACAGCCAGCTTAAAGCGGCCGGATACAAGGACGTCAGGACCTTCCTCGTCGGACTCGGCGAGGACGCGGATATGGCCCGCGTATACGTCTCCAAGATCAAGGATATGATGAAATAAGGATGACCGGCGCGGCGGAACTCTCGGAGCATAGGCGGCGGCTTTTCGTCAAACGGCTGCGCCTCGCGGCGCTGCTCTCCCTGCTCTTGCTCATCGCCGCGCTATGGCGGCTCGGCGCGGGCGAGTGGGATATTCCCGCCGCCCGCGTCGCGGCGCTTTTGAATCCGTTTTTAGACGAAGCCTCGCGCGCCTCGCCCGAGGCTCTCGTCGTCCGCAGCGTCCGGCTGCCGCGCTTTCTCGCCGCCGTCGGAACGGGCGGGCTGCTCGCGGTGGCGGGCGCCGTCCTGCAGGGGCTGCTGACGAACCCGCTCGCCGAACCATACACGCTCGGGATCGCGGCGGGCGCGGCCTTCGGCGGCGCTCTCGGCTTTTTCTTCGGTTCGTTCGCGGTGACGCCGCTGGCCTTCGCGGGAGCGCTGGCCTCTCTTTGGCTCGTAAGCGCCATCGCGGCGCGCAGCGGAGGCGGCGCGGCCTACATCGTCCTCGCGGGCATCATCACGAACGCGATACTCTCCGCGGGAGTCACCTTCCTCAAAGCGATAGCCGACGACCGTCTCAGCGCCATCGTCCTTTGGCTCATGGGCAGCCTCTCGGGGGCCTCCCCGCTTGCCGCCCTCTCGGTCTGGGGCGCGGCCTTCATCCTGTTCGTCCCCGCCTTTATTTACGCGCGCCAGATCGACGCCGTCTCGCTCTCCGAGGGACAGGGGGCGCTGCTCGGCATCGACGAGAAAAAGCTGCGCGCGCTGCTGCTCGCCGTTTCGTCGCTCGCCACCGCCGCCGCCGTCAGCTTCTTCGGGATCATCGGCTTCGTCGGCCTCGTCGTCCCGCACCTCATGCGCTCCCTCACGGGGCCCGCGACGAGGCCACTGCTCATCTTCAGCTTTCTCGGCGGCGGGCTGCTGCTCGCGCTCGCGGACGGCGCGGCCCAGAGGCTCGGAGAACTCCCCGTGGGCGTCATTACGGCGCTCATCGGCGGCCCCTTCTTCTGTTGGATACTGATGAGCCGGAGGCGCGGCGCGTGAGCCTCTACACCTTCCGCGGACTCTGCGCCGGTTACGGCGCGAAAAAAATAATCGACGGCATCAGCGGCGAGATAGAGCGCGGGAGGATCACGGCGCTCATCGGCCCCAACGGCGGCGGCAAGAGTACGCTGCTGCGCGCGCTCGGCGGCCTCGGAAGCTACAGCGGCGCCCTTACGTTCGGCCATCGCGAAGTGAGCGGCATCCCGCGCCGCGACTTCGGACGCCTGGTCGGTTTCCTGCCGCAGAACATCAGCGTGAGGGCGGCCTTCTCCGTCTACGAGATAATCTCGCTCGGCCGCCTGCCCTTTCACGGCGCGCTTGAACCGATGAAGCCGGAGGACGACAGGATAATCCTTGAAAGCGCGGAGCTCGCGGAGGTCGGCCACCTGCTCTTTCGCGCCGCGACGGAGCTTTCGGGGGGCGAACGGCAGCGCGTGCTGTTCGCGATGACACTAGCCCAGCAGCCGGAGCTGTTCCTGCTCGACGAACCGACCTCGGCGCTCGACCCGAGCCATTCGCGCCGGATCTTCTCGCTGCTGCGGAAGCTCGCCGCGGAGGGCAGGAGCGTCGTCGCGGCGGCGCACGACCTGAACGGCGCGATCTCCTGCTGCGATGATTTTATCGCGCTCAAAGAGGGAAAGATCGTCGCCCGCGGCCCCGTCGGGCTGCTTGACGAAAAAATTTTACAGGAACTTTACGGCATAAAGTTCCGCCGTTACCGATCGGAGGATGGAGACACAGCATGGCACCCAGAATAATCCTATACGTTCTTATCATATTTTTACTTTCGCCGTTTCAGGCGGAGGCGGCGGCAAAACGCATCGTCTCGCTCTATCCCGGCCACACCGACAACATCGTCGCGCTCGGCGGGGAAAAGAGGCTCGTCGCGGTATCGAAAAACGACGATGACGACATGCTGCCCGGCCTACCGCGCTTTTCCGCGAAGAGCGGCGCGGAGGAGATACTGGCGCTGAAGCCGGACCTCGTCCTGACGCGCGGCCTCGCGGAGCGGCAGAATCCGCAGCTCCGCGGCGTGCTAGAGCGCGCCGGCGTGAGAGTCGTTTCGCTGGAACCGCCGCGGTGGGATGATTTCGCCGCCTATCTGCGGGAGCTCGCCGCGCTGACCGGAAGCGACCCGGCGGCGGCCGAGTCAAAGTTGAAGAAGCTCCGCGGCGCGATCGCCGCCGAGGCGGCGAAAAAGTCCAAAGGCAAAAGCCCCGCCGTCTTTGTGGAGGCGACGGCGAAGGAGCTGCACACCTGCTCGCCAGATTCGTGGGCGGCAAAGCTCGTTGAGCTCGCGGGAGGACGGAACGCCGCCTCCGACGCGCAGCCGGTCCGCAAGGGCAGCGCGATCGCCCCCTACGGCCTCGAGCGGATACTAAAGGCCGCCGCCGCGGGCGAAATAGACGTATACTTGGTACAGCAGGGAACGATGAACGCCGCGGACAAAGAATCCCTCGCGGCGCGCCCGTGGTATCCGGCGATAAAAAAGATAAAGACGGCCGTCGTGCCGGAGGGAGAACTGAGCCGCCCGTCGCTGCTCGGGCTCGAAGCCGGCGGACGGCGGCTGATAAAAATATTCTACGGAGAGTGAATGCTTTGAAATTTACTGTTGTCGGCGTGGGGCCGGGAGATCCCGAGCTCGTCACGCTCAAGGCGCTGAGGATCATAAAGGAGGCGGACGTCGTGCTGACGCCCTATTCGCCGCGCGGGAAGTTTTCCGTCGCCGAACAGATAGTGCGCGCGAACCTCCCCGATACAGAGACGACGCCCATCACCTTCCCCATGCTCACCGACGCGGAGGAGCGCGAGAAGTTTCTCCTCGGCGAGCTTGAGCGGATCGGCGCTTCATGGCGCGGCGCGAAGAGCGCCGTGCTGCCCGTCATCGGCGACTCGGCGCTCTACGCGACGGGCTCGTATCTGTTCGACGCCTGGAAGAAAATCGCGCCGGAACTCGAGCTGTCGCTGGTGCCGGGCATCTCCGCGCACCAACTGGCCGCTTCGCGCATCGGCTCCTTCCTCGCGATGGGAGAGGATATCTTTTCCGTCGTCCCCTGCATCGACGACCGCGAAGGGATCGTGGCGGCGCTGCGCCGCGCCGATTCCGCGGCGCTCTATAAACCCTGCATCCTGAAAGAGGGACTCGCCGGGGTGGTCGCGGAGGCCGGCCCGTGGCGGCGCATGGCGCGCATCGACCGCGCGGGGCTCGCCGACGAAAAAATATACGAGGGGGCAGCGGCGCTCACGCCGGCGGAAGAGTACCTCTCGATACTGCTGCTCTGGCGGAACTAGATGGACTGGCGCGGCCTTGTCGCGGGCGAGCTGCGGCTCACCTTCGACATCCTCTTCGGGCTCCTGATAGGCTTCGCGGTCTTAAGAAGCGGACTCGCCGACAGGCTCATGCGGCGGCTTGTGCCGCATCTGCGGAAGGCGGGCATCGGCTCGGCGCTCGGAATGGCGCTGACGCTCTCCCTCGGCTCGGCGAAGGCGGGCGCGGCCTTTATCGCCTCGGCGCTCGACAGCGGGGATATTTCGGAGCGTTCCGCCAAGTGGGGGACGCTGCTGCTCTCCTTCCCCGCCTACCTGCACCGCTGGCCCTCGACGATGGTGATGGCCGCATCGATGGCGGGAGCCTCGGGGGCGATATTCGGCGCGATACTGCTGCTGCGCAGCGCGGCGCGCTTCGTGCTGATATTGTTCATCCTCAAGCGCGGCGGCGCGGCGGAAGAGGCGGCGGAGGCGAGGCAGGAGGGGAGCGCCCGCGATATCCGCTTCAACAAAAGGCTGCTGAAGACGCTGCCGGTCGCCTGGCTCTTCTTCGCGATCGCCTATATGCTCGTGCCGTGGGCCGAAAGCGCGATAAAGGAGTGGCTGCTCGCGGGGACGATCCTGCCCCTCGCGGCCCTCACGGTGGCTGCCGCCTCCATCGCGCACGTCTCGGCGGCGCTCGCGCTCGCCGGGGGAAGCCTCGCCGCGGGAGAGCTGACGGTGGCGCAGGCGGTATTCGCGCTGCTGCTCGGCAACAGCTTTGGCATCATCACCCGGCTCTTCCGCGCCAACGCCGGATACTACTTCGGCCTCTTCCGCAAGGAGACGGCCCAGTGGCTGCTCTTTTGGAATTTTGCGACGACCGCGGGCTTCGCGGTGCTGTCGATAGCGCTGGCGGCGCTGCCGCTCTTATTATAAAAATATTTACGGACGGGGTGTGACCGATATGAGGCCAAACGAGATAGAAACAGCAAGCATGAACATAATCGCCTCCGAAATGGAGGCCTGGCTCGGGGCTCCGGAAGAGCTTCCGGTGGTCAGGCGCGTGATACATACGACGGCGGACTTCGACTTCGCGGAGAATATGCGCTTCTCCAAAGGGGCCGTGAAGCTCGCGCGCGAGGCGCTGAAAAACGGCGCCGCCGTCGTCACCGACACGAACATGGCGGCGGCGGGGATCAACAGGGCCGCCTGCGCGCGTTTCGGCGTCGAGGTCGTCTGCCGCATGGCCGACCCCGCGGTGCGCGAGGCGGCGGAGGCGCGCGGCACGACGCGCGCCGTCGTGAGCATGGAGGAGGCGGTCAAGGCGACGCCCAACGCGCTCTTCGCCGTCGGCAACGCCCCCACCGCGCTGATACGCCTCTGCGAGCTGATCGAAGAGGGCAAATGCGCCCCCGCGCTCGTCATCGGCGTGCCGGTCGGCTTCGTCAACGTCGTTGAGTCAAAGGAACGCCTGCTCGCCGCGAAGGTCCCCTATATCACAGCCGTGGGGCGCAAGGGCGGCTCGCCCGTCGCCTCCACGATCGTGAACGCGCTGCTCTATGGCATCGAATAAGGGGCTTCGCGAGGGATATTCAACGGGAAGCTGCGCGGCAGCGGCGGCGAAGGCCGCGGCGATGCGCGCGCTCGGGCTGCCCTGCCCCGAAAGCGTGGAGATCACGACGCCGGAGGAGAGGAAATTTACCCTGCCGGTCGTCGGATACGGCGACGGTTGCTGCGGCGTGATCAAGGACGCGGGCGACGACCCCGATTCGACCGGCGGAATACTGATAAAGGCCGCCGTGGAACTCTCGCCGGAGCCGGGGGCGGTGACCTTCCTCGCGGGGGAGGGCGTCGGCACGGTGACGCTGCCGGGGCTCAAGATCGCCGTCGGCGAACCGGCGATCAACCCCGTGCCGCGCGCGATGATCGAGCGCGCGGTGCGCGAGGTGATCGGCGCGCGCGGCGCGAAGGTCACCATTTCCGCACCGTTGGGGCGGGAGGTCGCGAAGCGCACCTTCAACCCGCGGCTCGGCATCGTCGGCGGCATCTCGATCCTCGGCACCTCGGGCCGCGTGAAGCCGATGAACGAGGCCGCGCTGCTCGAATCGCTGACGCTCGAACTCAACACCCACGCGGCGGAGGGACGCCGCGCCGTCGCGGTCGCTTTCGCGGGAACGGGCGAAGAGGCGCTGCGCAAGGCATACGGGATAAAGAACCGCGCCGTCGTACAGTGCGGGAACTACATCGGTCACCTTCTCGACGAGTCGGCGCGCCTCGGGCTGGAACGGCTGCTGATCGGCGGACACCCGGGAAAGCTGCTCAAAGTCGCGGCGGGGAGCTTCAACACCCACAACCGTACCGGCGGCGGCGCGAAAGAGGCGCTCTGCGCGCAGGCGGCGATCGCGGGAGCCTCCGCGGACACGGTGAAGGCCCTCTACGAATGCCCGACCACCGAAGAGGCGATGCGCCTCGTGCGCGAAGAGGGGCTTGATTTTTTATGGAAGATACTGGCGCGCATTACCGCGAAACGCTGCGAAGAGCGCGCCTTCGGAGATATAAAGAGCGCCGTCGCCTTCATCGACAACGGCGGCAATATCCTCGGCGCGACGGACGACGCGCCGGCCTTTGCGGAGGAGATAAGAGATGGGAAATAAACTTTACGTGCTGGGAGCCGGCCCCGGAGGCCGGGAAGAGGTGACGCCGGCGGTGAGCGCCGCGATCGCCGCCTCCCGCGCCGTCGCCTGCGCCGCGCGCCACCTTCACATCGCCGCCGGGCATCCTAACGTCATTGAGATGAAAAACTTTCAGGACACCTTCCGGCGTCTTCGCGAAGAGCTGGAACAGGGCGACGCGGCGGTCGTCGTCTCGGGCGACCCCGGGATATTCAGCCTGCTGCCGCTGATAAAAAAGAACTTCCCCTCCCACGGGATCGTCGTCCTTCCCGGCGTCAGCTCGCTCCAGAGCCTCTGCGCAAAGGCGGGCGAGACATGGCAGGAGGCCGTCGTCCTCTCGGGACACGGGAGGGAGATCGGGACGCCGAAGATCCTCGACGCCGTGGAGCACGCCCGCGCGGTGATCTTTTTCTGCGACGCGCAAAAAGGCCCCGCCTGGCTCTGCGCCCGGCTCTGCGAAGCCGGCCTCGGCGAAGTAGAGGCGGTCGTCGGCGAAAGGCTCGGCGCGGCGGACGAACGCGTGAGCCGCGGCGCGGCGCGCGAATTTGTAAATGAGAGCTTCGACGCGCTTTCGATCGTGCTGCTGATAAATGAGAACTTCACCGAACGCCCCCCGCTGCTGCCGGAGGACGCCGATTTTATCCGCGGCGGCGCGCCGATGACGCGCGAAGAGGTGCGCGCCGTGATAACGGCGAAGCTGCGCCTTACGCCGGATTCCGTCGTCTGGGATCTCGGCGCGGGGACCGGCTCGGTCTCCGTGGCGGCGGCGCGGCTCTGCCGCGAACTCCACGCGGCGGAGATAGACGCCGAGGCGGCGGCGCTGGTGCGCGCGAACGCGGAGAAGTTCCGCCTGCATAACGTAACGGTCCACGAAGGTTCGGCGCTCGCGGTGATGGAACACCTGCCGGACCCGGACGTCGTCTTCATCGGCGGCAGCGGGCCGGAACTCCCCGCGATATTGGAGCGGACGGCGGCGCGCGGCGCGGGGATACGCGTCGTCGTCTCCGCCGTCTCGCTCAAGACGATCGCGCTCTGCACGGAGGTGCTGGCGGGGGATAAATTTGAAAACTTTGACGCGGCGCAGGTCGCCGTGAGCAGAATGAAGACAGTCGGCAAGACACAGATATGGCAGGCGCAGAACCCCGTCGTGATTTTTTCCGCGACGACGCGCGCCGCGAAGGGAGAATAGAGGATGATACATTTTGTCGGAGCGGGGCCGGGCGCCCCGGACCTGATCACGCTGCGCGGGGCGCGGCTCATTGAAGAGGCGGGGATGATAATTTACGCCGGCTCTCTCGTGAACCCCGAACTTTTGAAGCGCGCGAAAGAGGGCTGCGAGATACGCGACAGCGCTTCGATGACGCTCGACGAGGTGATAGAAAAGCTACGCGAGGCGCACGAGGCCGGAGTCGACGCGGTGCGCCTCCACACGGGGGACCCCTCGATCTACGGCGCGATACGCGAGCAGATGGACAGGCTGAAGGAGCTCGGCATCCCCTACGACATCACGCCCGGCGTCAGCTCCTTCTGCGCCGCGGCCGCGGCGGCGGAGGCGGAATACACGCTGCCCTCGGTGAGCCAGACGGTGATAATCACGCGCATGGAGGGGCGCACGCCCGTTCCCGAGAAGGAAAAGATACGGCTGCTCGCCTCCCACCGGGCCTCGATGGTGCTCTTTCTCTCGACGGGGCTGCTCGACGGCCTCTGCGCCGAGCTGATCATGGGCGGCTACCCCCCCGAAACGAAGACAGTGATGGTGTACAAGGCCTCCTGGCCCGAGCAGCGGGTGATACGCGCCACGCTCGCCACCCTGCCGCTGCTCGCGGCGGATAGCGGGATAAAGAACACCGCGCTGATACTCGTGGGCGACTTCCTCGGCGATGAGTACGAGCTTTCAAAGCTCTACGACAAACACTTTTCACACGGCTTCCGCCGGGCCTCCGAGTAAAAAATGAAGCTGCACGCGGCGGCGTTTTCAGAGAGGGGCGCGGAACTGGCCCTCAGGATCGCCCGGGCCTTCGGCGGCGCGGCCTGGGCCCCGGAAAAATACGCGAAAAACGGCGTGCTCCCCTTCGGCGCTTCGCTCGGCGAATGGACAGGCGCGCGCTTCGCCGAGGCGGAGGCGCTGGTCTTCGTCTCTTCCTGCGGCATCGCGGTGCGCGCCGTCGCGCCGCACCTCAGGGGCAAAGATAAAGACCCCGCGGTCATCGTCGCCGACGAGCGCGGACTCAACGTGATATCGCTGCTCTCGGGGCACCTGGGGGGCGCCAACGAACTTGCGCTGCGCGTCGCGGGGATCGTCGGCGGCCGTCCCGTGATCACCACCGCCACCGACGTTAACGGCATCACGCCGCCCGACTCGTGGGCGGTGCAAAACGGCTGCGCCATCGAAAACCTGCCCGCCGCGAAGCACGTCGCCGCGGAATTGCTCGCGGGACATGCCGTCGGCGTCGCCGTCACCGACGAATTACAGCCCGCCCCCTATCCCGTCACGCTGTGGCTGCGTCCGAAGGATCTGATCGTCGGCGTCGGCTGTAAGCGCGGCACGGAGCCGGAGCTGCTGCGCGAATATTTTTCAGACTTTATGAAAGAGAGCGGTTACTCTCCGCTCTCGGCGGCCGCCGTCGCCTCTATCGAACAGAAGAGGGACGAGGCGGCGATCGCCGGGCTCGCGGAATTTTATAATATACCCTTTGAGACCTTCTCCGCGAAGGAGCTGATGGCGCTGCCGGGAGAATTCACCCCCTCCCCGGCGGCGCTCGCGGCGGTCGGGGCCGACAACGTCTGCGAACGCGCGGCGATAGCCGCCTCGCGCGGCGGCTATATGGTGCGCCTGAAGACGAAGTACCCCGGCGTCACCTTCGCGCTGGCAAGAAAAAGGAGTCTGTGATCTATGACTATGGAGATAAAGATCGCCGGATTGGACTACCGGTCGGCATCCGTCGACATCCGGGAAAAATTCACCTTTACGGAGAGCGAGCGCCGCGCGCTGCTGCGCGGGATCGCCCCTCACGTCCGGGAGGCGGTCCTCATTTCGACCTGCAACAGGACGGAACTCGCCGTCGTCTCCGAAGAGGAGCCTTCGGAACTGCTGCACCGCGCCCGCGGCTGCGGCAGCTTCTTCTCGCTGCGGGGGGAGGCGGCCGTCGCGCGCGTCTTCGAGATCGCGGCGGGGCTGCACTCGCAGATCCCCCTCGAGGACCAGATCCTGGGACAGATGAAGGAGGCGCTCGCCGCCTCGCGCGAGGAAAAGGCCTGCGGCGCGTTGCTGGGGCAGCTGTTCCAGCGCGCGGTCACGGCTGGCAAGGAGGTCCGCACGAAGTTCAAAGCCCTGCCGCACGAGTGTTCCGCCGCGGCGGCGGCCTGCGCGGCGGCGGATGAATTCTTCGGGGAACGCGGCAGCTCCTCCGGCGGCCCCCTGCGCGGCGTCCCCGCGCTCATCGTGGGCAGCGGCGAGATGGGGATGCTCGCGGCGCGGCTGCTGCGCGACCGCGGCGCTTCCGTGCGGATGACGCAGCGCCGCCGCCGCAAAGACGGCGCGCAGCCGCCCTCGGGGGTGACGCTGATACCTTACGAGAGCAGATACGAGGCGATGCGCGAGTGCCGTCTCGTCATCTGCGCGACGGCGAGCCCCCACTTCGTCCTCACGGCGAAAGAATTTGCCGACGACGGCGTCAGGCGGCTGATGATCGACCTCGCCGTCCCGCGGGATATCGATCCCGCCTTTATAAAACGCCCTTCGGCGACGCTGGTGGACATGGACGGACTGGGGCATGAGGCGCTGCCCGCGGATTTCATGCGCGAGATAAAAAAGAGCGTCGCGGAGCACACCCGGCGCTTTCACGAATGGCGGCAGATACACGAATGTATGCCCTACATCGAAGACGTCTGCTCCTTCGCCGAACGCGAGCTCGCGCACGAACTCGGCTGCGCGGACGCCGAGGAATATTCGCGCGTGAAGGCGGCCACCCGCAGCATGATGAACAAACTTCTCTTCTCATTAAAAGAAAGGGTTGATATAGATATGGCAAAAGAATGTTACTGCGCGCTGGCGAAGGCGGCGCAGAGATGATATACGTCGTCGGGCTCGGCCCCGGAGGGCCGGAACAGATAACGCCGCGCGCGCTTTCCGCGCTGGAAAAATGCGACCTGATCGTCGGCTACAAGGCCTATATCGAACTGGTGCGCCCCCTCTTCGAGGGACGCAAGGAACTTGTCGCCTCGCCGATGAAAAAGGAGCGGGCGCGCTGCCTTGAGGCGCTTGAACTTTCGCTCTCGGGCCGCACCGTCGGGCTCATCTCCAGCGGCGATCCCGGCATCTACGGCATGGCCGGGATCATGCTCGAGGTGGCGGGTGACAGGACGGAGGTCGAGATAATACCCGGCATCACAGCCGCCGCGAGCTCCGCCTCGATACTCGGCGCGCCGCTGATGCACGACTTCGCCGTGATCAGCCTCAGCGACCTGCTGACGCCGTGGGAGCTCATCGAAAAGCGGCTGCGCGCCGCCGCGGAGGCCGACTTCGTCATCTGCGTCTACAACCCCGCGAGCCGCGGACGCCCCGGCCACCTCGCGCGCGCGGCGGAGATACTGATGGAAAGGCTGCCGCGGGACCGCGCCGCCGGCTGGGTGCGCAACGCGGGCCGCGACGGGGAAAGCTTCGGCCTGACGACGCTCGCCGGGCTGAAAGAGGCGCCGATCGACATGTTCTGCACCGTGATCATCGGGAATTCCGCCACCCGCGTGATCGACGGACGCCTGATAACGCCGCGCGGCTACAAAGACCCCGCCGGCGGCGAGGACTGAAATGAAACGGCGCATCCTGCTGTTCGGAGGCACCACCGAGGGGCGCGAACTGACGCGCTTCGGGCTGCCGCTCATATATTCCGTCGCCACCGCCTACGGGGCGGAGCTGGTGCGCGGCGCGGAAAATACCGAGATCGCCGTCGGCCGCATGGACGCGGCGGAGATGGAAAAGTTCATCAGGGAATCCGGGATCGCCTGCGTCATCGACGCGACTCACCCCTACGCGCGCGAGGCCCGCGAGAATATCCGCGCCGCCTGCGCCGCCTCCGGCACGCCGCTGATGCGCGTGCAGCGCAGGGAAAGCGCCGCGGACGAAGAGGTCATCCGCGTGAAAAGCGCGGAGGAGGCGGCGCGTCGCCTTGAGGAGACGACGGGCAACGCGCTGCTGACCACCGGCAGCAAGGAGCTTGAGGCCTTCGCCTGCGTGAGCGCGCGTTCGCGCCTCTTCGCAAGAGTGCTGCCGGACCCGGAAGTGATAAAGAAATGCGCCGCCTGCGGCTTCGACAGCGGCCACATCATCGCGATGCAGGGGCCCTTCAGCCTGCTCATGAACGAAGAGATGATCCGCCTCACCGGCGCGCGCTGGCTCGTCACGAAGGACGGCGGCGCCGCCGGCGGCATTGAGGAAAAGCTGGAGGCGGCGCGCAACTGCAAGGCGCGCGTCATCATGATAGAACGCCCGCGCGGGGAAGAAGAGGGGCACAGCTGCGCCGAAGCGCTGCTCTGGGCGCGCCGGATACTCGGCCTTTCGAGGCCGCCGCTCTTCCCGCTGCTGACGGACATGGAGGGCCGCCGCGCGGTGATCGCGGGCGGCGGCGTCGTCGCGGCGC
>OGYB01000606.1_pt1 | contig 21948 bp, 17 predicted proteins | sample 1576421 | NCBI WGS metagenome assembly OGYB01 (sample SAMEA3541577, study PRJEB24748) | human gut metagenome | biome: human gut; feature: human-associated habitat; material: faeces | place: China | collected 2012
TTGTATTGGATTTCTCACAGAAGGTCCATATTTACAGAGTTTTTTTCACACGCCCAGCTAAAATAAGCGCCGCAAAAGGATAGGGCAGAGGGATCGCTCTCTTGACCTTATCCTCTCAGGCGTTTGCTTCAAGCACTATCCCCATTGGCCGAACAAAAATCCCGGCGTTTATTTTTATATCAGCTTCCGCGGTCTTCCTACCGGTTTTTTCTTTTCTCCCGTCAGTATTTCGCCGGCGTATATCGCGGCGTGTTCGTAGAAGGGGGCCAGGGTCTGGCGGAAGGGATGTTCCCCGCGCCAGAATGGGAAGTCGTTCATAACGTCCAGCGCGGCGGCGCGGCGCTGGACGTCCGGCTCCGCGCGTTCGAAGGAGAATTCTCCGCCGCCGTACCAGTTTTCGTCCGCCGGCGGCACCTCTTCGCGAACGGGCGCGCCCGTCTCCGCCTCCGCTTCGGCGCCGCCCGACAGTTCGCCGGCTGACTCCCATTCGTACTCCGCGCCGGACTCTGCGATTTCGTCGTCCGGGGCGTTCTCAAGGGTCAGCAGGCTTATCAGCGATTCTTTATCGAGGCCGCGCAGTTTGAGCAGCAGGAATGGGTCGTCCTCCAGCTCTTCGCCGAGTATCAGGAGCACCGCGATTATGTGTTTGCAGGGAGTGGCGTCGTCCGGGCAGGTGCATTTGAAGCGGCGCAGCGTCTCCCTCGCGGGAAAGAGCGGCGTCCCCGCCTCTTTAAAGATCGCCTCGATCTCCTCCGGCATCTCTCCCGCAAGCAGCTTCGCGGCGAGCGCGGCGCTTTCCCCAAAGCGGAAGAGTATCAGCTCGCGCGCCTCCTGTGAGAGGGTCTCGAATCCGAAGCGTATCTGGTAGGGCGTCTTGCGCGAACCCTGGACGAAGGCCGTCACCAGTCCCGGCTCTATGTGGATGTTGACGACCTGTCCCTTGCGGGCGTAGCTCTTGCCGCGCGCGAGCCGCCCGGAGTCGATGCACTGTTCCATGATCTCGACCCAGCGGCGCGACCACCAGTTTGAACCGTAGGCGTGGCCGCGCGCGGTGCGCGATTTGATGCCGCACTTTGTCTCGCGCGGCTTTTTGTATTTAAAGAATTTTTCTTCACGTTCAAATGAAGCCGTCATAGGTTATCCACCGCCTCTTTCTCCAGCGAGAACAGCTCGTGCAGGTCGCTGTCGCTCAACTCCGAAAGCCAGCTCTCTCCGGTGCCGACGAGCATTTCGGCGAGATCCCGCTTCGCCTCGATCAGGGATTCGATCTTTTCTTCCAGCGTGCCGCGGCAGCAGAAGTAGTGCACCTGCACGTTGTTTTGCTGTCCGATACGGTAGGCGCGGTCGACCGCCTGCTGTTCGACGGCGGGGTTCCACCAGCGGTCGAACATGACGACGTGGTTCGCGCGCGTAAGGTTCAGCCCGGTGCCTCCGGCTTTGAGTGAGAGGACAAAGAAGGGCGGCCCGTCTTCCTCTTCCTGGAAGCGGCGCACCATCTCGTCGCGCTTCTCGCGCGGCACGCCGCCGTGCAGGAAGAGCGCCTCGCGGCCGAAGGTCTCCTGGAGGTATTTTTTCAGCAGCTCGCCCATTTCGGCGTATTGCGTGAAGATGAGCGCGCGGTCTCCGGAGGCCAGCATCTCCTCCGCGATCTCCGCGAGGCGCGCGAGCTTTCCCGAGCGGTTGTCGATCTCGGACTTGTCTTTTAAGTATAAGAGCGGGTGGTCGCAGATCTGCTTCAGCGCGGTAATCGCGCCGAGCACCATCCCTTTGCGCTTTATGCCCTCCGTGCCATCGAGTTCGCGCTCAAGCGAGGAGGTGACGGCGCTGTAGAGCGTCGCCTGTTCGCGTGAGAGCGGGCAGAATTCTTTGCTTTCTATCTTCTCCGGCAGGTCGCTTATTATCTCTTTGTCGGTCTTGAGGCGGCGCAGGATGAAGGGGGCGGTCATCCGCCGGACCTTGTCCATCGCCTTCTTTTCCCCCGCCTGCACGGGGCGCAGTATCTCGCGCGAGAAGCGCGCGCGGTTCGGCATGAGGCCGGGCATGAGGAATTCCATGATCGACCACATGTCGCCGACATGGTTTTCCACCGGGGTACCGGTGAGCGCGATGTGCCAGTCGGCGCGGACGGCCCGCGCGGCGCGGGACTGGCAGGTGTCGGGGTTCTTGATGTTCTGGGCCTCGTCAAGGATTATCCCCGCCCATTCTATCTTCGCGAAGAGCGAATTATCGCGGTAGAGCAGTGAATATGAGGAGATGACCAGCGTTTCCGCGAGGGCTTCGTCGGTGAAGAGGTTCTTTTTGTTACGCTTCATGCCGTGGTGTATGAGGGTCTTCGTCCCCGGCACGAAACGTTCCGTCTCACGCCGCCAGTTTTCCATTACGGAGGTGGGGCAGATGAGCAGGATGGGGCGGCGTTCGCCGAGGATGCGCAGGTTTTTTATGAGGGCCAGGGTCTGGACGGTCTTGCCCAGCCCCATGTCGTCGGCTAGGCAGGCGCCCATGCCGAGGCGCACAAGGCGCGCCAGCCAGGCCAGCCCCTTCGCCTGATAGGGGCGCAGCCGCCCGGCGAATCCTTCGGGAGCCGCCATTTCCTCAAGCGGTTCAGCGCCGAGAAGCAGCGAACGAACGTTCGCGAGCCAGGGCGAGCCTGTCACATCGGAGAGCGGCGCCTCCATATGTTCCTGCCGCAGCGACGAGAGCAACGCCTCTTTGCGTTCGATTTTGTCGGGAAGTTTTTTGAGCGCCGCCGTGATTTTCTCCACCTCGTCGCGGTAGAGGATGACCCAGCGGCCGCGTATATTGGTGAGCGGCGTCTTGAGTTCCGTCAGCATCGCCAGTTCGTCGGCGGTGAGGAGGTCGTCGCCAAGGGCCACGGACCAATCGACATCGAGCATGTCGGAGAGATGCAGTTGGCCGCCCGGAGCGAAGGCATTCCCATCGTGAAGGGCCGCGCGCACCGAGAGGCGCGGGCGGTCGGATATCTGCCCCCAGGTCGAGGGGAACTGTACCTGTATGCCCTGATCCATTATCGAGGTCAGGTGATTCTGCAAAAAGTCGAATAAATTATCGAGCGAGAGGACGCACTCGCAGGGATAGGAAACTTCCAGGCTCTTCGCGATGTAGGGCACGCGCGTCGCGAGGTGTCCCAGTATCTGCAGCATGTACCGGCGGGGGTTCGTCTGCGTATGATCAAACCAGCCGCGTTCGGTCTCCGTCGGGCTCCATACCCGTTCGGCCGGGATTATCAGGCTCGGGTCCTGTGTCGACTGCAGATGCCACGAGAGTATCCAGTCCCGTTCCCCCTCGCCGATCGGCTCCTCAAGGCGCATGAAGAGTCGCCACGGCTGTGCGGTGACGGCCTTCAGCGAGTCAGCCCAGGCGCGTATCTGCGGGTAGAGCGACGCCATCTCCTCGTTCCACTTTACGAGAGGCGCCTTCTGCCAGATCAGCGAGCGCAGCCATATCTCGTGCGGGTTGCCGGCGTTGACCCGGCGGCCGCGGTCGGTCCCGCCGAGCTGTGAGGAACGGATGAGCATATCGGTCATGCACTCGAGGAGCCGCATCGCTCCGGTACGCTTCGGGCAGGGCGCCGCCGGCGGGCCGCCCGTCGAGAAGGCGCAAAGGATCGGCGGCATCGCGGCCGCGTAGGCGGAGAATTCGTCCTGGTATTTCGCGAGGATCATCGGCCTCCATTGCGAGACGAAGCTGTCTCCGCGGGGCTCCATGTCGGGGATATAGGCTCCGCGCTGCACAAGCGCCGCGGAATATTCCAGGGCGCGGCACATGAATTTAAAGTCGTCGGCAAATAAAAGCCCGGGGAAGGAAAGGCGCTCGCCGCTCTCGCGGATTATCCGCAGCAGTTGTGTGAACTCCGTGAAGCTAAGGGCGACGGCATCCACATAAAAGGCGGAGAGGGCCGGAGGTTCGCCGGAGTCGGGGACCTCCCCCAGTATCGGGCTCGAAGGCAGCGGGGTTTTCCCGCGCGCCGGGATGAGGAGCGAAGCCGTAAATGATTCGTCGGCCGGCGTCCTGCGCCCGTGGCGCACGCCGCACTCCCGGAGCGCGGCGCGAAGCTGCTGCGGCTTCGCGCTCCACGGCAGCATATTGCCGCCCGCTCTTTCCCGGCTCCGCAGCTTTTTATTTTCAAAGGAGCTTTCGCCCCACAGATAAATTTGGTCCTGTTCAAATGCCGTATGGAGAATTAACATAAAAAAACCTCGTTTATTGCCTTCATAGCCTTAAAAATTCAGGCGGGGACGGCAAAAGCCGCGCCCGCCCCGCGTATCATTCAAAACAACTGCCGCCAATAAACTCCCTCAAAACGGAGAGATTCGGCACGTCGTCCGAAGGGATGACCGGAACATATTCAAGAAACGACAAAAGGCGCGTCGCTTCGCCGTAGACGGGAGAATCCTCTTTTACTGTTTTGAGAAGCGGCGTGACGTATCCCTTCAGCACCGGCACCTCATAGGCGAGCGAGGTGTTGAAAAGGGTATCGGCATATTCCTGATAGGGGAATATATGGCGGTGCGAACCGCGCACCACCGAGGGCCACTGCATCAGCGTAGCCTCCGCCGAGTGCCCGCGCGTCCGCGCGTCGCGCACGAGGCGGCGCAGCAGCCGCGTGTCCGTCGTACCGATGCGGTTGTGGAAATCGATGTTGGTCCCTGTGAGCGGACAGATAAAGATCCTATATTTTTTATCCGCCGGAACGCTCGCCGTGAGCTTTTCGTTGAGCCCGTGGATGCCTTCGATGACGAGCAGCTCGTCGGGCGAGATGCGCATCTTATAACCCTTTGTGCGCTTTCCGGTGAGGAAGTCGAACTTGGGGATATCCACCTCGCGGCCGGCGAGAAGAGCCGTGATATGTTCATTGACGAGTTCCAGGTCGAGCGCCTCCAGCGCCTCGAAGTCAGGTTTTCCCTCCCGGTCGAGCGGCGTGTGCTCGCGGTCCACAAAATAATTGTCAAGCTCGAGAGTGGCGGATTTTATCCCGGAGGAGAGCAGTTGTACGCGCAGCCGCCGCGACGAGGTCGTCTTGCCGGAACTGGAGGGGCCGGCGAGGCAGAGGAGCCTCACCTCGGGGCGCGCCTCGATCTGCGCCGAGGTGTTGCTGAGCAGTTTCGTGTGCAGCGCTTCGCAGACCATTATCATGTCCCTTGAGCGGCCGTCTGTCACCTGCCGGTGGATACCAGCCATCGTGCTCATATGGAGGTTTTTAAGCCAGTCGGTGTGGCTGTCGATGAGCTTGAAGAGCCGCGGCGATTCGACGAAAGCCATCGTCTTCGTAGGGTCGGCAAAGGTCGGCCCGGAGAGGAAGATGCCCCCGTTATAATGGCGCAGCTCAAAGGTGGGCGTGATCGCCGCGCAGTCTGCGAGCGCGCCGCCGAAGAAATCATATACGCCGCAGCAGTTGTAAACGATGACGGGATCGCTGCCGGCGAAGAGGAGCAGCTGCTCCTTGTCTTCATAGTTCTGGGCGTGCATCACGGCGCGCGCGACGTCTATCGGGAAGGACTCGCGCGTTATCGGCACGCCCTCGTCCACCATGCGGCGCATCTCCGCCTCGAGCTCGCGGCAGATATCCTCCGTGATCTCACCGTCGGGGGATTCATAATAGTACGAATATGACATGGACTGCGTCAGGCTAAGGCGCATTCCTCTGATCCGGGTGGCCGCGGAGGTGAGCAGGAAAGATAGCGTGCGGATGTAGACCTCTATGCCTTCGATGCTGTCCGTCGTAATGAATTCGACAAAGGAGTCCATCACGATCTCCCAGGAGAGCGGACGCTGCACCCTGTTGACCCGGCAGGCGACGACATTTTCCCTCTTAGGAAAATTTATCATTTCCATAGCGTCGCGCGCGGTCACAGGCCCCTCGCAGACTAGCGGATCTCCGTCCTTGAATTTTATCTCCATGCTCAAACTATTTCCTCCATTTACCAACAAATTATCGGACATTAGGCTTCATCTAAGCATTTTAACATAACCGCGGCGGAAGCGCACCCTCCGCCGCGTTTTTTGATCGCCAGGAAAGAACTTTCATGCGAGGCTGAAATTTTCCTCAAGTGAAGAATAAATAGCGATTTAGCGCTCTTCCGTCGCTCCGGCTTCCGAGCCAGAGCCAAGTGGCGTTGATTTTACATGCGCTGGTGGAACAAAAACGTAGAGCCGCTTGGCCCTGGGTCAAGCCCGGGGCGACGGAGTACCCGTGCCGGCATGACAAGATAAATCGGCGTTTAGACGTGCGAATAACGAAATAACCGAGGGCCTGCCAAGCGGAGGCGCACTAGTGTGCGGTGAGCATTGGCAGGCCCTCGGTTATGAAGTTAGTCGTGCGTATAAACGTCGATTTACCTAGTGGATAGTGACCTTCTCCATAACCACTTTCTTAAGCGGCCTGTCCATCGAATCGGTCGGGAGCTTGCCGATCTTTTCCACGACGTCCATACCCGCCGTCACATGTCCGAAGATGGCATGTTTGCCGTCAAGCCAGGGCGTCGGCACGAGTGTGATGAAGAACTGCGAACCGCCGGTATTGGGGCCGGCGTTGGCCATGGAGAGTATCCCCGGTTTGTCATGCTTGAGGCCCTTGCCGAATTCGTCGGGGATGTTGTAGCCGGGGCCGCCTGTGCCGTTGCCCTTCGGGCAGCCGCCCTGGATCATGAACTGATCGATGACGCGGTGGAAGGAGAGGCCGTTGTAGTAGCCCTTCTGCGCGAGGTCGACGAAGTTTTTCACCGTCTTCGGCGCGAGATCGTTGAAGAGTTCGATCTTGAATGTGCCGTAGTTCGTCTCGAAGGTAGCGACCTGACGTTTAGGCGCGGCTTCCGCGGCGTCCGCCGCCTCCGCCTGCTTCGCCGCGAAGGGGAACATTACCGCCGCCGCCACCATTGCGCTGAGTGCCAATATTTTCATCATTGTAATCCTCCGTCTCATTTTTAGATCTGACTTGGCAATTTTACCATAACTTTTTATATAAACTTGATTTCTACCCTGCACTCTTTGAGGAAGCCGATCGGCATGTAGGACATCTTCGCCGCGCGCAGGCCGGGATCGTTCATGTCTTCCTCCCGGTTGACGATCTCAAGTTCCGGATGGAGCCCGATGATGTGTGAAAGGAACTCCCTGTTTATCACCTGATATGCCGCGCCGTATTCGAGGCTCGCCTTCTCATAATGGACGACGAGCATATCCCCGGCGAGCTCGCCGATCGTGTAGGCGACGATCTGATCCTTGATCTTGATCACGCCGCCGCAGAGGTTCGGTATGCGGTTCCAGTTCTGCAATATCTTCTGGATAGCGTGATTTTCCTGCATCAGTCCGGCCGTCGTGCCACAGTGGTTCACCTGGCACCACGAATACTGAAAGTCCACCACCTCCGGCAGCAGCCCGTCGGTCATCGGTTCGTAGACGTAGTCGTAGTTCTTTCTGAACTGGTTGACGCGGTTGCGCTTCTTCATATATTTGTTTCCCGCAAGCGTCGCCAGCTCCCGTATGTTGTAGAGGTACTCCCATGTTCCGCGGTCGTCCACGACCTCGACGTTCGCCTTGCCGGCAAGTTCGGAGCACCATATCTCCGCGAGCTTTTCCGGAACGAGGAAAAACTCCATTTCGTCCCCGTAGCGTTCGCGCAATATCCGCGGCCAGTCGTCCCGCCGCCAGTTTCCGACCGGCGCGAGGTCGGCGAGCCCCACTTTGCTTTGGTGCAGCCAATACAGGTCCGTGCTCTCGTCATAGGCGAGCTTCGTGCCGAAGTCCGCGCCCAGGCTCCATATAACCGGGAAACAATAGTCCGAGGTGCGCTGTTCGCACATGTTCCAATGCGCGATGTATCTGGGCGCCTCTTCCAGTGTTATCTCCTGAAAATTTAAATCCAAGCAAATTACCTCCGAGGTATTATTGACCTTTCTTAGATGTTATCGCAAACTATTACAAATGTCTTAGATAAGAATATACTTTTTCTTCCAAAACTGCCATAGCAAAAAAGCATATATCTGATAGAATTTTATTAAATGCGCAAGTACGCGCAGGGCATTATGACGATTATATTAAGGAAGGCATAAATAAATGGAAAACGAAGATAAGATGAGCGGCGAAAACATCAAATGTCCTGATATGGTCCCGGAGGAACAGAAGGGGATGACCGAAGAGGAACGCGAGTGGAGCGTGAAGAGCCCTCCGCGGCCCAGGGTCCCCAGATATGTCTTTGTAACTATCGCGCTGATCCTGCTCATCGCCTTCGGCGGGGGCAGCTGGTGGTACTACAGAAAGAACGTGCTTCCCGAAAAATATTATCTCCGCGCCACGGCGCTGATGAAAGAGAAGGAGTACGCCAGGGCCGAGGAGCTCTACCGCCGGATAATGAAGATCCGCCCCGAGAGGCGCGACGTCCTCTACAACATCGCCTACTGCAAAGAGGAGACGGGGGACACGGCCGAGGCGATAAGGTACTATGAGGAACATCTAAAGACGGCCAAGAACGACGCCAAGGCGATGACGCGCCTCGGCTGGCTCTATATGAAGGGCGGCGAGTATGAACGGGCGCTCCGGTGGCTCAAAGAGGCGGCTTCCCGTGACAAAAAGAACGACGAGCTGTGGCGGCTCACCGCCGGCGCGGCGGTGAAGGCGGGCGACGGCGAAGAGGCGGCAAAGGCCTGGGCGCATATCGCGACGCTATACAAGGAACCCGATAAGATAATGGAGTGCGGTAAGGAGCTGCTCGCGCTCAAGGACTACCGCCGCGCGATCGACGTATACGTCCTCGCGGCGAAAGCCGCCCCCGGCGACAACCGCCCGCTGCACGGCATGAACGCCGCCAAGGCGATGCTCGGCCTGCCTACGGAGGCTAAATTCGTCATCCTGCCGGGAAAGTCGCTCGGCCTGATAAAACTTGACGCCTCCAAAGAGAAGGTCAAGGAAGATATGGGCGGCAAGAGCCCCGACGCCAAGATATTCGGCCACGTCGGAGGCAAGTCGATGATGGCCGACCATCCCGTCGAGATCTGGTTATACAACAAAGACGACCCTCAGCGCGAACTGCGCGTGATATTCATCGCCGGCAAGGTCAACGAAATAGAGACAGCCTCGCCGCTCTACAGGACGGAAGAGGGGCTGGGGCTTTCAAACTTCCTGCTCGCGAAAAACGCCGATAAGTTAAAATGGCGCAAAGAGGCGCGCAACAGCGCGCTGCTCTGCCTCGCGAAGGGCGGAGGGCTCACCTTCTTCGCCTCCGGTCTGAACGAGAACGGTACGGAGGCGGCGGACAAGCGCCTGCGCGTACATCACGGAGAGGTCAGCATAGACAACGTCGACGGTTTTTCGCTGATGCGGCTCGGCGGCAGATAAAAGACGGCTTGTGAGGACGGCCCTTCCGCTTTTTACTATGCTATACTCTTCCGTGTCAAGGAAGGGTTAGATATATATGGGACAGACAGAACAGGCTCTTGAAGTTTTAAAAAAGGTATTTGGCTACGGTTCCTTCAGAAAGGGACAGCAGGAGATAATCGAGGCCGTCACCTCGGGGCGCGACGCGCTCGGCATCATGCCGACTGGCGCGGGAAAATCCCTCTGCTATCAGATCCCCGCAATTCTCAGCGGCAGCATCGCCGTCATCATCTCCCCCCTGATATCGCTCATGAAAGACCAGGTGGACTCCCTGATACAGAACGGAGTCAGCGCCGCTTCGATAAACAGCGCCATGGACTGGGAAAGCGCGTCCGACATCTTCCGCGGCGTGCGCCAGGGACAGGTGCGCCTGCTCTACGTCGCGCCGGAGCGGCTTGAGGGCGCGGGCTTCGCGGAGTTCCTGCGCTCCATAGAGATCGGCCTCGTCGTCGTCGACGAGGCGCACTGCGTCTCCCAATGGGGACATGACTTCCGTCCGTCGTATCTCAACATCGCCCCCGTGATCGCCTCGCTGCCCAAACGCCCCACCGTCGCCGCCTTCACGGCGACCGCCACCCCCGAGGTACGCGACGACATCATCTCACAGCTCGCGCTGCGGGAGCCCTTCACGCTGACGACGGGGTTCGACCGTGAAAACCTGTTTTTCCACGTCGAGCATCCCGCCGACAAGAACGCCGCGCTGATGCAGTATATCCGGCAGTTTCCCGACGTATCCGGCATCGTCTACGCCTCGACGCGTAAAAATGTCGAGACAATATGCGAACGGCTGCGCGGGCACGGGATAAGCGCCGTCCGCTACCACGCCGGGCTCTCCGACGAAGAACGGCGGCGGAACCAGGAGTCCTTCATCTATGACCGCGCCGCCGTAATGGTCGCGACCAACGCCTTCGGCATGGGCATCGACAAATCAAACGTGCGCTATGTCATCCACTACAACATGCCCTCGAACCTCGACGCCTATTACCAGGAGGCGGGAAGGGCCGGGCGCGACGGACTGCCCGCCGACTGCGTACTCTTCTATGGCTCGAAGGATATCATGACGGCGCGCTTCTTCATCGCGCAGAGCCCGGAAGAGACGCGCGCGGCCTCTTACCGCAAGCTGCAGGCGATGGTCGATTACTGCCATACGAACGACTGCCTGCGCGGCTATATCCTTAAATATTTCGGCGAAAGCGGCGTTCCCGAGAAATGCAGCGCCTGCGGCAACTGCACGAATGAGATAGAACGGGTCGATATCACGCTTGACGCGCAGAAGATCCTCTCCTGCGTCTACCGCATGGCACAGGCCAGCGGCGGCGGCAAATACGGCACCGTGATGCTCGTGAACGTGCTGCGGGGCTCGAAGCGCGAAGAGGTGCGGCGGCTCGGCTTTGATAAGATATCGACCTGGGGGCTGCTCAAGGAACATAGCGCCCAGAACGTGCGCGAGATGATCAACTTCCTCATCTCGGAGAATTACCTGCGGATGGAAAACAGCGATTTCCCCGTGCTCTCATTCACGGAGCGCACGATGCCCTTCCTGCGCGACGCGACGCCCCTCATCATGCGCCGCACCGAAGAGCGGGCCCAAAAGGAGGAGCGCCTTAAGAAAAGGGCGAAGAACGTCGAGATCGTCCGCAGCGAACTATTTGAGGAGCTCCGCGCGCTGCGCCGCGCCATCGCCTCGGAAGAGGGCGTTCCCCCCTACGTCGTATTCACCGACAGGACGCTTTCAGCCATCTGCGACATGCTGCCGACGGACGAGCAAACCTTCCTCGAAGTTCCGGGCGTAGGCGCCGCAAAGCTCGAACGCTACGGAGAGGCCTTCATCGACGCCGTCAACGACTGGAAGGGCCGTCAGGGGTAAAAGACCGGATTTATATCACTTTCCCACGCTTGCGGCGAATTCTCCTCTGGCCGCCTCTCTTAATTCCCGATCCGTAAAAAGGTCGTATGCCGTCAGCGCCATGCCCTTTGCGCCGAGAATCACAGCCTCGTCTCCGCGCGGAGAGGCGGCGGCCTGCACAAATCCCTTTGTATGAGTTCCCGTCTCATTTTCCGGATCGGTGATTTTCAGATACTCATGGACGGTGGGTACGACGTGGGAGACATTCCCTATATCAGATGACCCCATTCTTTCGTCCGGTTCAGGCAAGTTCATCGTTACTCCTAACGTTCGCATATTTTCCGCAAATTTAAAACCTATCGCGGAATTCTGCACGGTGTCCTCAAAAATCTGTCCATGCTGTATCTTTAGCTTGGCGCCGACCGATTTTCCCGCAGCCTCCGCCAGATTCTCTATGTCTTTTATTATCGATCTCAGCTCTTCCACATGTTTTGTCCGTACCAACAGCTTTCCCGAGGCATACGGGGTGATCACGTTTGAGGCTTTTCCGCCTTCACATATGATCCCGTTGACTCTCGGCGCCCATTTTGTCGGCCAGATCTGCCGGTGCGTATCGACCATGTTAAAAAGCGTTATGAGAGCGCTGAGGGCGTTTATTCCGGCGCTGGGGATCGAAGAATGAGCCTCTTTACCCTCATATTCCACTTTAACCTCCGAACAAGCCACATGCCCTCTGTTGATCAGGTTTTTATTCGAGGGATGGACTTCAAGCACAAAGTCCACGCCTTTAAATGCGCCGGCTCTGAGAAGGCGTATCTTGCCCCCTGCGCCCTCCTCGTCGGGGCAGCCGATCACCAGGACCTCGCCGCTGACCCTGCCGATGACTTCCGATATCCCTACCGCGGCTCCCGCCGCGCTTGCCGCGATGATATTATGACCGCATCCGTGCCCCAGGCCGGGCAGAGCGTCATATTCCGCGATAAAAGCGATGACCGGCCCCGGCTTTTGAGAGCTCAGACGGGCTTTGAAGGCCGTCTTTTCGCCGCAGAATTCCCGCGTTATTTCAAAATTCTTCCCCGATAAAAAATCACATATCCTGCCGGACGCTCTGTACTCCTGCCCGGAAAGCTCCGGATCGTCGTGGATATCGTGGCTGAGCACGAGCAGTTCATCTTTTGCCCTGTCGATGGCGTCGCAGATCGCAGTCTTTAATTCTGGCATTTCGTCCTCCGCTATATTAAAAAGATCAAGGGGCCGTCGTCAGGCTATGGTATACCCGCAACAGCCCCGACTTAATTGAATGCGTCCGATAGGTGTTATTTTCTTGAAGTTACGGTCGCGTTCTGATATTCATGCGAGCCTATCGGGCTTAACTTCAGGCCTTCAAGGGATCCCTGCGCTCCGATCACCTTTTTTTCTCCCCATAGCGGTATCACGGGCACGTCAGTTATAAAGAAGCTGTTGACCTTTTTGCGGAGCTCGTCCCTCTTCGCGCCCTCGGGCGTTACCGTGTATTCGTCATAAGCCTTGTCATAAGCAGGATTATTGTAATAGCACCAGTTGCTGCTTGAGGACGAATAGAGCACGCGTTTGTATACCAGATCGGCGTGGCCCGCGACGAGGTTGAAGAAGTCCATTATAATGTCAAAATCCTGGTGGGCTTTCAGCATCGCCGTCGTCGTATTGGGGTCTTGAACTATCAATTCGGCCTGAATGCCTACCTTGGCCAGCTGGCTTTGTATCACCTGCGCCGCCTCCGTATTGGTCTGCGCGCCGTCCGTGATCATCCTGATTTTGCACCCGTTGGGATAACCCGCCTCGGCCAACAGCTTCTTCGACTGCTCGGGGTCATAGGCGTCGATGGGCTGTTCCTCGTATTCCTTAGCCTCGGGGGGGATCATGGAATTCGCGGCCCGTCCATATCCATGAAGCAGCTGATCGACAATGACGTTCTTGTCGATGGCCGCCGCGATCGCCTTGCGCACCTTTACATTCCCGACGGGGCCCTTTGATTCGCAGTTCATATTCAGCATGATGATCTTCATGGTGTTGCAGGTCAGTACCTTCAGGTTTTTATCATCCTGGATACGTTTGATATTGCTTGGCGCGATCTCATAGGCCGCGTCGACGTCGCCGGTTTCGAGCAATATTGAGCGCTGCGCTGTCTCTGGCACGATCTTCAGTGTCAGCAGCTTCGTCTTGGCCTTCCCGCTCCAACAGTCGTCGAATCTTTCAAGTGTGTAGTAGTCCCCCTCTTTAGCCTCTTTAAATTTATAGGGGCCGGTTCCGACGGGATTCTTGCCGAATCCGTCAGGGTCGGCTTCGACGACCTTTTGGGGAACTATCCCCGCGTAGGGGACCGCCAGTAAGTTTACAAAAACAGGGCTGGGGGATTTCAGTTTGATCCTGATCGTGCTGCCGTCCACGATCTCAGTGCCCTGATAAACATCGCCGAAAAGAGCGCCCTTTTCATTTATCCGGTTCAGCGTGAAAGCCACGTCCTCGGGCGTCATCGTGGTGCCGTCATGGAATTTGACGTCCTGCCGGAGCTTGAGTTCCAGCGTTTTATCATCAGCCCACTTATATTCCGTGGCAAGAGATGGTATCACCTTCATATCTTCGTCGAACGTAAAGAGCGAATCGAACATATTGTTGGTCAGAGCACACGCGCGTTCCTGGATACCCTGGTTGATATCCATCGTCGTGATGTCGTTGCCCTGGCAATATATGATCTCGTCTTTCATACCGCCGCCGACGGTGCCGCCGTCATTGCCTTTGTCATGCGAAAGCATAAAGAAGGAAATTAATCCTATGACAACCACCGCCGCTATTACGCCTGTTTTCTTTTTCATGATTTTACCTCGCTTTAATATAGGATTAGAACACAATTACTTACAAATATCTGCCGCACAATACAAAATGGCCCGGTTCAGCTTCGACCTCCCTAAGCTCGTTACGGCTGCAGTCACTTGTCGCCTCGGGACAACGTTTGGCAAAGCGGCAGCCGCCGCCGACGTTGATAGGGGAACTAAGTTCACCCGTAAGAACGACATCCTTTTGGCGGATATCCGGGTCGGGAACGGGGATTGCCGAAAGCAGCGCTTTGGTATATGGGTGCTTGGGATTTTTAAACAAAGCTTCGGAGGTCCCCCTTTCAACAAATTGTCCGAGGTACATAACGACGATGTTGTCTGAAATATGCTTGACGACGGAAAGGTCATGGGTGATAAACAGATAAGTGAGGCCGAGTTCCGCCTGCAGGTCCTGCATCAGATTTAAGATCTGAGCTTGGATCGAAACGTCGAGAGCGGAGACCGGTTCGTCGCAGACGATAAACTTCGGATTGAGCGAGAGCGCTCTGGCGATCCCGATCCTCTGCCTCCTGCCTCCGTCAAGCTCGTGCGGATAGGCGTTGACGAAGCGTTTTGCCAATCCGACCAGCTCCATCAGCTCGCTGACTCTGGAATCTATCGCACCCCTGTCGCGCTTATCATACAACCCCTGCAGTATGAGAGGGGCCTCTATCGACTGGGCGACGGTCATCCGCGGATTCAGTGAGGAATATGGGTCCTGAAAGATGATCTGCATCTTTGTACGCAGTTTTTTCAGTTCTTGTTCATTATATTTAAGGATATCTTTCCCCTCGAAGTATATCTCTCCCGAGGTCGGCTTTATCAGCTGCAGTATACAGCGGCCCAAAGTGGACTTCCCGCATCCTGATTCCCCCACGACGCCAAGGGTTTCGCCTTCGTTTATATCAAAGGTCAAATTATCTACGGCGTGCAATAAACCGTATGGCGTTTCAAAATATTTCTTCAGGTTGACGATTTTTAAAAGAGTGCCCCTATCAGACATTTTCAACGGCCTCCTGTCTTAGGATAACGCCTTATAAAGCGGCTTCAGGCAGCGGACTTTGTGGATGCCGCCTATGGGTTGAATTGCCGGCCGTGTATGCAGGCAACCGTCGTCACAGTATTGGCACCTTTCCGCAAATGCACAGCCAGCGGGCCGCGTCATGGGGTCCGGCATAAGGCCGTTTATCGGCTTCAAACGCTTGGTATCCGCGTATATGCTTGGAATCGCTTCCAGCAGGCCCTTCGTATACGGGTGCGCGGTCCTCTTGAAAATATCGCGAACATCACCGGACTCTACGATCTCTCCCGCGTAGATGATCGCGACCTTTTCGCACATTTGCGCGACGATGCCCAGGTCGTGTGTGATGAGAATGGTCGCCGTATTGAATTTCTCTTTCAGCCCCTTCATCATCGCAAGGACCTGGGCCTGGATCGTAACATCGAGCGCCGTTGTCGGTTCATCCGCCAGCAGGATTTTAGGATTACAGGCAAGCGCTATCGCGATCACGACCCGTTGCTTCATTCCTCCGGAAAACTGATGCGGATAATCATAAGCCCTGTTTCTCATGATCCCTACCGTCTCCAGCATTTCAAGAGACTTTTCCCACGCCTCGTTTTCGGAGATCTTCTGGTGGGCCAGGATCGCCTCCTGAATCTGTTTCCCTACGGTGAGGACGGGGTTCAACGCCGACATCGGGTCCTGAAAAATCATAGAAATTTTATTGCCTCTGACGGCGCGGATGTCCTCCTCGCTTATTTTCGTAAGGTCCTGCCCCGAATACAAAATCTCACCGTGCTCGACTTTCGCGGGGGGAACGGGAAGCAGGCGCATGATGCTTTTTGCGAGAGTCGTCTTCCCAGCGCCGGTTTCGCCGACAAGGCCGAGCGTCTCTCCGTCTCCAAGCTCCAGGTCTATGTCGTTCAGGGCGTATACAGTGCCGTCTTCGGTGTGATAGGCTACGCTTAATTCTCTGATCTCAAGAATACAGCTCATTTTATTATTCCTTTTCTTTTATTTCTTCAGCTTCGGATCCATCGCGTCTCTGAGCCCGTCGCCAAGCAGGTTGAAGGCGATGACGGAGACCACGAGGAACATGCCGGGGAATACTGAAATATGCCAGGCGTCACGCATATACGTTTTGGCCGTTGTAAGTATCGCGCCCCACTCGGGACTTGGCGGCTGAACTCCCAGCCCTAAATAGGAAAGTCCGGCCACAAGCAGGATCGAGTTCCCAATGCCCAAGGTAAGCTGGACGAGGTTCGGGGAGAAGGCGTTTGGGAAGATATACTTTACCAGTATCTCTCTGTCGTTGGCGCCGATGGCCCTTGCCGCCTCTATATATTCGTTGTCCTTTATCGTCATGACGGAAGCTCTGGCGATGCGGGAAAACCTCGCGATATTCGCCACCGACATGGCCACCAGCAGGTTCACCGTGCTGGTCCCCAGAGCCGCGACGATCGCCATCGCGAGCAGCATCGAGGGGACCGCCAGGATCACATCCATCAGCCTCATGACGACATTGTCGATCCGGCCGCCATAGTAACCCGCGATCATCCCGATCGGCATTCCGATACACATAGCCAACAGGATGGCGCCGATCCCGATAAACAGAGAATATTTCGTGCCCCACAAGATGCGGAGGAATAAATCCCTCCCAAACTCGTCGCACCCGAAAATGTGGCTGGCGCTTGGAGCGGCCAAACGCTGGGCAAGGTTTTGGTTGATGACATAATTATTATATATTGCGTCTCGTGTGACAAAATCTATGACGATCGTAGAGAAGGCGACCGCAAACAGCAGGATTATAACCAGCAGTCCCCCCACGGCCATCCTGTTTTTCATGAATTGGTTGAGGGCCTGTTCCATAGGGGTTCTCGCCTTATTGAGTCGCTGGCCTCCCGATTTTCTTCCAAATAGCCGCATCATACCGTCAGCCTCTTTTCCAGGCGTTTTGATATTGGGATTTAATTCTGGGGTCAAGGACGGCGTAGATCAGATCGACCATAAGGTTGACCAGTGTGAAGAGGATAGCCAGCACGACGATGCTCCCCAAAACAGCCGGCGTGTCTTTGTACGAGATAGACTCAACGACGAACCTTCCGACGCCGGGCCATGAAAAGATCGATTCCGTCAGAACGGAGCCGCCGAGCAGGACTCCAAAATTCAGCCCGACCACGGTGACGATGGGAATAAGGGCGTTCTGCATCATATGACACCAGACGACCACATCCTCACCCAACCCTTTGGCGCGCGCGGTATCGATATAGTCCTGTCTCTTGACATCCAGCACCGACGCTCTGGTGGTCCTTGCGATGAGCGCCGCATAGCCGCACCCTAACGTCAGCATCGGCAATATCAGGCTGATAAAGAAATTATAGGCGCCTCTGCCCATGCCGGAAGCCGGGAACCAGCCCAAATTTACAGAAAAAACAATGACAAGGATAAGCGCTAGCCAGAAAGTGGGTACCGCTGTGACGAACAAAGTCAAAAACATAATTATGTCGTCCAACAGCGAATATTGCTTAATGGCGGAGATGACCCCTACCGGTATGCCTATTATCACCGCGAACAGAATGCCCGACACCGCAAGGTAGATCGTATTGCAAAGGCGGTCCGCGATAAGGGCCGTAACTGGAAGCGAGTTGCGGTAGGATGTCCCCAGGTCGCCCCTCAGCAAGTTAAAAAAGAACCTGCCGTATTGTACGATAAACGGGTCGTTCACACCCAGCTTCGTGCGAAGCGCCTCCAAAGATTCCTGCGTGGCGTTGCTGCCTAATATTATTTCCGCCGGATCTCCCGGAGCGAAGTACATGATCGTGAAGACCAGGAAAGTCGCGCCAATCAATACCGGTATAGCCATTAAGATACGTTTCAGTATATATTTATACAAAACCATCACCCCTGTCACACAATGAACAGCTCATACTGATTTTTGCCGCACGATCAAAGTTTTACATAAAGTTCTTTAAGAAACGGATGGTGTTCCCCCCGATCACCTTGGCAATTTCTTCATCGGAGTAATCGTGCGAAATGAGCCATCTCGGAATATTCCACCAGACCTCCGTAGGATTCTCACAGCCCTTTACATATTTGCTCATGACAAATTTTTCATCGGCGCTGTCGTCGCCGTAAGCGTCGGCATTCTGTGCGTGAAGGCCGACATGGTCGCCATACATCGTATCCGGGCCGAATGTGACGTTGTCGATCCCGACCAATTCTTTTACATATTCAAAATGCTCCATTACGGCTTCTATGTCATGTTCAGGATGACTGTGTGACATTGTGGTATGCGGCGCGGCCTCTATTCCAAAGAGGCCTCCCTTGGCGACACAGGCCTTGATGACATCGTCCGGCTTCATCCTTTTCGTTCCCCAGACGCTGCGGGCTCCGGCGTGCCCGATGACAACCGGCTGCCGGCTCTCTTTTATCACATCCATGGTGGTAAGGTCTCCCGCGTGCGACAGGTCTATGGGCATTCCGATCGCATTCATTCTCTGGACGGCCTTTTTTCCCAGAAAGGTCAATCCTCCGTCCCGTCGTTCGCTCAGGCCGCCTCCAAGCGAGTTTGATTCGCTGAAGACCAGCCCCATCATCCTGACGCCCAGCCCATACAATACGTCAATTTTGTCAAGTTCGTCCCCGACGCAGGAGGCATGCTCCAGCATGGGGAACCAAGCCGTAAGGCCGGCCTTCTTCGCGCTGAATATATCTTCAACAGAGGCGGCGGGAATCAGTATCCCGGAATGATAGGCGTCGCATTTTCTCATTCCAAGCTCGCTGACCGTCTCTTCCCATGATGTGCCCTTCAAAACCAGATTGCCGATGACGGCGTCGAGAGGCGACCGCGCCAACCCCTCATATCCGGTCGAAACTCTCCCTGATGCGTAATAATCATGGATATTATTTGGATCTTCGGGCAATATTCTTAAATGATCATGCAAGGAGATAACAGGATTGCCGTCAACGATCCCCTTCAGCCTCTCTTCCTGCGCTGAGGTCAGCGAAACAAGATAAGGCTCAACGCGGTCGGCCTGTTTTGAAAGCCTGATTTTTTGACATCTCGCATCCGCTAAATAATCATAAGATTTGTACTTGCTATACTTTGACCTTAATGCCATCATCCTTATCCTCCTTAACATTCCGTTCAACTTATTTTACTAAACTATTATTTTAGCTTGCGGAATATAAAGCAAAAAACTCTCTAAAATAACGTCTATCACTGTCGTATCTGTCTTTTCCTATTGATCGTATGAGAAAGCCTGCTTTGATTATTTTGTGTCAAAAAAGCTTTAAATAGTTATCTGCAGACACAAAAACATCCTCTAAAAAACTTATATTTTATACGAAGCTAATATAAAAATTTCTTATCGTTACGTCAAGTTAATTATTTATATGATAATATTAAGTAATACTTATTTTTAGATCGGGAGGCGGGATCATGAATATCAGAGAAGAGGAATACGTACTGGCGATATGGAAATACAGGAACATAAAATCCGCGGCAGACGAGCTTCTCATCTCACCTCCAGGGCTTAGCATGTTTTTAAGCGGGCTTGAAAAAAGGCTTGGAGTGAAGCTCTTCCATCGAGTCGGCAAGCATTTGTCGGCGACGGATATCGGGATGGAATACATTTCTCACGCCCAAAAAATAACGGAGCAAAAACGGGAGTTCGACGCTCAGCTCAGCGACTATAAGAATGAGGTTACAGGGACGATTTCAGTGGGGCTCCACCCGCGCCGCACCACTTATATGATTCCGCGGGCTGTCAAAACGCTGACAAACCGATACCCGAAGGTTAAAACAAAAATATTTGAAGGTACGAGTCAGGAACTTTTTGAAAAGGTCCGCTCCGGCGATCTGGATTTCTCCATCATCAACAGGGAGTGCGGCGACGCCGCGCTTGAGGCGCACGAGCTGTATAGGGATAGGCTGGTCGCTGTCCTATCTCCGGACCATCCTCTCGCCAAAACTGCCGTAAGTTTGCCGGGCGAGAAGCTTCCCTGGCTGGACTTAACGCTGTTCGCCAATGAACGTTTTATTCTCCAGCATCCGGAGCAGTCTTCGAGAATGTATGCGGAAGCGGCCCTTAAGTATGCGGGGATAACCCCCGTCAATATCTTCATCATCGAAAACCTTGAAACGGCCTCCCAAATGGCGGCGGAGTCGCTCGGCATCGCCTTCAATATGTACAGCTTTACCAAAAATTTCGCTTATGATAAACCGGTCCGCTATTTTATAGTTGGCGACAGGAATCGTTATATCCGCTATAACGTCGTAAAAAGAAAGGGCCGGAGCTTTCCTATATTTACTAGGTTTTTTATTGAGGCGCTTAAAAACTCCGTTACCGCTGACTGAGGCCGGGTCCCATTTTCGCCGCGCGATTTTTAGCGCTGACGCCTCCCGCCGCATTTCCCGCCAAGCGCGATCAGCGCGCCCATCGCGGAGGCATCCGGAAATTAAAGGGACAGTTCCGCATCTCCTCCGCCGGGTCGCCGCTTATCTGCCGACCAGCGCCGGCACGCCGTCCACATCTTTAAGTACCGGCACCGTGGAGCTTGCGTCGACCTCGCCGCAGAAGAAGAGGTCGTTGTCAAAGCCGAGCCCCGACAGGATCTTTCCGTGCGTCGATTCCTGACATACCGCCGTGATATCCGGGCCGAAGCTGTGCCAGAGCGCCATCGCCGACATCGCGCCGTCGGTGAGCTCCATCTCTTCCGCGCCGTTAGCGGGGGCGAGTGCCAGCAGTTTCTCCACCAGCATCCCCGCGCAGACCGTATCCTCAAGCGAAAATTCGCCGTTGCGTCCGGCGCAGACGATCCCGATATTTTTTCCCGAACAAATGGCGTCCCAGCAGACCGCCTCCGCGTTGCGCGCGCAGCCCGCGAGCACGCGCCTGCAGCCGTCGGCGGCACGCATCAGCGCGCGCGTCCCGTTTGAGGTGGTGATGATCGCAAATTCCGGAACGCCGGCGTCAAGCAGCTCAAGCGGTGAATTTCCGAAATCAAAGCCCGGAGCCGGCAGGCCGCCGCGTTCTCCCATGATCTTCCATTCCTCGCCAAGCCGTTCTTTCATCCTGAACGCCTCATCCACGTCTCTCAGCGGAACGAGCACATTGCCGCCGCCGTCGAAAAAGGTGGTGATCTGTGTGGTCGCGCGCAGGAGGTCGACGACTACCCGCACATCATGCTCCTTCAAAACCTCGCTGGGAAGAAACGCAACATCAAATATGTATTTCAACTGACCAATCCTCCGCCATTTTTATCGATAATATCAATCAATGCAAAGCACCAATAAAAGATTATAATAGAAACGCAAAAATAAGACAGAGGAGGGAATAGTTTATTATGAAAATGTTGATCGCAGTGGATTTCAGCCCCGTCGGCCGTGAGGCGGCCTTTAACGGCTATCATTACGCGCAGAGGCTGGGGGCGGACGTAACCTTCCTTCACATTGTTCCCGCGATGGCCTCTCCGCTCGAGGGCTATAACATGCATTTTTACATCACGCCGGATGCCCGCAAAACGGAGGAGAAGGTCAGAGAGGCGGCCTCCCAGGAGGTCAACAAGCTGACAGACGAAATCAAGGCAAAGCATGGCGCTCTGCCTGACGGCCATAAATACGACATCCGCGTAAACGTGGCGGACAACCCCGGAAGCGAGATCGTGCGCGTCGCCGACAGTGACCGCTATGACATCATCGTGATCGGAAACAAGGGCTATACGACGCTCGAACGCGTGATCCTCGGCAGCACCGCGCTGAAGGTCGTAAATCAGGCGAAGTGTTCGGTTTTCCTCTATCGCCACATGTAAATCGGCGTTTATACGCGCCGTCTGCGTCATAACTTGCCCTCTGAGTGTCC
>OGYB01000607.1_pt1 | contig 21914 bp, 19 predicted proteins | sample 1576421 | NCBI WGS metagenome assembly OGYB01 (sample SAMEA3541577, study PRJEB24748) | human gut metagenome | biome: human gut; feature: human-associated habitat; material: faeces | place: China | collected 2012
CGGGCGCCTCGTGCGCGCCGCATCGAAGGACGACGAACTGCCGCCTGCGCTACCCCCCGTGCGCGTGAAGGTGCTGGGCGATGGTCCCGATCGCGAGAAGCTCGAAGCGCTGGCCGTGCAGCTGAACGCCCCCGTGGATTTTCTGGGCTACACGGCCTACGAGCTGATGGCCGCCTACCTGTGCGCGTCGGACATCGTGGTGAACTCGCTCGTCACGTCGGCGGTTCAGAGCATCGTGACGAAGATCGGCGACTACCTGGCCAGCGGCAACCCCATGATCAACACGGGCTCGAGCCCCGAGTTCCGCGCGAAGGTGACCGCCGACGGCTTCGGCGTGAACGTCGAGGCGGAAGATGCCGAAGCGCTCGCCGACGCCATCGCCAAGCTCGCGGGGCACGCGTCGCTGCGCAAGATCATGGGCTCGAAGGCACGCGCCGTCGCCGAGAGCGAGTTCGACCAGCCCCGCGCGTATCGCGAGATCGTGGATTTGCTGCGCACGTTGCTGTGATTTTGGTTGAGCGCCTCGCCAAACCGGGCGCGGCGCGTCAAAATAGGGAGCTTGCATACGCTGATTGCGTGCGATCATGCAGGTCGCACGTCGTTTATAGGGTACCAAGGAGCAATCTTGACTGAGCAGAAACGCATTTCGTTCTCCCCGCCGGACATCACCCAGGCCGAGCTCGACGAGGTCGCCGACGCGCTGAGGAGCGGCTGGATCACCACCGGCCCGAAGACGAAGGAATTCGAGCGTGAGATCGCCCGCTTCGCGCAGGCCGACCGCGCCGCCACGTTCGCCTCGGCCACCGCGGCGCTCGAATGCGCCCTGCGCGCCATCGGCGTGGGACCCGGGGACGAAGTGATCACGAGCGCGTACACCTACACCGCCTCCTGCTCGGTCATCTGCCACGTGGGCGCGACCCCCGTGCTATGCGACGTGGCGCCCGGCTCCTACGAGATGGACTACGACGCCCTGCCCGGCCTCGTCACCGAGCGCACGCGCGCCATCATCCCCGTCGACATCGCCGGGCGCATGGCGGACTACGAGCGCCTGTTCGCCGCGCTCGACGCCGTGCGCGACCGTTGGAAGCCCGCGACCGAGCTGCAGCGCGCCTTCGACCGCGTCATCGTCCTGGCCGACGCCGCCCACTCGTTCGGCGCGACGTATCGGGGACGTCCCTCCGGGTCGGTGGCCGACTTCACCGCCTTCTCGTTCCACGCCGTGAAGAACCTGACCACGGCCGAGGGCGGCGCGCTCGCGTGGCGCGCGGGCGCGTTCGACTCCGACGAGCTGTACCGCCAGTTCATGCTGCAATCCCTGCACGGCCAGACGAAGGACGCGCTGGCGAAGAACCGCGCGGGCGCCTGGGAGTACGACATCGCCTTCCCCGGCTGGAAGTGCAACATGACCGACATCCAGGCGGCGCTCGGGCTTGCGCAGCTGCGCCGCTACCCCGCCTCGCTCGCCCGCCGGCGCACCATCGTCGAGCGCTACGAGCGCAACCTGCGCGACCGCGACGTCGAGCTGCTGCAGCACTACGGCGAGGGCGGCGAATCGAGCGGGCACCTCATGTTCGTGCGTCTGAGGGCCAAGTCGCAGGCGTTCCGCAACGCGCTGATCGAGCGCATGGCGGACGACGGCGTGGCCACGAACGTGCACTACAAGCCGCTGCCGCTGCTCACCGCGTATCGCGATCTCGGCTTCGACATCGCCGATTTCCCGAACGCGCTCGCGCAGTTCGAGAACGAGGTGACGCTGCCGCTGCACACGCTGCTCTCCGACGACGACGTGGACTACGTGGCGGCGTCGTTCGGGCGCGCCTACGACAAGCTCGAGGCGGAGGGCGTCCGCTGATGTACGCACGGTTCGGAAAAAGGGCGTGCGACCTGGTCGTAGGGCTCGTGGCGCTGCCCTTCGTGCTGATCATCATCGCGGTGCTGGCGCCGTTCATCCACTTCGAGGACAAGGGACCCGTGTTCTACAACGCGCCGCGCGTGGGGCTCGGCGGGCGCGACTTCAAGATGTACAAGCTGCGCTCGATGCGGGTGAACGCGCCCGACCTCATCATGGAGGACGGCTCCACCTACAACGGCGCGGACGACCCCCGCATGACGCGCGTGGGCGCCTTCATGCGCAAGACGTCGCTCGACGAGATGCCGCAGTTCCTCAACGTGCTGAAAGGCGACATGAGCGTCGTGGGGCCCCGCCCCGACCTGCGCCGCGAGACGGAGCTCTACGAAGGCGACGAGCACCTCAAACTCACCGTGAAGCCCGGTATCACCGGGTACGCCGCCGTGTACGGGCGCAACTCGCTGCCCTGGCACGACCGTTTGGCGCTCGACGTGTTCTACGTGCGCAACGTTTCCTTCCCGCTCGACGTGAAGGTGTTCTTCAAGACGTTCTCCGCCGTATTCAACCAGGAAGGCGTGTTCGTGGAGGACGATGCGTCGGCGAAGTAACGGTCGGCTAACGTGACCCCTTCCGACCCGCCGCGCACGGCTCCCACCCTCTATCATGAACGTGCGCCGCGCAACGCGGGCGTACGACGGGAGAGCATGCAGGAGAGTGAGATCATGACGAACGAATTGAACGCAAAGCTTGCACAGTACGGCATCGACTATGCGGAGGCGATGGAGCGCTTCGGCGGCAACGAGGCCCTGTTCGTTCGTCTCGCCTCGAAGTACGCGAACGATCCGCATTTCGACCGGTTGGAAACAGCGATGGCCTCCGGCGATACCGCCGCGGCCGAGCGCGAGGCCCATTCCCTCAAGGGCGTCGCGGGCAACTTGTCGTTCGTGCGCCTCTACGACCTGGCCGCGCGCATCACCGATGCGCTGCGCGCCGACGATCTGGACAGCGCACGCGCCCTCATGCCCGAACTCCGCGAGAGCCACGAAGCCGTGGTCGAAGCCCTGGCGATCCTGCAGCGGTAGGAGCGACAAGCGTTCCTGCCGCTCCTTCTAGTACTTCCACTTCGCCAGCAGGCGTTGTTTCTCGTCCGGATCGGTGATGCCCGTCATGTCGGCATACACGATATCGGTCGGATAGTTCGGAATCTCGGCTTTGAAATCGATGAGAACCTGATCGGGCACGTACGTTTCGTTGTCGATCTTCACGCCTTCGGTGGCGAGCCACTCGAACACTTCGTAGACGGCGGCGTTATCCTCCCGACCTTGGACGATGCCCAAGCCGTACACGGCCCAGGGGGCACCCTCCTCGAAGAACAGCACCCGCAGCGGCACGCCTTGGTTGATCTCGGAAACGGTCTGGAAGGTCATTCCCAGACCGATGGCGGCTTCGCCTTGCACGAGCGCATTCACCGGGCCCGACCCTGAGGAGGTGAACTGGTACACGTTCTCAGCCAGGCGATCGAAGTACGCAAACGCTTCATCCTCACCCCAGGCGTTCACCAGGCTCTTGACGAAATTGTACCCCGTGCCCGATGACTTGGGGTTCGGCATGGTCACCAGGCCGCGAAACGCAGGATCGGTCAGATCCTCGTAGCAACGGGGCGCGGTGAGGCCGCGCTCGGAAAACGCCGCCTCGTTGATCGCGATGCAAGCGCTTTCACGCGAAAACGGAAAGAAGCGGTTATCGGCATCCACCAGGTCGGCGCAATAGCGGGATGCATCCGATGCCGGAAGCTCCTCGAATTGATCCGACACCTGTTTAAGGTAACCACCTTCAAGGCCCAAAACGATATCGGCTTCGGATTGCGCTCCTTCCATCTTGAGCTTCGCCGCGCAGTTGCCCGTGGGAATGTAGCGCAAACGAATGTCGTAGGCGGGAAACCGATCGTGCATCGCCGCGAGCAGCGACTCGTTGCGCACGCCCTCGGCACACGAGTACATGACGACCGTGTTCTCGGATCGTCCCGAACATCCCGGCAGAGCCAAGGCGCATGCCGCCCCCAGCGCGCCGAGCAAGAATTCTTTTCGCGTCAGCTGAAGCATCGCGTCAAGGTCGCACGCACTCCGACCCCCTCTCACCACCTTTGCTCTTCTCGATTTTGACCATATGAAACAAGAGAATCGTTTGTACAATTCTTAGTGTTTACTTATATTTATGAACGCAAAATATACCTATTTACGATCATCATCCCTTTTCGGAATGTAAAGATCATATCAAGTGTGTTCAATAATGTAAATTGAATATAGTAATTGAACATAAAACAAAGCACCCCTTCTCCCATTGATCACGATGGGGGAAGGGGTGCTTCGACGATCCGGATTGTTTTTCTAGTTTTCGGCTTCTGCCCTATCGATCCGCTCGAGTTCCTCAGCCTTCTTCACGGCAAGCAAGCTTGCGAACACGACGGCACACACACCCGCTGACAGCTTCCCTACAAGCACCGGCACGATCAGCGTCGGTTGGAAGTTCGCCGTGAACGACAGATGATCGCCGAACAGAAATGCGCAGCACACGGCAAACGACATGACCAGCACCTTGTCGCGCGCCTTGAGGTCTTTCACCATCGACAGCGCCGCAAGCACGTTCGCCGAGGCGGCCAGCAAGCCAGCGGTTGCGTCCGAGCTCAGCCCCACCGCGCCGCCGATTTTGGCGAGTGGCTTCGCAAGATAGCGCTTGATGAGGTACACCATGGGAAACGCGCCGCACAACATCATGCCGATAGCACCCGACACCTCGAGTGCTCGGAAGATATCCTCCTCGTCGGCGATGATAGGATCGAACCCGAAGGAGCCGAAGACCGTGGTGAAGATGCCCGTGAAGTATTCGATAACCGCCAGCACGAACACGATTTTGAGCGTCGCTTCCATCACGCGACCGAACACGATGAACCCCTTGATCATGGCGTCGGGCTTGAACTTGAGCCCCAATGCCAGCGCAACGCATATGATGATCAGCGGCACGAGGTTGACGCCGATCTGGGCGAAGCTCAACGCAAGCTGATAGGTCGCTTCGGCGTTCGTCGATACGACCTCCCGGATCACCGGGTGCGAAAGCGCGATGATGATGCTCGCAACGAGCACGCCGATAGGAATCGCGAGAAGGCCGCTCATCACTCCGAGCGCCAAGTACTTCCGATCGCGTTTCTCGAGCATCTTCAGCGCCACCGGTATCGTGAAAACGATGGTTGCGCCCGCCATATACCCGGTCATCATCGCCATGATCCAGCTCTCACGCGTCTGCGCAAGCGCGTCCGCCAGCTGGTATCCGCCCATGTCGATGGCGATGAACGTCGTCGCTGCCATGGCTGGGTCGGCGCCGAGCGCCCCGTACGCCGGCCCGAAGACCGTGCTCACGAACGCCGTCAGATAAGGAGCCGATGCCATGATGCCCGCTACGGGAAGGAAGATGGGGCCGATGGAGTCGATGCCGGCCACGAATTGCCGGCCGAGCTCGCTCTCCGGCTTGATGGCCGATGCGACGGCGCCCGCCAATGCGCAGACCATGATGATGTACACCACGGCCGTTCCGATCATCTCCATCTCGACTACCTTTCGTCTTCGTAGAGCGCAAGCGCTTTGGCCGAATACGTCTTGGCGTATCGGTACCACAGGTACAACCACTCTCCCACCGAATCGCCTGCAGCCTCTTTATACAAGGCCCAGATGAACCAGTGGTAGGCGGCAAGCGCCACGAAAGCGATGCAATGGCGGTATTCCTCGGCGGTCAATGCCCGCTGGAAGTACGTCTCGAGCACGCGATCCGCCTCGTCCTCGTCGTAGTCGGAGCAGCAGATGAACACGCCGAGATCGGAAGCGTAATCCGACATCGCCGAATACTCCCAGTCGATAAGGTACATCGCCTCTTCGGATACGAGGAAGTTCGGGTTGTAAAAATCGTTGTGGCAGAGGCATGGTGCAACGCCATCCCTTTTCACCAAGGCGTCGAGGCGCGCCGCGCGATCGCGCAGGGGCTCGTAATCCGGGAACGACGGATAGGAACGCGCACCGAGCAGCGCCATCATGGACTGGGCTTTCTCGAATAGGTCGTACGTCCACTGCGACGTCTCGCCGCTCTGGTGCAAACGGCGGATCAGGTCCATAGCCTGCTCGACATGGCTCCCGTCGTGGTAATCGAACGGCTTGCAATCCTTCACGAAACGCGACACCTTCCAACCTTTCCGGGTATCTTGAAAAACGAACGTGTCATCGATGCCGAGCTTTTTGGCGACAGCCTGGGAGTGCGCCTCGCTTCGTCGGTTGATGATCTCGTCCGTGCCGGGACCGGGGTGCCGGTACACGTACGAAGCGCCGTCGACCGAGAATCTGAAGGAAAGGTTGGTAAGGCCTTCCTTGATCGGCACGATGCCCTCGACGCGGTCGCGCGTGCAGCCGAGCACGTCGCAGATGTTGTCGAGGATCTCCGAGTCGACGTTCATCAGGAAATCCTGGTCGAACTGCTTAAGATCGGAAAGGGAATCGAATTCGTAGATGACGCCCGGTCCGTAGCAGCGTAACACCATGCGCAGATCTTTCACATGGTCGCGAAACAGGTCCTCCCAAAGCTTGGGCGCCGTCTCGGGCCAATCGTATTCGTTCTCGAGAATGGCCGAGAACGCGCTGGAGAACGCGCGATCAAAGTACGCGTGCCCGAGCATGCCGAACGCATCGGCGCCGCCGACGGTAACGCCGATGATTCGCCCATCGCGTGCCGTCTTCATGCAGTACTCGTCGGTGGGACCCTCGAAATACATGCCCGCATAGTACGCTTCGTACACGTACGGCTCGAAAAAGTTCTCGGTGAAGGAATCGTCGGACGAGCAGATGTAGGTATTGCCCAGCTGCTCCCGAACGAGCATGAGGGTGGAGTTGTTGTTGCGAGCGACGTACTCCTCGTTCACGCGGATGGACACCCCGTACAGATCCTCAAGATAGAAGAACGCTTCCTTCATATAGCCGACCACCACCGTGATGTCGTCGATACCGGCGGCTTTGAGCTGGCGGATCTGCCGCTCGATCAGCACTTCGCCCCGCACGTTGAGCACGCCCTTGGGCTTCTCGTAAGAGAGCGGCGCAAAGCGCGAGGACAGTCCCGCAGCCATGATGATAGCGTTCTCTACTTTGTACGGCTGCAAGGCGCGATAACCCTCCGCCGTGACGTAGAACCCGTCCATGAGCCCGCGATCGCGCAGCGTCTGGCACAATCGGTTGACCGTGCCGAGCGAAAGCCCTGACGCATCGGCCAAGGCGCGCTGCGTGTACACGCCTTCGTTCATCGACGCGACCAGGGTTTTGAACTCGTTCTTCTCCAGCGACACGACGACCCTCTCCCACTGCTGTCCAAGTTGAATGCAACGCGAGAGATTTTAACTCGTATGTTCATATTTGTAAATAGTTTATAATATATTGAACAAGTATATGTAAATATCACATCGTATACCAAAAATGGTCGATCAAAAGGACGATGTCGTTTTACATAATGAACCGATAGGCTATCATCCAACTACATAGGATTTGTCGAGCTGCTGCAGTTCGCGGTACGTGTCGATCTCGATCACATCGTCGAACGTGCACTCGCGCACCGACACCTCGTAGTTGCGCGCGAAGTAGCGCAGCGCCACCTCGTCCCAGTATCGCTCCTTGCCTCCCGGCATGGCGAACGTGGCCGGCACGTCGTCGGCGAGCTTTCTGCCGTCCTCTTCGGTCCAATAGGAGATACCGAACATGTGGTGGCAGTCCGTTCCGCCCACCGTGAGCCCCGTGATCACGCCGCGGCGCGTCTGAAAGCACCAGTCGTCGGTAACCGGCACCGGCACACCCAGGTAGTTCGACGAATACTGGTACTTCGTGATGAGCTTCGGGTTGTACAGCAGCAGGTCAGACTCGAACACGTAGGCGTTCTGCAGCAGATCCTTCGCCGCCACAGCCGAAGAGATGTTGTTCGCCTCGTTGTAGAAAGGGTTCTCGATGAACTTCACGTGGGGGTACTTGTACAGCAACTGATCGAACTGCTCGGCAAGGTACCCGCGCACCACGTACACCTCCTCGATGCCGGCGGCGAACACGGCGTCGAGCAGCGAGTCGATGATGCGCTGACCCTGCACGCGAATGAGCGGCTTGGGCGTGTTCAGCGTGATGGGAACCAAGCGGGAGCCGAACCCGGCGGCGATGAGCACCGCGCGCTTGACGCGATAGGGTTCGAGCGCTTCCAGGCCCGCCGCCGACAGCATGCCCTCACGTACGAAGCCTCGCTCGTGCAGGTCGGCCATCGCGCGGTTGACCGTGCCTACGGACAGATCGGCAGCCGCGGCGATCTCTCGCTGCGTCAGCGACTCGTCGACACGCGCCTCAAGCGCGGTCAGTATTTTAAAATCCTTCACGTCGAGCGAACGGGACATGAGCGAACCTTTCCTCAATTGGCAAGCACCGCATTCGTCAAGCCGCCGAAGCGGAGGGCGAACCGGCACGGTTGATAGCTTTCTTCACGCCTGCAAGCACCAGCTTGAAGGCAATGTTGGTGAGCAGGATGATCAACGACACGAACGCGGCGCACTCCGTCAGACGTTGCGCATCGAGATCGGTGATCAGCAACGCGAGCGGCATGTCGAGCGTCGTGGACAAGAACGCCACGGCGGAAATGGTAACCATGCAGTTTACGAAGAAGTAGCCCACCATCTCGATGATGGTGCCCGTCGTCTGCGGGATGAGAACGTCCTTCAAGATGCTCCCCCGCCCGATCCCCATCGTGGAGCCGACCGCTTCCAGGTTCTCGTTCACCTTGCCCAGCGAATTGTAAGCCATGAGGTACGGCGAGGCGAAGAAGTGGACGAGGTTGACCAAGATCAGGATGGCGAACGTGCCGTACAGAAGGGAACCCTTGAAGAACAGCACGTACGACAAACCCAGCACGATACCGGGGATGGCGAGCGTCGTGATGCAGACGAGGTGCAGCATCTTCGCAAAACGGCCGCCCAAGCGAGCCGTCACATATGCCGCGAAATACGCAAGCGTTGTGCCGATGAGCGCAACAGCGCAGGCGATGATGATCGAATTGATCCAGTAATCGCCCACATTCATGTTGAGCGCACGGCCCACGTTGTCGAACGTCGCCGTCAAATCCACCGGATACTTCCGCACGAACGATACGAGCACGAACGATCCGAGCGGGAGGAGGATGGCCACCGATGCCACGATGCCGGCGACGTAGCCAATCGCGTCGCGCGCCACATTGCGCTTGATATCGAACGCTTTGGACACGAACGACGACTTCCCCTTGTCGGCATTGAGCACGTCGACGAGGAACGCCACCACGGCCGGTATGAGCAGCACGAAGCCGATAGCCACGCCCGTGTTGTAATTCAGCAGGCCGATAACCTCCTGGTACATGAGCACCGGCAGCGTCGTGGTCTTGCCGCCCACCATGAGCGGTACGCCGTAGTCGGTCACCACGAGCGTGAAAGTGGCGAACACGGCCGAGATGAGCGGCTTGCGCAGATACGGCAGCGTGATGCTGAGGAACTGGTTGACCTTCGGGATTCCCAGGACATCGGCGGCCTCGTACGGCGATGCGTCTTCGTACTTGAGCACGTCGTACAGCAACAAGAACGCCGAGGGGAACGAGTACAGCACCGAACCCATCACGATGCCCCAGAACCCATACAGCGAAAAATCGAGCCCAAGCGCGTTCGTGATGACCCCATTCGACCCGAGCAAGAACACCAGTCCCATGCCGAGCGCGAGCGAAGGGATGAGCATAGGGAGCGTCATGACGACGGCGATGACGCCCTTGGCGCGTATGTTCGTGCGGCAGAGCACCCACGACATCGCCAGCGCGAGCGCCAGCGAGATGACCGTCGAAGTAAGCGACACGCCGATGGAGTTGAGACAGGCAGCCTTGAACTGCTCCGTGCCGAACACCTCGGACGCTCCCGGACTCGCCAGTTGCGAGAACATCCCCAGCAAAGGCAGCACGGCAGCAAAGAGGAAGAAGGCAGCAAGAACCACCCGAGTGAGATTGAACGTACCCTTTCGCTTCACGAGCCGCCTACCGATCCATGAATCGCGCAAGCGAGTCCATTTTGATGTTGAGGTTCTTCACCACGAAGTCGGCAACGTAGTCGTCGGCCGGGTTGGCGATGATCTCCTCGGGCGCGGCCAGCTGGTGGATGCTGCCCTCCCCCATCACCATCACGCGGTCGGACAGCGCGAACGCCTCCTCCTGGTCGTGCGTGATGTACACCATCGTCGTGCCGAACTCCCGCTGGATGCGCTTGAGCTCGAGGCGCAGCGACAGGCGCGTTTCCACGTCGAGCGCGCTCATGGGCTCGTCGAACAAGATGACCTCGGGATTGAGCGCCAGCGTGCGGGCGATGGACACGCGCTGCTGCTGGCCGCCCGACAGCTGCCGCACGCTCTTGTCGAGGTGCTCCGCAAGGCCGAGCTGCTCGAGCACGCGTTGGGCGATCTCGCGCCGACGGGCCTTCAGATCGGGCTTGAACTTCAAGGCGTACTCGACGTTGCCGCGCACCGTCATGTTCTCGAACAGGGCGTAATTCTGGAACACGATGCCCATGCCGCGCGCGTCGGGCGACGCCGTCGTGATGTCGCGCCCATCGAGGGCGATCAAGCCCTCGTCGGGTGCCAGCAGACCGATGAGAATGCGCAACGTGGTCGTCTTACCGCATCCCGAAGGTCCCAGGATGGAAAGGAATTCGCCATCCCGCACATCGAAATCGAGACCGTGCAGGACCTCGGATCCCTCGAAACGCTTAACTAAGCCGCTGATGCGAAGTTTCGGCTCGTCCGCAAGCGTCTCGCGATTTGACGTCGTGTCGACCATCGTGTGTTCCTGTTCGCTCGTCATCAGTACTTCCACTTCCCTAGCAACCGCTTTTTCTCGTCGATGTCGAACACGCCTTCCATGTCCGCGTAGTGCGTATCCTGCGGGTAGTTCGGGATCTCGGTATGCTGATCGACGAACACCTTGTCCGGGACGAACTCCTGCTTGTCCAGCAGGATGCCCGTGCTGAACATCCAATCCATAACGGCTCGCACCGCCGGCTTATCCTGCTTGCCGTCGACCACCGCCACGCCGTTCATCGTCCAAGGCGAGCCCTCCTCGAAGAACCGCACCTCGATGGGCACGCCCTTGTTGATCTCGGACACCGCTTGGTAGGTGAGACCGAACCCGATCAACGCCTCTCCTTGCACAAGCGCGTTGACCGGCCCCGATCCCGACGACGAGAACTGGTACACGTTCTCGGCCAGCTTGTCGAAGTACTCGAAGGCCGCATCCTCGCCCCGCGTGTTCACGAGGCTCTTAACGAAGTTGTAGCCCGTACCGGAAGATTTCGGATTCGCCATCGTGATGAGCCCACGGTACGTTGGATCGAGCAGATCGTCGTACGTCTCGGGGATGGCGATGCCGCGAGCAGTCAGCTCCCCGACGTTCATGGCAACGCATGCGCTCTCGCGCCTGAAGGGAAGGTAGGTACTCGAGCCGTCGAGCAGATCGTCTTCGAACACTTCGAAATCGTACGAGGTCAGCTGCGCCAGGCTCGGTTGAATCTGCCTGAGGTAACCGCCCTCGAGCATGAGAACGATATCGGCCTCGCTCGACGTACCCTCGTTCTGGAGCTTCGCCGCGCACGTGCCGGTCGACACGTAGTGCAAGCGGATATCGTACTGCGGCAGATCGCGATGCATGGCCTCGAGCAGCACCTCGTTCGCCTCGCCCTCGCCGCACGAGTAGATCACCACGGTGTTATCGCTCGCGGAGCTGCACCCCGACAAGGCAAGCGACGCAGCCGCACCCGCCGCAACCGCCAAAAACGATCGCCGGGTCATCACAAGGGGCATGCACATTCCTCGCTTCGCTATAGAATCAGATTATCGAGCTAAAGCATATCTATGTTGTTCATATTTGTAAAGGTTGTATAAAAAATGAACACCGCGCATAGATTAAACCACCGCGTACTCAGCATCCCCAAAATCAAGTTCAACCGGAGCGTGGTTGCGACGATGCTTCGGCGATGGAAGCTCGCGCCAATCGATGCCATACATGTCGTCAAGATACGCCTCTACGCACGCAGGAGCTGAAAACGCAGCCCCTTCGAACGTTATACGCTCAACCGGGAAGAGAACGCTTTCGGGAAAGCACGCCGTAGCGCACGACAGAGCAGCGTAAGCCGAACCCGGATCGCTACCACCTTGCGATGCCCACGTCTCGAATCCCTCGACGATACGTTCTCGGCTGAAACACCTCTTGACAATCATATGAGCCACTCGACACGCGCCCCTCTCCAGCGCGCCAAACAATCCCGTATGAGGCACGGTGATGCATTTCGAATGGTAGAGGTACAACGCGCTCTGCCAAACCCGGCACATAAACCGCTGCCTCCAAGCGATCTTCTCGTCGGCGTGCAACCGATCGTAAGGAAAAACATCTACGAAAATACCTTGCGGAATCCCCGCTTCGACCGTCTCCTCAGTAAAGAATTTTGTACCGCGCTTCCACACTTTTGCGAACATGCCGGCCTGCTCATTGCATCTATGAGGATCGGCGACAACGTAAGCATCGCCAAGCGCCCGCGGGGCGATTTCCAGGAAACGCTCGTAATCGTGTCGCGGCATGCCCAGATCGACGTCGTCGTCCCAGGGTATGAAGCCGCCGTGACGCACCGCTCCCAGAAGCGTGCCCGAATCCAGGAAGTACCGGATCCCGTGCTCGCGGCACACCTTGTCGATATCGCGCAGGATATCGAGTTCGACCAACTGCAGCCTGCGCAATTCATCCTGTTCGTATTGCACGCCCTACACTCCCCCTGCCGCCTTCTCCAGCACCTCCGCATAGTACGCGCCGAGCCATCGCGACGTATCGAAGATATCGTATCCGCTGCGTCGCGCGGCGTCCGCGCCTTCGGATCGGCCGGCACCGGCGCGAACAGCCCGCTCCACCGCGTCGGTCCAGACGCCGCTTCCCGCGTCGAGCGGCAAGCGGACGGTGAATTGCGGCGCGATCACCGCCAATTCGGGAACCCCCGTCGACAGCACGCACGGCACGCCGGCAGCTTGAGCCTCCACCGCGGCCATCGACAGACCTTCCGAAAACGAGGGGAACACGAACGCATCGAGGGCTTTCAGCACGTCGGCTACGCGATCGGTTACTCCGCAGAACACGACATCGTCCTCAAGATGAGCTTCGCGCACAGCTCGTCGGACTTCCTCCTCGGACGGCCCTCTGCCCACCAGCAGAAGCTTGGCGCCCGGAATGCGGCGCCTCGCCTCCGAGAACACCTCGATAAGATACGTATGGTTTTTGATCGGGTCGAATCTTCCCACGTGGCCGATCAGAGGCACGCCTTCGTACCCGAGCAACCGCTTAGCCTGCTCATGCGCGATCGGATCGTTGGCGTACCGATCGACGTCGATCGCGTTCTTCACCACCTGAAACCGATCGCCCTCGACGATCGCCTTGCCGAACCGATCGCGACCGGCCTCGATCGAGCAGGCGAGGAACTCGTCCGCGACGAATCGGATGGGGTACGCGAGCGCCCTGAATCCCAGCTCGGGAACGGATAACGGGTAGTTTTGGGCGTGGCTGTGCGCAATCGTCACGCGGCCCTGCCGTTTCGCCTCGCGAAGATACACCGCAGCGCTGCTCGCGATATGACCGTGCACGATAGGATGTTCAGGATGACCGGAGAAGAATTCCCGGCAGCGTTTGCGATAGACCGGATAGTTCAACAGCGTGAAACGAGGGAGGGCCCGGTACACCTTGCCGCCGAGGTCCTGGATCTCCTCATCGTAATCGCATACCCTCTGCTCGTGGACGAGAAAATCGAACTGCACGCGCGATCGATCGATCGCCCGGTACAGGTTCATGATCATGGTCTCGGCACCGCCTCGGTCCATAGCTCCGATCACGTGCAGGATGCGCATCATGCCGCCTCCCCCTTCTCGACCTCAGGACGCGCGCGATCGGGACCTCGGCGAATCGTCGACACGAGGAAAGCCAACAACGTGAGCACGCCCGCCAGGCACGCGGCCGTTCCGGCGAAGCTCACCCCATTCATATCCCACATGGTGACGAAAGGAAACGTCAAAGGCACCACCGCGACGAACGCGACGGCGTTCCCGATAAAATTCGCCTTGAAATTCCTCAGCGTGATCAGCAGGTCGCCGAAGAACCACAGGAACGCCGTCGCGACCGTAGACAAGATGATCGGCTGCAGCAGGTACACGTACGGCTCGATGCTCGCGCCGAACAGCAGCTGCAGCGCCCACGACCCGATGAATTCCAAGACGATGGAGCATGCGACGCTCACCAGCACGATGCCGCCGACCGTTTTTCCAAGCAGCTTGAGGAACCCGGCTCGATCGCCGTTGAAGAAGTAGCGGGGAAACACATCGAGGAGCGGACCGTACAGATACGTCGCGCCCATTTGGATGATCAGCGCCGGAGCGGCTACCGAAGCGTAGATGCCGAGAGCCGCATCTCCCGAAACCGCCGCCAAATACTGCTTAGGGATGGTGAAGATCGCGCTCGCAGCCAAAGAAGCGAGAACCGCCGGCAGCGAGACCTTCAAGAAGTACCACGCCTTGCCGCGCGACAGGCGAACGGAGATGCGCTCGAACCGCCGCGTCCTCGGAATGTCGAACAAAGCGAGCACGAGAAGCGCGGCAAGGGTCATGGACACGATGGCGACGTTCAGATTCTGAGTCGCCCAGAACGCCGCCACGAAGGCAACGAGCGTGCTGACGCCCTGGGCAATGAAGGATTTCCCGATATAGTCCATACGACGATGCTGCTGATCTGCGCCATGCAGGATATCGATGAGCAAGCCCACGGCTTTGAACAAGAAGAACAGCGCGATGGTAAGCAACGTATACGGCGCGCACGTCAGATACGCGTACACCATGCATGCCACGAACGCCAGCCCCAACGTCAAGCAGCGGAAGCCCAGGTATTCGCTCAGCTCGTTCTCGTGCTTGATATCGGAAATCTGATAGGTCCCCATCTTGTAGTTCGCGAACGTGCCGAAGATCCCTACGACCGACATCGCCAGCGAGAGCAGGCCCGCATCGTCGTAGCCTGCAGACAAACGCACGACGAACACCGTCGTCAGCCATTGGCACGCCAAATACGTCATAGAGCCCGCAGAGTTCCACAGCATGTTCTGTTTCGTGGACAGGGGCTGCACGTCATGGCCCGAACGAGACGACGGCCTCATAGGCGGTATGCCTCGAAGGTGTGGATTGCACGGTCGCCCTCGGACGGCGGCGTGCGCCAGTCCCCGTACTGGATCTCCAGGAACCGCTCGTAACCCGCCGGTGCGGAATACGTCCTATCCTCGAACTGCATCTCGATCGGCTCGAAGAGGCTCTTCGGGAACAGCAAGCTCGTCTTCCCCTCGCCGACGACGTCGGCAACGGTGTCGGACCCTTCGGGGCAGGCGCCGCGAGCGTTCTCGTCGATGGCGCACGCGTACTTCAACGCATCGAGCCGATGAGCGAACGGACACACCACCCGTTTCACGAGCTTCACGAAGCCGTTCGTTCCCACCGACGGATCGGTCACGATGAAACTGCGCGTCAGGGACAGCCGAGCGTTCCTCCTGAACGGCGCTCGGTTCTCGGGATCCACGTCGTCGAGCGGGAACAAATCCACCCACACGCCCGTAGCCGTGCCCTTGTCGACGAAGTTTTCCAGAACGCGCGTCGTCGTGTCGACCAGCTTCACGAACGGGTATATCGATTCGCCATCGCGGTACGAAGCAAGCGCGAACCGATCGCTCGATTTCCACCCGTCGAATCCCGAGAGCAGACGTTCGTACTCCGAACGCAGCATGACGACGTCCATATCGTCATCCCAAGGAATGAACCCACCGTGCCGCACGGCCCCGAGCAGGCTCCCGTACCCGAGGAAGTAGCGAATATCTTGCTCGCGACACACCCTATCCAGCTCGTCCATCAATTCGAGCTGGATGGCTTTCATGTCATCGATCGTCAGACGCTCCATAGCGAAGCTCACCGCCTTCGCACTCCCTCGCTCGCGCCTCGCGCAGCGCTTGCTCCTGCGCAAGCGCTGCAAGCTTGCTGCGCAGTTGCGACAGCTCCACCGTAGAGTTGAACTCTCGGATGACCAAGGCCGCTATCACGTACAAGAAGACGAAATTGGCGGGCGACTCGATGGCGAGCAGATCGGAAAAGAAAAATGCGATCTGGGGAAACAGGGCCAGAAGCACCAGGCTGACGGCAAAGAGGAACCAGAAGGTCGAATCGGCTATCTTGACCTCGGACTTGCGAATCCTGCGCAAGACGAAAGCGAGCGCGCACATCGCGCCGCCGATGAGGGCAACTTTGAACAGGATGGTCATCGCTTCCTCCTGAACCACTGCACAAGCAGGATGGAGATGCTGATGCGCAGCATGTACGAAACCGACTTCGTGAAGCTCAGGTAGCTCTCGCCAGCCGTACGCTCGCGCATCTCCACCTGGACCTCCTCAACCGTGCAACCTCGCCGCATCAAGAAAGAGAGCGTGTCGGGCTCGGGCCCGAAATCGAGCTCATGGGCGAACAGGGGGATCATCGAAGCGTCGAACAGCCGCATACCCGACGTCGGATCCTGAATGCGCTTGCCGGTCGTCAGGAAGATCATCGCCGTGATGAGGGCAGACCCCGCCATGCGAGCGGAAAGCGGTTTCTTTCTCGCGGAGAAGCGCGAGCCCACGACGATGTTGGCGCCGGTGCGATCGGCAGTGGCCACCATTTCCGCTATATAGGCCGCGGAATGCTGCCCGTCGGCGTCGAACTGTATCGCGTAGTCGTATGCGTGCGCGCACGCATACTTCATCCCTGTTTGAAATGCGCCGGCAAGACCAAGGTTGACGGGAAGAGAAATGAAATGATAGCCACGCTCTTCGCAAATGGAGGCCGTCGCGTCCTTTGACCCGTCGTTGATGACCACGTAATCGACTTCGGGAGCATGCCGCTTCAAATCCTCGATCGTCGAGACGATATTCGCTTCTTCATTGTATGCCGGAATAACGGCGATTACCCTCGTTTTGCTGTCCATAGCCCTTCGTTTTCCGCCCAAGCAGGTTTTCCGATCGGCGCAGAGCACCACCGAAAACGTCGATGTTCCATTCTAACGTTGGAGTGACATAAAAGCGAATCAAATCGTATAATGGATGGATTCGACCAGTTCAATTCAAGGAAGCATGGAAGATACTCATGTCATCACCGTGCATTTGCATATTCTCCGCGCTCTATCCTCCCAGCATGGGCGGCGTGGAAGCGTACACCGAGAACCTCGCGCAGACATTGGCTGAAGCAGGCTATCGGATCATCGTGGTGACGCTGGCAACCCACGGCTCGAGAGGAACCGCCGTCGAAAACGGCATTGAAGTAGTGAGGCTCCCTTGCAGAGGATGCCTGAACAACCGGTATCCCGTCGCCCAGAAAAACAGCCGATACCGAGCGCTTTGGTCTCATCTGCAAAACGAGCGCATCGATTACGTTATCGTCAACACAAGGTTCTATCTGCATTCCCTCGAAGGTCTTGCGTTCGCTCGGGCAAAAGGCATCGCACCGATACTCATCGAGCACGGATCCGCACATTTGACGACGGGTAGTCCCCTCGTCGATGCGGGCGTCAAGCTGGTCGAGCACGCCGTGACGCGTGCCGGGCGACGATACGCCGCCTCGTACTACGCCGTATCCCGTAAGTCGAGCGCATGGCTCTCCCACTTCGGCATCGCCTCGCAAGGCGAGCTCCCCAACGCCATCTCGGCCGATGGCTACGTATCCAATGCGAGCAAACGCGATTTCCGAAGCGAGTTCGGTTTGCCGAACGATACCTTCGCTGTGGCTTTCGTTGGTCGACTCGTTGGAGAAAAGGGGGTTCTCGAGCTCGCACAAGCCGTTGCAGAGTGGTCGTCCGCGCAAAGTATTGCCCTGTTCGTGGCTGGCGACGGACCGCTCCTCGAAACATTGCGGACGCAAGCAAGCAGCCAGTTGCACCTCCTTGGCAAGCTTTCCAGCGAAGACATCGCCGCACTGCTTATGCAGGTCGATGCCCTGTGTCTCCCCTCGCGGTCCGAAGGGTTCGCTACGACGCTACTTGAAGCAGCTGCCTGCAGCACCCCGATCATCGTCACCGACGTTGGCGGCGTGGACGAGCTCATCCCCGATGAGAATTTTGGGACCGTCATTCTCGACAAGACGCCCGAAACCATACGTCGAGCGCTTGAGCGAGCCGTCGAAAACCGTCAGCAACTGCGATCGCAGGGGCAGAACGTTGGGCGGCGCGTTCGTTCCGAATGCTCCTGGGAGAAAACTGCCGAGCACGCTGTTGAAGCATGCCGACGCGCCCAGGAGCGCCGAGGCCTGTAGCCAAGGCTACGCTGCGGTGATTCGATACAAGCGCATATCGTCCCTGCTCAGCACGATTTCGAATCCGGGAGTATCGTCATCGACGGAATCGATGCCTTTCCAGTTTTTCCCGTTCTCATACGTGAACAAGCGTGGGCTTTCCTGTTCGGACTTTCCCTGATCGAGCACGATGAGGTACTCGGCCCCGATCTTATCGACCGCATCGCGGACATCTTGGTTGGCGGAAATCTCAGACAATTTGCTCCTGATGAGCCTACTCTCCTCAGTTTCGTCCTCTTCTCCATACGTTCTCAGGTAGCGATAATACACCCGCGCCCCATCGACCGCATAAGCGAATGCAGACCCGTCGTCGGGTACGTTGATCAACAATGCATCCTCGGGAAGGACGGACAACGCCTCTTGAACGAACGCACGCTCGTCCGCACCGTACACGCGCAACTCGTCTGCGTCGTTTTGCCGATGCATGTACGACATCGTCCATTCGAGAGCCGTCACCTTGACACCGTCGATGGGCAGAGCGATGCCAGGATAGTAATTCGCAAGGACGAAAGCGACCGCCACAACGCAGGTTCCACCGATTCCGATCTTTCGAGGAGAAGCCTTCGGAAACATCCGCTCCGCCAACCGGCGGAGACCCTGTGCCGCCGCCCATAAGCCCATACTCGCCAAAGAGATGGCGAACAAGGCTGCCGATGCCGCGACGCGGCACGAATCGGTATACCAAAAACCCGTGAGTAAATGCTGCAGGGGACCGTCGGACGATGCATCGACAATATAGAGCAGCGCCATCATCGCATACGAAACCGAGAGCCAGAGATATTCTCTCCTACGCAACGTGTAAAGTGCGCCTACGATCACGAGTGCGGCGAGAACAACCTGGACGCCGCCCGCACGAAAACCCAGCAAAAGGGTATCGACAAACGCTTCGGGCTTCGAAGAAATCGCCGGCCACGAATGAGACACGACGCTCTGGAGAAAAGGCGCTTTGTACAAAACGTACCACACAACAGCCATTGCCGCGCACGCCCCAGCGCAACATGCAACCTGCACGAGCCGCTGGCGCCCAGCCGGTACCGGGATACGACTCGCCGCCCGGTACGCCTGCCGAGCGCAAAACGGTGCCAGGAACACCGCCGCCGTGAAAGCCGCGTTCGGCTGAGCGAACGCGCAGCACAGCATCCCCAAGAGAAACAGCAGCGCCGCAGCCGCGCGACCTGCAATGCCCACCCCCTTCGAGAACAAGCTCATGAAGGAAAACAGAACAAGCGGTAACAGGCAGAACGCGATCATGTTCGGGTACAAGGGCCCGAACAACAGCAACATCCAGGGAAAAGCGGAGAACGCCAGCGCGCAGAGAGAGCCCCATGCAACAATGCCGGGCTTCTTCGGAAATATGATTCGCATGAGCAAGAACATGCCCGACGGAAACACCACGGCGATGAATGCAAAATTCACCGCGTTCGCCGCAAGCGCGGTGGAAACCCCCAGCACGCTCACCACAAGCGCGCACAAGCAGTTCCAGGCGGTTGGATAGTACCCGACGCCGGGTAGAGGATTGATGGCGGAATCAGCTGCGGACGCATACAGGGTGGCGGCAAAGGGCGACCAGTTGCCCGACTGGACGAAACCGAGCGTTACGCCCAGATGGTGCACGTTATCGTACTCTTGAGGGAAGGAATCGGGGCCGTCCAGGAACAGCGCGAAGCAGGCAGCGGAGACGACGAGCCCCACCAGCACGTACAATCCGAGCAGCACCCAGTCGGACGTCCATCCCCCTTCGCGCCCCCCAGCGACGCGAGGATCGCCATCTGGCGAGAAGCGAGCACCGCACGCCACCTCAATCCCCCGCCCCAAGATGGAACCTGCGACGAGCGCAACCGTCCCCACGAGAAACAGCGGGATGACAAGGGTCATCCAAGAGCTGAAGACCCCGAGCTTCGCATACAGCAAGCAAAGCAGCAGGTACCCCACGATGGAAAGCAAAGGGGCGGAAACGAGCGCGGTCAGGCGAGGCAGTCGGCATGCCCGAAGCAACAAGAACCCCGGGATGTACAAAAAGACGATCCCCGCAAGAACCGACACGACAAACATGCTCCACATAAAAGCGGTCTCCCCTCGCCTTTTACCAGTATTCTCGGTATTTTACGCTATCATGAACGAAAGTAGGAAACTTACTCAGATCCGCCCTTCGCAATCGCGCGGAAGGACGGCTGTATCGAAGGAACGGACCCCATGAGCGCATCGCAGTCCCTGATCAGCATCATCGTTCCCATATTCAACGCCGAGCCGTATCTCGAACAATGCCTCGACAGCGTTTTGGCGCAAACGCACCGCGAGCTCGACATCATCTGCCTCAACGACGGCAGCACCGACGGTTCGCTTGCCATCATGCAGGCATACGCCGATCGCGATGAGCGCATCCGCGTCATCGACAAGCAGAACCAGGGCTACGGCGCAACCTGCAACCGCGGTCTTGAGGAGGCGCACGGCAGCTGGATATCCATCGTCGAGCCCGACGACTGGATCGAGCCCGGCATGTACGCCGACATGCTCGCCTTCGCAGCAACGCTTGACGGCCCAGTCGACATCGTGAAGACCCCGTACTGGCGCATCTGGATGCCCGACACGCCCGAGCAGCGCAAGCTGAACTGCAGCTATCGCAACCGCATCAAGCCGCCCCGCCAGCCGTTCGTCATCCGCGACGCGGCGCATCTGCTGACCCACCATCCGTCAATCTGGTCGGCCGTCTACCGGAAGTCGTTCCTCGACGTACACGGCATTCGGTTTCGCGAATATCCCGGCGCTGGATGGGCTGACAATCCGTTCCTGATTGAAACGCTCTGCCAAGCCGAGCGCATCGCCTACCTCGACAAACCGTATTACTGCTACCGGGAAGAAACGCCCGAGAAGTCGAAGTCGTTCGCGCTCAACAACACGTTGTTGCCCTTCGAGCGCTGGAACGACATGATGGACGTGCTCGAACGCATTGGGATGGACGACGAAACCGTGTTGCGTGCCCACAACAGCCGCGGGTTCACCTATTTGAGCGGCGTGCTCGAAGAAGTCGACCTGTCGCACGAAGAGGTGAGCACGGCGGCAACCCACATGTTCGAGCGCATGGATGCCGATCTCGTGTTGTCGGATGCCGAGATCCCGCCCGGCTGCAAGCGCATGTTCGCCGAGCTGCGCGACATGCCCGAACCGCAAGCGAGCAACCTCCCCTATGCATGGGGGCTCGTCAAGCAGGGGCTGTACAACCTACGCAACGTAGGTCCTTGGTTCACTCTGCGCACCTTCAAGAAATACGTGACGAGGAAAAGCAGCCGCGAAGGCGGGAAATAAAAGAAGACCCCGAGCATTCGGGGTCTTCTTGCATGCTAAGTGGCTTACGCCGCTTCTACTTCGGGCAAGGCTACGACCGTCGTCGGATCGCCGCCGGATTCGACCACTTCGATAACCTTCCTCCACGTTCCCTCGTCGCGAGGAACCATCCAGAGGCCGTCATGCTCCTCCATAAAGTCGCCAACGTAAGGACCGGTACCCGACTGGAAAGCGATCCTGTCGGCGTTCGCGGCGAAGTCCGCCACCATAGCCGCCAGCTCGTCCTTCGGCCA
>OGYB01000611.1_pt1 | contig 21759 bp, 18 predicted proteins | sample 1576421 | NCBI WGS metagenome assembly OGYB01 (sample SAMEA3541577, study PRJEB24748) | human gut metagenome | biome: human gut; feature: human-associated habitat; material: faeces | place: China | collected 2012
GTTCTTTTGTCATAACTTAGTTAGAATTGATTTCTTACCACCTTTCACTGGCGCCGAGGACCAGCTTCTGTATCTCGGGGTCGACGGGGGCCGGCGTCTTGCCGTAGTAGCCGCGGAAATACTGACGCACCTCGTTCGGCACCATCTTCCAGCGTTTGCCGGAGATGACGTTCATCGCCGCCTGCGTGCCGACGATCTGGCTCGTCGGCGTCACGAGAGGCGGGTATCCCATCTCTTTACGGACGCGCGGCACCTCTTCCATGACCTCCTTGAACTTTTCAAGGCAGCCGCCCTCTTTGAGCTGGCTCTGGAGGTTGGAGTACATACCGCCCGGTATCTGATAGAGGAGGATGTTTATATTGACTCCGCTGACTCCCATGATGATATCGTTATATTTGTCATGGAGCATCTGGTAGTATTGGGCCACAGGCAGCAGCTTTTCAAGCGAAAGTCCCGTGTCCAGCGGGCCGCCGGCGAGCGCCGCGACGATCGTCTCCGTCGCGGGCTGGCTCGTGCCCATCGCGAAGGGCGATATCGCGCAGTCGACGACATCGGCGCCGGCTTCGAGGGCCGCCATGTAGCTCATCGCCGCCATGCCGCTGGTGTAGTGGCTGTGGATCTGCACCGGCAGGCTGACCTTTTTCTTGATCGCCTTCACGAGCGCTGAAGCGGCAACCGGCGAGAGGAGCCCCGCCATGTCCTTGATGCAGATGGAATCCGCGCCCATGTCGGCCATGTCGCGCGCCTGCTTCGCGAAGAGGTCGAGCGTATGGACTGGCGATATCGTGTAGGAGATCGTCATCTGCAGCTCTCCGCCCTCTTTTTTGACGGCCTCGGCGGCGATCGACATGTTGCGCAGGTCGTTCAGCGCGTCAAACACGCGGATGATGTCTATTCCGTTGCCGATGGCGCGTTTGACGAATTCGCGCACCACTTCATCCGAGTAATGGCGGTAGCCGACGATATTCTGTCCGCGCAGGAGCATCTGAGTTTTGGTCTTCTTGAGGCGTTTCTTTATCTGGCGCAGCCTCTCCCACGGGTCTTCGTTGAGGAAGCGCATCGCCGAGTCAAAGGTCGCGCCGCCCCACATCTCTATCGAATGGTAGCCGACTTCGTCCATCGCCTCGCATATCGGGAGCATGTCGTCGGTACGCAGGCGCGTCGCCATGATCGACTGGTGCGCGTCACGGAACGCTGTCTCCATAATGCCGACACGCGGCTTTGTCTTTGCCGCGGAAGTTTCCGGTTTTTTGTTTTCCGTCACGACCACCTGTTCGGGCTTTACAGCCTCCGCCGCAGGCTCTACGGTGGGAGCCGCACCCGCGGCCCCCGTCGTTACTTTGGTGGCGATCACTTTTCCGTTGCTGTCTTTGATCTCTTTTTTTATTTCAACTTCGGACATAACTATCTTACCCCTCCATCTTCATCTCAGCCATATGCCTGTAGAATCTCCATCTGTCGGCAATGGCTTTTTTCTCTTCTTCGAGCAGCTGCGCAGCCTCTTCGGGGGCCGTCGCTTTGAGGCTTTTGTATCTCACTTCGTTGTAGATGTAGTCTTCAAGGGGCAGGCTCGGCTCTTTGGAGTCTATGACGAGCGGGTTTTTGCCCTCTTTCGCCAGGTCGGGGTTGTATCTCATGAGCATCCAGTGGCCCGAGTCTACCGCTTTTTTCTGCTGGTCAAGTCCTTTGACCATGTCTATGCCGTGCGCTATGCAGTGGCAGTAGGCGATTATTATGGACGGTCCCTCGTAGGCTTCGGCTTCCTGGAAGACTTTGACTGTGTGCGCGTCGTTGGCTCCCAATGCCACTTTCCCCACGTAGACGCTGCCGTAGCTCATGGCCATCATGGCGAGGTCTTTTTTGCCCATGCGTTTGCCGGCCGCAGCGAATTTGGCCACGGCTCCTCTCGGCGTGGATTTGGAGGCCTGCCCTCCGGTGTTGGAGTAGACTTCGGTGTCAAGTACAAGGATGTTGACGTTTTTGCCGCTGGCTATTACGTGGTCGAGTCCCCCGTAGCCGATGTCGTAGGCCCAGCCGTCTCCTCCCACGCACCAGACTGATTTTTTGGCGAGGTTGTCTATGACTGATTCGAGTTCTTCTGCCTGTTGTGTCTCTATGCAGCAGAGTTGTTCTTTGAGGCGGTCTATTTTGTCTGTTACGGCTTTGATTTGTTCGCCGGTGGTCTGCGGCGCGTCAAGTATTTCTCTGACTGTCTGTTCTCCCAGTTCGGGGGTCATTTTGGTGAGCAGTTCAGCCGCGTATTCTCTGTGTTTGTCTATGGTGAGGCGGAAGCCGAGGCCGAATTCTGCCGCGTCTTCAAAGAGGGAGTTGCTCCATGCCGGCCCTCTGCCCTGGTCGTTTACCGCCCACGGGGTGGTGGGGAGGTTGCCTCCGTATATCGAGGAGCAGCCGGTGGCGTTGGCGATTATGGCTCTGTCTCCGAAGAGTTGGGAGAGGAGTTTGAGGTAGGGGGTTTCTCCGCAGCCCGCGCAGGCTCCCGAGAATTCGAAGAGGGGTCTCAGGAGTTGGACGTCTTTGACTGTCGCTGTGTTGAGTTTGGCTTTGTATGTTTCGGGCAGGCTGAGGAAGTAGTTCCAGTTTGCTTTTTCTGTCTCTCTTATGGGCATTTGGGTGCGCATGATGAGCGGACGGTGCGGGTCTTCGGCTTTGGTTTTGTTTATGGGGCAGTTGGCCGCGCAGAGGCCGCAGCCGGTGCAGTCTTCGGGCGCGGTCTGGATGGTGAAGTCATAGTCTTTGAAGTTGGGGAATTTGGCTTGGGCGTGTCTGAATGCTGCCGGCGCCTGTTCGAGTTTTTCGGGGGCGTAGACTTTGGCTCTTATGGCCGCGTGGGGGCAGACGAGGACGCATTTGCCGCATTGGATGCAGAGGGACGGGTCCCAGACGGGGATGTCTATGGCTATGTTTCTTTTTTCGTATTGGGTGGTGGCGCTGGGGTAGGTGCCGTCTTCGGGCAGGGCGGAGACGGGGAGGCTGTCTCCTTCCATTATCATCATGGGGCCGAGTATTTGTTTGACGAATTCGGGGGCGTCTTCGGCTACGGGCGGCAGGATGTCGAAGGCGGATGTCGCTTCGGCCGGCACTTTGACTTGGTAGAGGTTGGCTAGTGTCTCGTCTACGGCTTTGATGTTTTTGTCTACTATGGCCTGTCCTTTTTTGGTGTAGCTTTTGATTATTGAGTCTTTGATGGCTTTTATGGCTTTGTCCTGGGGCAGGATGCCGCTGATGGCGAAGAAGCAGGTCTGCATGATGGTGTTGGTGCGGGAGCCCATGCCTGTTTGTTTGGCTATTTTAACGGCGTCTATGACGTAGAGTTTGAGGTGTTTGTCTATTATTTTTTGCTGGTATGTTTTCGGCAGTTTGTCCCAGATTTGTTCGGGGCCGAAGGGGGCGTTGAGGAGGAATGTTCCGCCGTCTGCCGCGTTTTTCAGGATGTCGAGTTTTTCGAGGAAGCTGTAGACGTGGCAGGCCAGGAAGTTGGCTTTGTTTATGAGGTAGCTGGCGTATATGGGGTCGGGACCGAAGCGCAGGTGGCTTACGGTTATTCCTCCGGATTTTTTGGAGTCGTAGCTGTAGTAGCCCTGGGCGTAGAGGTCTGTTTCCTGGCCGATGATTTTGATGGAGTTTTTGTTGGCTCCCACTGTGCCGTCTGAGCCGAGGCCGTAGAAGAGGCATCTGACTGTTTTGGGGTTTTCTGTGTCGAATGACGGGTCGTAGGGGAGGCTGGTGTAGGTGACGTCGTCTTCTATGCCTATGGTGAAGCCGTCTTTGGGGGCGAGTTTGCGGAGTTCGTCGTAGACTCCTTTGACCATGGCCGGGGTGAAGTCTTTGGAGGAGAGGCCGTAGCGGCCTCCCACTATGGTGATGCCGGAGCCGTTGAGGGCTTCTTTGACGTCGGCGCAGAGGGGCTCGCTGTTGGCCGCAGGGTCTTTGCTGCGGTCGAGGACGGCTATTTTTTTGACTGTCCCGGGGAGGGCGTTTGTGAATCTTGTGATGTCGAAGGGGCGGAAGAGGCGCACGATTATTAGGCCAACTTTTTCTCCCTCTTGGTTCAGGCGGTCTACGGCTTCGCGCGCTACCGCCGCGCCGGAGCCCATGATGATTATGACTCGCTCGGCTTCGGGGCTGCCGTAGTAGTCGAAGAGGTGGTATTGTCTGCCTATGGTTTTCGCGAATTTGTCCATCGCTTGCTGGACGGTGTCGGGCATGTCGGCGTAGTAGCGGTTGCGCCCTTCCATCGACTGGAAGAAGACGTCGGGGTTTTGCGCGGTGCCGCGGATGAAGGGCGCGTCGGGCGTGAGGCGGTTGTATCTGTGTTCGCGCACGAGGTCGTCGTCTATGCAGGCGCGCATGGCGTCGTAGGGGATTTCTTCTATTTTCATTTCTTCGTGGCTGGTGCGGAAGCCGTCGAAGAAGTGGAGGACGGGAACTTTGCCTTCGAGGGTCGCCATTTGCGCGATGAGCGCGTTGTCCATGGATTCCTGCACTGTCGCCGAGGAGAGCATGGCCCAGCCGGTGTTGCGCACGGCCATGACGTCGGAGTGGTCTCCGAAGATGGAGAGCGCGTGGGCGGCCACGCTTCTGGCTGTTACGTGCATGACTGTGCTGGTGAGTTCGCCCGCTATTTTGTACATGTTGGGGATCATGAGCAGGAGTCCCTGGGAGGCGGTGAAGGTGGTGCCCAATGCTCCCGCCTGCAGCGCTCCGTGGTAGGCTCCCGAGGCCCCCGCCTCGCTCTGCATTTCTTCCACCAGCGGCACTGTGCCCCAGATGTTGGGACGCGATTCCGCCGACCACTGATCCGACCATTCGCCCATCGGCGACGACGGCGTGATCGGGTAGATCGATATCACTTCGTTTACCGCGTGCGCCACGTGCGCCGCCGCTTCGTTGCCATCCAGCGTTACCATCTTTTTCTCTGACATGATTCGTTCCTCCCATATTATTACAAATATTCAGACTATTATTATTGGACCTATTATACCTCAATTATAAATATAATAAATATTTTCTATGCCGCCTTACTTTTTTTTTAGATATTAAAAATCCGGCGGCCCTGTAAAGATACGGATCGGCCGCCGGGTTTTCTGTGATGCGATATCTCCTGTGTGGGTAGGAGGCGGTAAGCCTTATTTGTACCAGTCCTGGAACTTCTTGAGTTCTCTCGCGAGACCGTCCACGATCTCTTTTCCCGGCTTCTCAAGCGGAAGGAGCGGATCTCCGCAGTCGATGCCGATCATCTTCATAGCGTCTTTGAGCGGTCCGGGGTTCGATTCGGCGAAGATCAGGCGCAGAAGCGGTGTAACTTTGACGACTATTTCCGCGGCTCTTTCTCTCTTGCCGGCTACGATGAGGTCGAATATATCGGCCCACATTTTCGGCAGCAGGTTCGAGGTGGCGAGTATGCCGCCCTGCGCGCCGCAGGAAATTTCCTGATAGAAGAGGAATTCTTCGCCGGTAAGGACGGAGGTGCGTTCGCGTACCTTTGAGAGGAGTTCGAGCACCTGCCCCATGTTCGGGCAGCACTCCTTCATCGCGACGATCTGTCCCCTATCGTCGCTGTCAAGAAGCCTCTCGACGGTCTCCGGCAGCATGTTTACGCCCGTGCGGTAAGGTATATTGTAGAGCACGAGCGGCAGGTCGACGTTTTTCATTACCTGGCGGTAGTAATCGTAGATCCCCTGCTGGTTGGCGACGACATAATAGGGGGTGACGACCATGATCGCGTCGGCTCCGAGTTCTTTGCATTTGTTGCCCATCTCGATGGCTTCGGGAAGGCCGGGGCCGATGATGCCGGCGACAACGGGTACGCGTCCTTTGTTGGCCGCGATCGTCATCTTGACGCCGTCGATACGCTGTTCGTTGGTGAGGGCGCAGTATTCGCCGGTGCCGCCGAGAGCCACAAGTCCGGTCGTACCGTTATCGATCACGAAGTTTACGAGTTTGTCCATCGCCGCCGCGTTTACCTTGCCGTCCATTACCGGCGTGCAGAGCGCTGTGTAAATACCTCTTACTTTTTCCATCTTGATACACACTCCTTATGTATGATTTTGGATTCAATTTTTCCCGATTTCCTGTCTTCCGCAGCCGGTTCGGGTCCGGTATTGTCTGCATAGGGTAAAGTTCCAACAGCAACCCCTTCGGAAACGGAGACTTTTTGCGCCGTCTCCGAAAGGATTTCGTTTTGTTATCCGTTTTTTGAATTTCAGTTCGCTATATCGCCGTTACCTGCCGAGCAGAACGAGAGAGAACCAGGGAATATAGGTGAAGAGCTGGAGACAGACGATCATTGCGAGAATGAACGGCACCAGCCTCTTAGCGATCGCTCCTACGCTCTGTTTGGAGATGGTTGCCGAGATGAAGAGGTTGCAGCCATAAGGCGGCGTCGAGAAGCCGATGGCGAGCGCGATGGAGATCATCATACCGAACTGTATCGGGTCCATGCCGAGCTCTTTGACGATCGGCAGGAAAATCGGCGTGAGGATGATCGTCGAGGAGATGTTATCGACGAAGCAGCCGATGACGAGAAATACGATGTTCATCAGCAGGAGGACGATGAATTTGTTGCTCGCGTATCCGAGGATGAATCCTCCGACCCTGATGGGTATCCTTTCCATCGCGAGATAGGAGGCGAAGGAGGTGGCGAGGCCGACCATGAAGAGCGTTGCGCCGATGACGAGGACGGCATCCTTGAAGGCGGTCAGCGTGACCTCGTAATTCAGCTCTTTGTAGACGAACTTACCGACTAAGAGCGCGTATACGGTGGCGACGACCGCCGATTCTGTGGGAGTAAAGATGCCGCCGTAGATACCGCCGAGGATTATTACCGGAACGAAGAGGGCCCAGATGGAGCTTGCAAAAGTTTTGCATACATGCTTGAATGTCGGGATACTGGACATCCGCGGATAGCCCTCTTTTTTGCTGATGACGTACGATACAAGCATCAGCGCAATCCCTATTGTTAGACCGGGAATGATACCGGCAATAAACAGATCGCTGACCGACGTTCCCGTGAGGACGCCGTAGACAACGAAGGGAATGCTGGGCGGTATGATGCAGCCGATCGTACCGGCCGAGGAGATGACCGCCGCGGCGAAATCAGGCTTATATTTCTTTTCGACCATCATCGGCACCATGAAAGAGCCGATGGCCGAGACCGTCGCCGCCGCCGAGCCGGAGATCGCGCCGAAGAACATGCAGGCCACGACCGTAACCATCGCGAGGCCGCCCGTGATGAAGCCGACGAAGCACTCCGCCATGTCGACGATGCGGCGGGAAATACCGCCATAGGTCATCAGCGAACCCGAAAGCATAAAGAAGGGTATCGCGAGCATCGGAAAAGAGTCCATCCCCGTAAAGGCGTTCTGCGCGATTAAAACAAGCGGCAGATGGCTGCATGTAAAGATGGTGACCGCGGTTGCGATGCCAAGTGATATCCCTATCGGAACGGAGAGGGCTAGCAGGACGAAAAGCAGTCCAAAAAGAATCGCTATATCCATGATTACATCGAAACTCCTTTCTTGGCTTCCTCGATCATCTCTTCCTCTTCACTGAGCACGGGCTTCTCTATCTCTCCCGTGCCAAGGATATGGAGAATGTCGAATGCGAGACGTATGGCCATGAAAATCCCTGACAGGGGGATGCAGAGATAGGCCCATCCCATGCTGATCTGCATCGCCGTCGAGAGCTGCTGCTGTTCGACGACTACACGAACGAGTTTGACTCCCTGCCAGCCGAGGAAGACACAGAAGCCGCACCATACAGCCATTACAAAGAGTTCTAAACAGATACGTGACTTGCCCTGTAGTTTTGAGGAGAGTATATCTATGCGCAGGTGTTTTCTATTTGCGAGAGTGTAATCCGCGCCGATCCAGATCAGCCATATGAACATATAGCGCGCAGCTTCGTCCACCCATGAGAGTGAAGCGCTGAAAACATATCTAAGCACTACGTTCATGAAGACTATTAGGGTGGAGATGAATAGATTTAAAATGAGAAATTTTTCTTCGACGTTGTTTAAAAATTTCAGCATCGTGCAACTCCTTTCTGCCCTTCGGTACAACCATGGGAGGGAAGGGGAGGAAAAGTCCCCCCTTCCCCTCGTTCGATGTTACAAAACTATTTCTTGTCCGCCCCGCGAGCCACATCGATCAGCTCTTTGCCAAGGACCGGCTCCATTGTCTTGTAAACAGCCTGTGCCGCGTCGCGGAACTGCTTCATTTCGGCGTCCGTCGGATAGTAAACTTTGAGCCCGTTTTTTGCTACCATTTCCTTGAGCAGGCGGTCGCCATCTTTCTGCTGGTTCGCTCTGGAGGCGTCGCGGAATTTTTTCGCTCCATCCATGACGATCTTCTGGAGGTCGGCGGGGAGTCTCTTATAGAAGGCCTCGCTCATGAACACCGCCGACGGAGCGTAGACGTGATTGCTCATCGTGAGGTATTTCTGCACTTCGTAGAGCTTGGAGCTGTATATAAGGGTGATCGAATTTTCCTGCGCGTCGACGGTCTTCTGGAGCAGTGCGGTGTAGAGCTCGCCGAAGTCGACGGGGGTAGGGTTGGCGCCGAAGGCCTTGAAGAGTTCAAGGTGAGCCGGAATCGGCTGAACGCGGATTTTGACTCCCTTCAGATCGGCGGGGCTCTTTATGGGAGCTTTGTTGTTCGTGATCTGGCGGAAGCCGTTCTCCGGGAAGCAGAGGAGGCGGACGCCCTTCGGCAGGATCTGTTCATTGAGGATCTGTCCAAGTTTTCCGTCGAGCGTTTTGTAAGCGGCAGCTCTGTCCTTGAAAAGGTACGGCAGGTCGATGACCTGGAACTTCGGCGCAATGTTCGCGGCGATTCCCGGCGAGAGCATCGCCATTTCGATCGTGCCGAGCGTCATGCCTTCGAGCATCTGGCGTTCGCCGCCAAGCTGGGCGTTCGCGTAGACGTCGACGGCGATGCGTCCGCCGGAGGCCTCTTCCACGTACTTTTCAAAGGTTTTGTAAAAGGTGACGATGTTGGCCTCCTTATCCGAGGCGCTGTAACCAAATTTGATACGGTACTCCTCTTTTGCAAAGGCCGTGCCGAAAGCGAGTGTTACCAGAAGAACTGAGAGTACGATTGCGCTGATGCTCTTTTTCATATTACCAACCTCCGAATTTTTTATTTATAGTTTTTAACTGTGCCCCACACAATGATAAAAACTTCTCGTCTGCCCTCCTTTCGGTATACTTCGATGCCGCTGCTATTTTAAACTTTTAAATTACTTGTGAACTAAAATCGACTCCAATTCTGTCTCTTTTTTGGTTAAACCGGCAACTTCCTTGAGGATGTCCACGATCTCAGGGCTCAGTTCAATGCCCTCCTTCATCGCTTTGGCGCGCGCGGCGCGCGATTTGTCGCCGGGCATGAGGACGGGCAGGTCTGGATCAAGGGCCGCCGTTTTTCTATATTCATTGATGATGTATTTGACATGCTCGCGGACTCCCTGCGCGTCGCCGAAGAGCGCCGGGTCGATCGCCATGAAGAAGAAGCAGATGCCCTCGTGCGCAAGCGGGATAAATTTGCTCGGCGTGCCGCCGGAAAGGCCGCCGGTGAGGAGCTCGACGAGCATCGCGAGGCCGTAGCCCTTATGTCCGCTCAATATTTCCGTGACGCCGCCGAGGGGAACGAGTCCGCCGGTGTCGGGTTTTGGCGCGTCGCTTCTGTCATCTCCGTGGTGGAGGATCTCAAGGGCCTCTTTGAAGTCCGTCACGACGTTGCCCTTACCGTCAATGATCACTTCGCGGGGAACTACGCCGCTTTCCGCGAATACCTGGCTGCGGACGAGCTTGCCGTGCGCCATTACGCATGTCGCCATGTCAAGGTTGAACATCGGCTCGTCGCCCGCCGTCGGGAAGGCAAACGTCATCGGGTTCGTGCCGAGATTGCGTTCCGCGCTCCTGGTCGGGCAGACGCAGCGGACCGTGTTGGTGGAAGAAATGCCGATAAACCCTTCCTTGGCCATCATCTCCGACCAGTGGGCCGCAAACCCGTAGTGGTTGGCCTGACGGACGGTCGTGATGCAGACGCCGGTTTTCTTCGCCTTTTCGATTGTTTTTTTAACGGCTAAATCAGCTATGCAGTAGCCCACGCCCGAATGGCCGTCGAGGACGAGGGAGACCGGCGTTTCAAAAACCGTCGTCGGTTCGGGAGCGTCCAGGTGAAGGTTGCCGGCTTTGAGATGGCTGACATAGGTCATCATCGCGGCCACGCCGTGTGAATGTTTGTGGCGCAGGTCCGCCTCAACAAGACACTCGGTGACGGTAGAAGCCTGAAGGTCTGAATATCCAAGCCCCATGAACATTTCCTTTGTGACCCTGCAAAGGTCGTCGTACTTTACTACATAATCCCTCATTGCAAATTTCCTCCCTTGATCTATAGAGCCTGTATCTTTACAGGCACGTTTCTGGTTACGATTACCTCTGTTTCGGTTCCCGCCGGGTTCGCGAGCACAACGTCGCCTATCGCCAGCGGCGCGGCAAGCCTGATTTTTTTTATCTCGGCCATCACCTCAAAGATCTTCGCCAGCGGAATCGGTTTGGTGAGGCGTACGCTGGCTTCGAGAAAATCTCCGCCCGATACGATGACGCTTGATGAAAAGGTCCTCATCGGATTCTCTATCTCCTGTTTCGCCCAGCTTTTACCGCGCGGACAGCGCGCGCCTTCGGCGCTTATCAGTTTTGGCGGGGTGCCCTCTTCGTAGCCGACCTTTATCGAACAGCCGTTGGGGCAGACGACGCAGGTAAATTCTTTCTCGATCATTTCACGCGCACCTCCAGAGAATCGATTTCGTTAGGGTCCAGCCGGCCCATATCCACCCAGACCATCTCGGCCGGATGCAGGCGCGTCTCCTTCCTTGATTTAAGGACGCGCTCCCCGCAGCGGACCTCTATCTCCCTGTCGCGCGAAGGGGCGGCCACCCTGAAAGCGAGAGAGACGTTCTCTCCCTGCGCTATCCGCTGCGGGACGACGTAACGGACGCCGTCCCCCGGCGTAACCGTGATCTCTCTGCCCTTCCGGGAAAGTTTTCCCGCCGCGTAAAGCGCCGCGTTTTTCCCCGCGCGCTCCGCCTCCATCGAAACAAAGTCGACCAGGTCATGCACGTGAAGGACGTTGCCGCAGGCAAAGACGCCCGGCAGCCCGGTCATGCAGCTGTCGTCAACGTCGGCGCCCTGCGTGATGACGTTTATCGCGATATCGGCTTCGCGTGTAAGTTCGTTTTCCGGTATGAGCCCGACGGAAAGCAAAAGCGTGTCGCAGGGGACATAGCGCTCCGTTCCCTTGATCGGCCTGCGCTTTTCGTCTACCTGCGCGACCGTGACGCCCTCAAGACGACCCTCGGGGCCGCAGATATCGACGACTGTCGTGGACAGGTAGAGCGGAATGCCGTAATCTTCAAGGCACTGCTGGATGTTTCTCTGCAGCCCGCTCGAATATGGGAGCACCTCGAAAACAGCCTCGACCTTGACGCCCTCCAGCGTCAGGCGGCGGGCCATGATGAGCCCGATGTCGCCGGAGCCGAGGATGACGACGCGCTTTCCCGGCATGATATTTTCCAGGTTCACAAGATTCTGTACCGTACCCGCCGTGTAAACGCCTGCCGGCCGGTGACCGGGGATCGAAAGCGCCCCGCGCGTGCGTTCGCGGCATCCCATCGCGAGCACCACGGCCTTGGCCTCGATCTCTTTTATCTCGCCCTCGCGGCTCACGCGCAGCACCTTGTCCTTTGAAAGGTCGAGAACGATCGTTTTTTCCATTACCGGGATGTCGAGAGCGCGTACTTTCTGTATAAAACGGTCGGCATATTCGGGGCCGGAGAGCGCCTCTTTGAAGGCGTGCAGCCCAAAACCGTCGTGGATGCACTGATTCAGGATGCCGCCGAGAACGCGGTCTCTTTCGATCAGCAGAATGTCGTCACAGCCGGCCTCTTTCGCCGCCGCCGCCGCCGCAAGTCCGGCGGGGCCGCCGCCGATTACGACAAGGTCGTGTTTTTCACGTATCATTATTTGTCCTCTCCTTCCCGCACATTGCCGGTAAAGAGATTGGAGCCGGCCTCTCTGAAAAGGTAATCGTCCGGTTTGAAGCCATATTCGTCGCGCAGCATGCGGACGATCCTCGGCGTGCAGAAGCCGCCCTGGCAGCGTCCCATGCCGTTCCTCGCGCGGTATTTGATGCTGACGAGGGTCTTTGCACCCAGCGTATTCTCTATCGCGTCGCGTATTTCTTTCTTGGTTATCTTCTCGCAGCGGCAGATGATCTCGCCGTATTCCGGATTCTCTTTTACAAGGCGTTCCTGTTCTTCCGGCGGAAGCTCGCAGAAATGTCCCGCGAAGCCATGCCGTTCGGCGACAAAACCGCTCTTTTCCGCCAGCGGTATGTGCTTCGCCACGATGTCGCGCACCATCTCCGCGATTGCGGGCGCGCTGGTCAGGCCCGGGCTTTCGATGCCGACAAGGTTGATAAAACCGCTCACGCCCTTTGCCTCTTCAATGATAAAATCACCGTTGCCGCCCTCTTCCGGCGATGTGCGCTTCGGCCTGTTGCCGGCGAAGTTGCGGATAAAGTCGCTCATCTTGATATCGGGGAGCAGCTTCTGCCCCTCTCTTCTCAGGTCTTCGAGAACGGGAGCCGTCACCTTATAATCTTCAGGAGTCCCTTCGGGGATATAATCGGCGCTGGGGCCGATCAGGATGTTGCCGTCCACCGTCGGCGTCAGGTGTATGCCGAGCCCCGCATCCTTCGCGCCGGGGACAGGATAGATAAGGGTCTTCAGCGTGCCGTCTAGGCGCTTGTCAAGCACGTAATATTCGCCGCGGCAGGGCCATATTTTAAGGCTCTCGCCATTATTACCCTCTGTCACGCCGGCCATTTTGCTGATTTTGCCGCTCGAGAGGCCGGCGGCGTTTATCACGACGTCAGCGGTGAAAATTTCGCCGCCCGATGTCTCGACGGTAAATTTTCCGTCATCTTGCTTTGCAATGGAATTGACCTCTTGCCCGAGAAAAAATTCGACGCCGTTTGCGTGCGCGTTTTCCGCGAGCGCGATCGTAAGGCCGTAGGGGGATATTATCGCGCTTGTGGGGCTCCATACCGCCGCTATTCCCTCAACGCCGGGCTGTATCTTCCGCATCTCCGCGCTGTCGAGGACTTTTAGCCCCGGCACCCCGTTTGCCGTTCCCTGATCCATCAGGCGCTTGACGCCGGGAAGTTCGTCTTCGTCAAGGGCGGTCGTCAACTTGCCGATCCTCTTTATCTTAACCTTCAGGTCGGCGCAGAGCCGGTCCATCATCGAGTTTCCGCGGACGGCAAGTTTCGCGCGCAGCGTCCCCGCTTTGTAATTTATGCCGGAGTGCAGAACTCCGCTGTTGCGGCAGCTCGTCTCCATCCCGACGTCGGGCTCTTTTTCCAAGAGCGCCGCCGTTATCTGAAAACGGGAAAGTTCCCGGGCGACCGCGTTGCCGACTACCCCGCCTCCTATGATAATGACGTTGAACAAATGTTTCAAAATAAAAACCCTCCTGAAAAACCTAGTTGGTCTACCATGGAATACTAGATTTTTTTGTTTAAAGGCATTATAATGCCATCGTTACAGAAAAGCAAGGTACGCCTTGGTCTACCAAAATATATATTTTTAGGAGGGTGAACGTGTAAAAATTCAGTGATAATCAAAATGTTATTGTATTTCACAAATGGGTATTTTTAATAATTAAAAAATTCTTTTTTAAAAATTGGGCTTGAATTTGGAGTAAAACCAGGTAAGGAATTGTCGTTGGCGGAGAGAATAGGAGGTAATTAAAATCCATACAAAAAAATAAAAGATTTGCCGGTTCAGCATATTGTAAAAAATAGTTATAATATAGTAAGGTTTTTCACAAAACCATGATTTGCATGTTAATGTATATTCCTGAAGGCTGATAGGAAATGCTGACCGCTGCTAAGGACAGGAAAAAGATAATGGGAGGATTTATCCATGAACGAAAAGAGAAGACTTGTTATAGAAAAACTGCTGAAGATGATCCACAGCGGCGAAATAGTCGTCGGCGATAAACTCCTCCCGGAGAGACAGCTGGCCGAGGCCGTCGGCGAGACGCGCCCGGTAATGCGCGAGGGACTCATCGCCCTGGACGCGATGGGCGTGATCGATATTCGGGACCGGCAGGGGATATTCCTCTCCTCGAACGAAGAAAACGAGGCCAGAATGATGCTCCACAGGGTACGCGGCTGGCCGGCCGACATCCTCTCGCGCGTGATGGAGGTCCGCCAGATAATCGAGCCGCTGGCAACCGGACTGGCCGCCGTGCGGCGCGGCGAGAAGGATCTTGTAAAGATGCGGGAATGTCTGAAACATATGGAGGAGCTTGCCGGACAGACTGGCGAAGAGGCGGCCAAAGAGGGCGCTTACTGGAATACTTCGTTTCATACGGTGATCGTGGAGTCGGCGGACAACGCCTATTTATCACGCATTTATGAGGGGGTCTATTCTATTATCGAACAGGGCATGTCGATGATGCGGATAAACACCTCTCCTGAGGCCCACGGCGGACGCCTGATCGCCTATCAGGATCATGTGTCTCTCTGTGAACAGATCGAGGCGAAGGATTCCGCCGGGGCGGAACTTTCCGCGAAAGAGCACCTGCGGCATACGATAAACGCCATGGTCCAGCTTGGGCAGATCGTGCCGACGTCGAATCTCTTTGAACAGGGATTTATGGAAAGGGCGCGCCTGCTCTGATCTATCGGCACGGCGTAAAGAAAGGATTTTGATATTCGTGTTTTTCGATAAAGAGATCGGTTATAAATTGATAAAGACAAATTTTACCGGCTTCCCCAAAATGATAAAGGTCGAGCAGAGGTTTTCGGATGAACACATCACGGATATAGACGGCGCCGTGCGCGAAGAGATAGCGAAGCTGCCGCTTCCCGAGCTGAGGGGAAAACGCGTCGCCGTCACGGCCGGCAGCCGCGGCATCCCCAACTTTATGGAATGCTGCCGCGCGATCGGCAGGGAGCTGCGCGCCAGGGGCGCACAGCCCTTCGTCGTTCCGGCGATGGGCAGTCACGGCGGCGGTACCGCGGAGGGACAGATAGAGGTGCTCGCTTCGCTTGGCATGACGGAAGATACGCTTGAAATGCCGATCATGGCCACGATGGACACCGTGGTGCTCGGACATTCTCCCGAAGGCGTCGAGGTAAACTGCGACGCGAACGCCTACGGCGCAGACTATATCGTGGTGTGCGGCCGTGTGAAGCCCCATACCGATTTTCGCGGCCCCATAGAAAGCGGCCTTTGTAAGATGATGATCGTTGGCCTCGGAAAACACCGGGGCGCTGTCTCCTTCCACAAGACGGGCGGGATCCTCGGCATGGGTGAGAGGCTTCGGAGCTCGGCGAAAATTTTCCTTGATAATACACGGGTGCTCTTCGCCATGGCGCTGATCGACAACGCCTATCATCAGACCAAGCGGCTTGAGGCCGTCCTGCCGGAGAATGTGCTCGCCCGCGAGCCGGAACTGCTTAAAGAGGCTGCCGCGGCTATGCCGAAGATCGCTTTTGAAGATATAGATACGCTTGTCGTCGACCAGTACGGCAAGGAGATAAGCGGAGCCGGCATGGACCCCAATATTACGGGACGCTTTCTCTTCGCACCGGAAAAACAGATGGAGGGCTATCCGCATCCGAAAAAAATAGCTATTTTACGTATGACGGAGATGAGCCACGGCAACGCCGCGGGGCTTGGCATCGCCGATTTCGTCTGCAGGCGTTTCGCCGAGGAGCTCGACCTCGCCGCCACATACACCAACAGCCTCTCCTCGCCGCTCTGCATGGCGAAGATCCCGATGGTGATGAACAACGATTCCGATACGATCTACGCGGCGGCCTCGGCCTGCGGCAAGACGGAAATAAAAGACGTGCGGATAGTGAGAATCCACAACACCCTGGAGCTTGACCATATCTGGGTCTCAGAAAATTATCTGCCGGAGATAGAGGCGAACCAAAGTCTCAAAATGATTTCCGGCCCCGCCGAAATGGAATTCGGCACAGATGACAATCTCATAGATTTGCCCTGATTTTTTGCCTTCAAATTAGGATATCGCCGAGCCGCCGCTCCCTCTCCAGTGGGGCGGCGGCCTGTCCGTATATGTAAGCGACTGCCAAATATATTTATAAGTTACCTCTATATACAAAATTTAAATTTATATTTAATATCTCTTAAATAACCGGCAGCCTAAGATGGGCCGCCGTTTGGAGGCGACGTGGATAGATGGAATATTCGGCAAAGACGCTGACGATACTGCAAAATCTGATACGCATCCGTTCTTGTCTGCCAGAGGGCGACGAGCTCGATGTCGTCAAATATATTGTTTCGCTTTTCGAACCTTACGGTACGGCCGCCAATATCGTGCGGCACGGGGACAACAGGGCGTCGCTCGTACTTTCGCTGAAGGGAGACGGGAATGGCGCGAAGAGGGCTTTGATGGCCCACCTGGATACGGTGAGTCCGCTTGAACCGCGGCGGTGGCGCCATGCTCCGTTTGCCGCCGATTTTGACGGGGAAAAGGTATATGGCTGCGGCGCTTCAAGTTCAAAGGGCGGCGTCGCCGCAATTTGTGCCGCGGCGCTTTCGCTGCTTGAGAAAAAATGTCCGCCTTTTGAGGATACGCTGCTTTGTTTCACGGCGGGCGGCGACGACGACGGAATGGGCGCCAGGTCGCTCTTGGAGGGTGGTTTCCTCGATGGAATATCAGAGGTTATTTTCGCGGACCCCACCGGGCTTGGCATCGCGACCGCGCAAAAGGGGGCGGTCTGGATGAAGGCCAGGGTCTCCGGCCGTCGCGTGCATGTGCTCGAAGCGGAAAAAGGGATAGACGCGCTTTATTGGCTGCTGGAATTTGTCCGCCGTATTAAGGGGCTCCTGAAAGAGGCGCGCCCGCATTTCCTGCTGGGCGGCTCCACCGTATATCTGACCGGGGTCTCCACAAGCGAAAAAGAAGTATGTATCCTGCCGGAATCGGCGTGCGGAAATATCGATATAAGGCTGATACCAAGCGTTGATCTTGCCGGTTTTATTAAGGATACAGACCGCCTGATCGCGGAGATGACGGAAGAGGTCCCGGGGCTTTCGATAGATTATGACATTCTAAATGCGCGGCCGCCGGTCGGCGTGAGCGCCGATTCCCCTATCGTCAGGCGAATCGAGTCCATCTGCCGGCGGGAAGGGATCGAGAACGCCCGGTCAGGGCTCGGTTATTTTTCAGATTCTTCGGTCATTGTCAAGGAGCTCGGCGTCCCCTTTGTGATCCTTGGCCCGGGGGAGCGGGTCTTTGACGACAGGATGGATGAATATGTATATATGAGCAAGGTGTGTGCCGCTCAGAAAATATATGAAAAATATATGTCGGAATAATTTTTGCTGAAAAAAGGGGGTGTGAGATATATGAGTGGAAATGAGATCTTCTGGCAGTCCGGGACCTGGATGCTCTTCGCCGGTCAGGCGCTTGTGCTGGTGTTGATCGTCGCGCTGTATTTTTATATGGGGAAAAAGGAAAAAGAGGCTGGGAAAAAAGCCGGCTAAACGGTCACTGAGTTTAAGGAGGTAGTTTTATGAATTGGGCGTTGGTTTCGTTTTTTATTTATTTGGCGGCGATATGCCTCGTCGGCGTAGTCACTATGAGGATCGGCAATACTTATGAGGATTTTCTTATCGGCGGGAGAAGGATCGGACCATGGGTCTCGTCTTTTGCCCTGATAACGTCTTATATGAGCGGATATACTTATACGGCGGCCCCGGGACTCGGGTATGCCGGCGGGTACTCGGTGCTTTGGTGGGCGACGGGAGACGCTCCGGGCAACGCGATGAGTTTCGGCCTTCTTGGACGCCGCCTGAGAAAATATTCCGAGCTGCTTGGCGCGATCACGCTGCCGGAGTATTACGAAAAACGTTTTAACTCCCCGGCGCTGCGCGTGATCGCCGCGCTGGTAATCCTGCTCACGGTGAGTATGCACCTGGTGGCACAGTGGACCGCCTCCGGCAAGCTGCTGAGCGTCGTCTTCGGTACGGAATATTTCACCGGCATGCTGATCGGCTGCGTCGTCGTCCTTCTTTATACCATCATGGGCGGTTACCTGGCGGTGGTCTATACGGACTTTATTCAGGGACTGCTGATGTTCGCCGGAACGCAGGTGCTTTTCTGGGTGGCCCTTTTCAAGGTAGGGGGTTTTGCCGCGCTGAACGACAAACTTGGCGCCGTCAACCCCGCGCTGGTCACGCCGTGGGGGCCGGATATGGCCTATTACGGACTGCTTGCGGCGGCCACGCCGATAATTCTTATTATTATGGGCAGCTTTGGAATGCCGCATATCACGATCAAGCACTTTTCCATGCGCAATCCGAGCACGGCGCGCCAGGCGATGCTTATAACGGGGGTCTTCGTCGTGCTTTTCAGTTTTGTCTATTACATGACGGGGAGCCTCGCGAGGGTAATTCTTGGCGAGGGGCTTGCCGATGTGGAGCAGGCAGGAGTAAAGCTTTGGTTTTCGGTGCTGCCGCCTTTCTGGGCCGGCTTTTTGAGCTCGGCCGCCGTCGCCTCGCTGATGTCGACCGCCGACTCTTTCCTTTTGCTTCTTGTTTCAACGATCGCGCATGATCTGCTCAACCGTTTTTCAAAGCATGAAATACCGGAAAAGAAGCGGCTCTTTATTTCGAGGGTGCTTGTCCTTCTCGTCGCCGTGCTCTCTTTCATCGTCGCCATGAATCCGCCGGCGCTTGTCTTCACGATCGTGATCTTTGTCTTTGGCGGGATGGCGCTCGCCTTCGGAGTACCGAATCTTTTCTCGGTCTTCTGGAAGCGCACGACCGCCGCGGGAGTCATCGCCAGTATGATATGCTCGCTCTTTATCTATGTCGGAGCGACTTTGGGCAACTGGAACCTGTTGGGGCTGCACCCCTTTATCGCAGGGCTTGTCGTTGCCGTGGCTGTGCTGGTCGTCGTTTCGCTGTTTACGGAGCCGCCGCATAAACAGACGCTGGCGCTGTTTGATGCCGCCTCCGAATACGGCGATGTCCCTAAGGCCGTCGCCGCCGGCGCGTCCGCCGCGGTCAGCTGTGAGGCGCGCGCCGCCGTGAACGAACGGAGGGAGTTTTTTGATAAGGTGCTGGCACCGGCGGGTAACTGAGCTTCCCGCGGAGGTCGCGGGGAATGCCTGTGAGGCCGGCGAGTTCGGACGATATTTTTATCCGTACTGGCTTCTTGATCTGGCGGTCTCGGTAAAATTTCCTTTTATCGCTCCGCGCAGGGAACGGTTGCTTCTGGCGGTCGACGCGGTGAATTCGGGGGCGGGATTCCCGCCTCCGGGCGGCATCTATGAGACGGAGGCCGACGAAGATGAGCTGGTCTCCCCTCATATCGCCAAAGATGAACTGGACGGCGCGCGGCTGTCACAGATGATAAGGTTCGGCATGAAAAAACGGGCGCGCGCCTGGTCCGATATAAGTTACGCGATCAACGGCATCGAGCTGGTGTATAAGGAGTGCTCGCTTTGGCGCGTACGTTATTCAAACGGTTCGGAGAGCGGTATCTCGCTCGATACGCTTACAGGAGAGTATGGAATAATCCCCATTAATGAGGATATCAAGGAAAGGTGATTTTTTTGCGTGATAATCTGCGGCGTTGGACTGATATGACCTGGAAGGAGATCGAGGCGGAGCGCGGCGAGATGATCGCTCTGATCGTGAGCGGTTCGGTCGAGCAGCACGGACCGCACCTCCCCACCGGCACCGATCTCTATATCGCGATGGGGATGGCCGACCGTATCGCCTCTCTTCCGGGGGCCGGCGATGTGGCCGGGCGGCTTGTGATGCTGCCGCCTCTTTTCCATACTTACGCGAAGGAGAGCGACGGCTGGCGCGGTACGCTGAACTTTGACGGGAATACCCTTACGCTTGTGGTTCGTGATATCATAAAGGGTCTCTTTCGGCAGGGGATAAAAAAGGTCGTCTTGCTGAACGGTCATCTGGAAAGTTATTCGTTCATTCTCGAGGGGATAGAGTTGGCTGCGGAGGGGCGCGATGACGTTCGGGTGATGTCGGTCAACTGGTGGGATTTTATCGGGGACGAGCTTATCAGCGAGCTCTTCGCCGATCGATGGCCCGGCTGGGTTGCCGAGCACGCGGCGCTCACGGAGACCTCCATAATGCTCGCCCTTTATCCCGATTTAGTGAAGGCGGATCTGGCGGACGCCGGCGTCATTCCTAAACCGCTGCCCTATAAAATTTTCCCCCAGCCGCAGGAGGTGCGTCCGCCGTCCGGCATGTATGCGCCGGCTGAGGGCGCGTCGGCGGAGATCGGCGAACGATTGGTCTCCGAAGTCGTTAAAGGGCTTGTTCCAATAATAAGGGAACGGTTTAATTAGAGTTTAGAGTATGGGAGAGTGAGGGACGTTGCCGGAGAAAGATCGTGACCGATTTTTACGGGATACGATGCGCACCGCGCTTGAGAGCGGCGACATTCAGCGCGTCCTCTCGCTTTTTCGTGACTGGAGCGGCCTCGATTTTGCCTATATCGACGCGCGCACTAAAGCTATCTGCTGTACGCGGGGCGAACCGCAGTTTTATGAAGAGCTTCAGCTATATCCGGTCATGGAGCTGCTGCGCATCTATTCCGCCTGGGAGGTGACTAGGCAGTCATGCCGGCTTGGCTGGCTTGTAACCGCGTCTCCCGCCGGAAGTGAGTGCGCCTGTCAGGCGGAAGCTCCCTTTGTGGCCGATGCGCTGGCGGTCTGCCATCTCAGTAAATTCACGCGCTGCCTGGCCGATGGCGGGGAGGAAAGTTCCTTCACGGCGAAGCTCTTTGCCGCCAAAGAGGAAGACGAAGCGTATTGCCTTGGAATGCTCAGAGAGGGCGGCGTTGAACTATCGAAAGGGTTTTGCGCGGCATCCTTCTTCTCGGAGCTCGGAGGCTCGGCGGAGGCCAGGCTGTTGGAGCGCTTTCGCGGTATTGCGGAGGGCGCCGGCGTCAAATTTTTTGTCTCCGGGGACGAACGGGTAAAGAACTTCATCTTCTTCCATAACGGCCGCGGAATGCGTCAAACTATCGTTACCAACCTTATCACACTATGGGAACATTCCGCGCGAGAGGGACAGATATCTTCCGAGGGCAGAATATGCTGGGGCTGGAGCGGCGAAGGGCTGTCATACGGCGACATCCCGCGCTGCCTCTCGCAGGCGTTCTTTGTGGTGAAACACGGCCTCATACGCGGAGCCGTTCCTCCCGTCCTTATGTGGGAAGAGCTTGGCCTCTGGCGGGTTTTTGCCGCGCTGTCGGAGTCCGCCGACTTTAGCGCCTATGCCGCCGATTGCCTGAAGGAGATAATAAAGTACGATGAAACGCATCAGAGCCGCCTGATGATGACGCTCCATACTTTTGTTCGCCACAGCTGGAACCTCACCGCCGTCTCTAAGGAACTCTGGCTGCATTACAACTCGATGAAATACCGCTACAACAAGATCGCGGCACTGCTGGGCAAAAACCTTGACGATCCCGAGGTCCGTTTCAAACTAACGGTCATTTTCTATATATACGCTTACTCGCTCTCTCCGTTGGAATATTTGAATTCCGCCCGCGGCTTATAAGATAAAAAGGCGTGAGCCAAACAACGGCCCCGGCCGCGCCTCCCTTTGGGGCAAAATGGCGTCTTCGACCATTTCCAACCTTATGGGCGAACC
>OGYB01000612.1_pt1 | contig 21728 bp, 27 predicted proteins | sample 1576421 | NCBI WGS metagenome assembly OGYB01 (sample SAMEA3541577, study PRJEB24748) | human gut metagenome | biome: human gut; feature: human-associated habitat; material: faeces | place: China | collected 2012
AAGCAGACGGCAGGAAATGTGAGTGTGTATTAACACTCGCATTGCTTGCCGGATTCTAAAATTAACAAAACGGACCTTGTGACGATGTGAAAAGTCAATCGAATTTTAAGCATTAGGAGGTAACGAGTATGAGAAAAATTTTGTCTTGTGAGCTTAACCTGGATACCGCCTGCGTGGAGCTGCGTATGGATGACGGAACGCTGCTCTCCATCGACTGCACCGCCGTGGAAAACGAGGTGGCAAACAGTATGTACCAGCGGTCGGAGCTGGACTGGCTAATCTACAATGATCCGCTGGCCTATGATGAGTTGATTTTGAAGGGTGACCCGGAACTATATCTAAGGGCTGTGACAGAGAAAATTCCACGGGATTGAGGGCTTGTAAATTTTGACTTCTTGCAATATAATAAAATTGGACTGTTGTAATTAGGAGGGATCACTGTGCTTGACTATCTGACTGTGAAAGAAGCTGGAGAAAAGTGGAATATATCTGGCCGCATGGTAACAGTGTATTGCAACAACGGAAAGATTAAAGGCGCGGTGAAAAAAGGCAATCTATGGTTGATTCCAGTAGATGCCGAAAACCCTCTGGACGGAAGGACGATTGCAGCAAGGAAAGTGAGGGGTGAACGTGAACAAAAAGCAGATGTCTGAACAGGACATTAGAACAAAGTATATTACCCCTGCAATTCTGGCTGCCGGCTGGGATCGCGACTTGCAGATCAGGGAGGAAGTTTCCTTCACAAAAGGCAAGATTACAGTACGCAGAAAAATTGTGAAGCGTGGAGAGCAAAAACGTGCAGATTATATTTTGTATTGGAAACCAAACATCCCACTGGCAATCGTGGAGGCAAAAGACAATAACCACAATATTGCGGATGGCATGGAGCAGGCTCTAAACTATGCCGAGATTTTAGATATCCCCTTTGTGTTTACATCTAACGGCGATGGATTTTCTTTTTATGACAAGACGGCTGAGCATAATGTTCAGACAGAATTGGCCTTAGATCAGTTCCCTTCGCCGGAAGAATTGTGGGCTCATTACAAGAAATTTAAGGGTATCACAGAGGCAAGCGAAAAAGTTGTAGCGCAGGATTATTACTACAACCCTAATGACGATAGAAAGCCCCGATACTATCAATGTAACGCGATTAACCGGGCTGTTGAAGCGGTTGCCAGTGGGCAAAATCGGTTGTTGCTGACGATGGCAACCGGTACTGGTAAGACCTATACAGCGTTTCAGATTATTTATAGACTTTGGAAATCTCGGACGAAAAAACGAATTTTATTTTTGGCGGATCGGAATGTACTTGTAGATGACCCTATGCGTAAAGATTTTAAGTTCTTTAACGCTGATAGCAATAATCGGAAAATGACTAAGATCCGCGACAAGAAAGTGGACAAGGCTTATGAGGTCTATTTTGCAATTTATCAGGGGGTAACAGGGCAAGTGGGCTTTGCTGATACATATAAAGAGTTTTCTCCAGACTTTTTTGATCTAATTATCGTAGACGAATGCCATCGCGGCAGCGCAAAAGACGATTCTGCTTGGAGAAAAATTCTGGAATACTTTAAGAACGCTACGCAGATTGGTATGACGGCCACCCCAAAAGAGACGAAGGACACCTCCAATATTGAGTATTTCGGAGAACCGATCTATACCTATACTCTGCGTCAGGGCATTGAAGACGGTTTCCTTGCACCATATAAAGTTGTCCGTGTGGGAATTGATAAGGATTTGGAAGGTTATCGTCCCACGAAGGGTAAAAGGGACAAGTATGGAATTGAGATTGAAGATCGAGAATATAACATCAAGGATTATGACAAAAATCTGGTTCTTGAAAAGCGCACAGAACTTGTGGCAAAACGAGTATCTGACTTCTTGAAGAAAAACAATTCTCGTTTCGCTAAGACGATCTTTTTCTGTGTAGATATCGACCATGCTGCCCGTATGGCCCAGGCCCTTAGAAATGAAAATGGAGACCTGGTAAGGCAGAATCCCAAGTATGTAGTGCAGATGACCAGTGGCAGTGAGGGCGTCAAAGAGCTGGAAAATTTTATGACCGCAGATGAAGCATATCCTGTATTGGTGACTACTAGCAAACTACTGACAACAGGTGTAGATGCCGATACTGTAAAGTTCATTGTTTTGGATAGCAATATCAACAGCATGACGGAATTCAAACAGATTATTGGTCGCGGAACAAGAATCAACGAAGAGCATGACAAGCTTTATTTCACTATTATTGACTTCCGTAATGTGACCAAGTTATTTGCTGATAAGGATTTTGACGGCGATCCGGTGAAAGTCAAAGAAACCGATGGTGAAATTCCTACAGAAGAAACGGAAGAGCCACCAACCGAAGATATTCCGCAGGATGAGGTGCCAAAGGAAGAGGGACAGGAGATCCCGCCGGATGTTACCTTCGATCCGGATGATGATACTCCCAAACGGGTAAAATACTATGTTAATGATGTGCCTGTGTCCATTATCAATGAACGGGTACAATATTTGGACGCAGACGGAAAGTTAATTACTGAAAGCCTTGTAGATTACACCAGAAAGAATATCCGCAAGGAGTATGCCACACTGGACGAGTTTTTGCAGCGGTGGAACAGTGCACAGAAGAAAACGGCCATTGTTGAGGAACTGGAGCAAAAGGGTATCTTCTTTGAAGAACTACGGGAAGAAATCTCTAAGGATTTGGACCCTTTCGACCTTATTTGTCACATTGCTTTTGATATGCCGCCGCTGACACGAAAAGAGCGGGCCAACAATGTGAAGAAGCGTGGCTACTTTGGAAAGTACAACGAAGTTGCAAAACAGGTCTTAGAAGCGCTGCTGGACAAATATGCAGACGAAGGGCTGGCCAATCTCGAAAGCATGGAGGTTTTGAAAGTACCTGATGTCGCCCGATTTGGCACGCCGGTCGAAATACTGAAGTGCTTTGGAAACAAGAAAAAATTTATGGAAGCTATTGCAGAACTGGAAAATGAATTATATGTAGCGTAAGGGAGAACGGCATGGAAATAAAAGGTATTATCAATATTGTGGCGATTGTTCTGTCGCCTATAATTGCTGTTGTAGTGACGATCTTTTTGCAGAACAGATCAGATAAAAAGAAAGAAAAAATAGCCATAATTAAGTCTTTACTGAGTACAGGACATTATCTGTATAGCGACGAAATAATTCGCTCCTATAATTTGATTGACATTGTTTTTAAAGATGATAAAGATGTTCGTGCAAAGTGGAAATTGTATTATGAGGCACTTTGCAACGAATCTTTACAATATCAAGTAAGACTGGATAAGAAGCTTGACTTAATTTTGGCAATGTGTAAGTCGGTAAATTATAAAAATATTACCGCACAGGATTTGCAGAGAGTATATGTTCCTAAGGGATTCGCTGAGGATGGCGAAAAGCAGCGAAAATATACAGATATGCAATATCAAGGTATGGAACTGCTAATGCAGATGCTTCAAAAGCAAGCAGGAGAACTGGGGGATAAGTAATGAGTATCTCAGCTACAATCAAATCAGTGCAAGATATCATGCGGCAGGATGCTGGTGTAGATGGTGACGCACAGAGAATATCACAGCTTGTGTGGATGTTGTTCCTGAAGGTGTTTGACTCCAAAGAAAAGGAGTGGGACGCATTATCGGATGACTACACCTATATTATCCCTGACGGCTTGCGCTGGTCTGATTGGGCTGAAGATGACGAAGGTATTACCGGCGATGAACTGATCGACTTTGTAAACAATACGCTGTTCAAGACTTTTAAGGATTGGCAGTTAACAGAAGCCAGTGATCCGAAAGCAGTCTTAGTGAAGTCTCTGTTTGAGGATAGCTATAACTACATGAAGTCCGGAACTCTGATGCGCAGCGTCATCAATAAACTCAATGAGATCGACTTTGATAAGGCTTCAGACCGCCATTTATTCAACGACATTTACGAGAATATCCTGAAGGACTTACAAAGTGCCGGAAACTCCGGCGAATATTATACGCCTCGTCCCATTACGCAGTTTATGGTGGACATGGTTAATCCGCAACTTGGCGAGCAAGTGCTGGATTTTGCCTGCGGCACTGGCGGTTTCCTTGTCTGTGCGCTGGAGCATTTGCGCAAACAGGTCCGTAACATTGATGATGAAGCACAGCTCCAGAACTCTATTTTAGGTGTAGAGAAAAAACCTCTCCCCCATATGCTCTGTACCACAAATTTGATTCTGCACAATATCGATAATCCGCAAATTAAGCATGATAACTCGTTAGGATATCCTGTCAAAGATATTAAGCCCAAGGACAAGGTTGACATTATCTTGACCAATCCTCCTTTTGGTGGCATCGAAGAGGACGGAATTGAGGACAATTTTCCTGCAAATTATAAGACAAAGGAAACAGCGGACTTGTTCTTAGTGCTGCTGATGTACAAACTGAATCAGACCGGCAGAGCGGCAATTGTTCTTCCAGACGGCTTTTTATTCGGTGAAGGTGTCAAAACTGCAATTAAAGAAAAATTGTTGAGGGAGTTTAACCTTCATACGATTGTCCGGCTTCCCAATGGAGTGTTTGCTCCCTATACCGGCATTAACACAAACTTGCTCTTCCTGGAGCGTGGAACAACTCAAGAAATCTGGTTTTATGAACACCAGCTCCCGGAAGGGTATAAGAACTACACAAAGACAAAGCCAATTAAGTTAGAAGAGTTTGAAGCGGAACAAGCATGGTGGAATGCCCGAAAAGAAACAGACTGTGCGTGGAAAGTTAGTATCGATGAGGTTAAGGCTCGAGGGTATAATCTTGACTTCAAAAATCCTTCTACGCAGTTAGAGCAAAGTATCCCTTCTCCGGAAGAGGTAATTAGAAAAACATCCGATTGTCTCACCAGAAGCAGACAAATTCTGTTGGAAATAGAGGAGTTGTTAAAATGAAAAAGCTATCTTTTCCAACAGTGAAATTGGGAAACTTTATTTGTGAAGTAAAAGAAAAAGTAAAAAACTCAGGCATTTCTCAAGATGATTTTACTGTTTATGGAGTTACAAACACAGACGGTATTACTGTTACAAATAACAAAGCAAGTGATGATTTGGGCAACTATACCGTTTTAAGAGAAAATCAGTTCGCCTATAATCCGTATCGAGTAAATGTCGGTTCCATTGGTTTATCTTTACCAGGTACTTTTGGGGCTGTAAGTCCTGCTTATGTTGTGTTTGAAACCAACGGACAGATTAGCAATGAGTTTTTGCTGTATTACTTAAAAAGCTCGTTGGGAATCAATTTAATCAAATGGTATGGGGATCGTGGCGGTGTGCGTTCTGCATTGCGGTTTTCCGATCTGAAAAAAATTGATTTTCCCGATATTACCTTGGAGCAGCAAAATAAGCTTCTGATAAAAATTAAAAAGCTCGACGAATTGCTCTGTGAACTGTATAAAAACTTGTCTGACGATAAGATCGAAATCCTTCGCCAATCTATCTTGCAGCAAGCGGTAGAAGGTAATCTTTGTGAGCAGGACCCCAATGATGAGCCAGCCAGCGTGCTGCTTGAAAAAATTAAAGCTGAAAAAGAGCGTTTAATTGCCGAAAAAAAAATTAAAAAGCAAAAATCACTACCTCCCATCAGCGAAGAGGAGAAACCATTTGCGCTGCCGAAAGGTTGGGAGTGGTGCAGGTTAGGAGAAATTTGCCAATTCGTTGGCGGATTTGCATATAAGAGCAATCGATACTCAAAGAGGAGTAGTAATCTCATTATTAGACTTGGAAATGTGAAAAATGGTAGATTGCTTACAGAAATAAATCCGGTATATATTGATGATGTCTACGCTAATGAAACTGACCAGTATAAGATAAATATTGATGACATCTTGGTAACGATGACCGGAACTCGAGGAAAACGAGATTATTTCTATTCGCATTGTATAACCGCTGATGATTTGTCTTCCTATAATTTGTTTTTAAATCAGCGTGTAGGGTGTCTTAGAAGTATTGCACTTATCCTTCCAGCATATCTTGTCAAATTTTTAAAAAGCCAAACAATTTTGGACTACATTTTTGCTACAGAAACAGGAACGGCAAATCAGGGCAATATTGGATCAGGAAATATAATGATGATACCATTGCCGATTGCTCCTCTGAAGGAGCAGAGAAGGATTGTTGAAAAAATTGATGCATTGTTTTTGCTGTGTGATGAATTTGAGCATAATATTTCTGAGGCTCAAAGATTTTCCACACAACTTATGGAAGCAGTCCTGCAGGAAGCGTTTAGCGTACAAGAAACTGCAACACCTGCACATGTTATCGAATTCCATCCGAATCAAACAACGCCTGAAACTGAGTTGTTGGCAGCTGCCCGTGGCAAGATTCGGGAGGACACCTGGAAACATCTTCGCAAACGAGCTTTGGAGATTGCTAACGAGGAAAGCTGATGGACTGGAGACGCAAACGACAAATCAGGAATTTAGTCGATGGAATTTTGGAGTTAAATACCCTGCATCGTCCACCGATAGAGCTAATTCCTGCTATAATGAAACAGCGGGGGATTATATTCGAGGAACGACACGAGGATGATAAAGAGTTCTGCGGCGTATATATGGTGGTGAAGCAGGCAAAAATCATCTTTGTCAATGCCAATCTTCGAACATCCCGTAAACACTTTACCATTGCCCATGAGTTGGGCCATCATTACTTAGGCCACCCATTACAAAACGGCGCTATTATCTGTGATAGTGATAGCGTTTTTGGGAAAAATAAGCCGGAACAGGAAAAAGAAGCAGACTATTTTGCAGCCTGCTTCCTGATGCCGGAAAATATGGTCAAACGAAAACGGACAGAGTTTTTTAATCATTGTCCAAAGCAGACGACGCTGTTCCTGGAAGATCAGCAGTTGGAACAGCAGCATCAATTGCAGCGATATCTGAGCGACTACTTTCAGGTATCAATGGAGGCTATGGGATATCGCTTAGACGAATTAAAGCTAGGTTAGAAAAGGAGGGGTGAGAGTGCTTTTACGGTACATTGTAAGCAATTTTAAATCCATTGGGCATCCCGTAGAGTTTAGCATGCTCCCAACGGAAGAAAGCACCGATGAGCGCTTTTTGAAAACAATCACAACAAAAGCTGGAGAATGGAAGGTATTGCGGCGTGGTGGCTTTTTTGGCCCCAATGCGTCGGGCAAATCTTCCTTTATCGAATCGATTGATTTTGCCCGGGATTATATCATTGATGGACAGAAAAGTGGAAAAGGAACGGGTGTCAACCAGTTTAGAGGTGATTTTGAAGATCTAGAGGGAATCTCTTCCTTCCAGTTCATGTTTTACCTTGAAGGCGAAGTTTATGAGTATGGCTTTTCTTTGGATCGACGCCAAGTACATGAAGAATGGCTGATGCAGTTGACTGAAAAAGATATTGCGCCGTTATTTACTCGCGTTACAGATGAGAATGGTAAAACAACGATAGAAATTGAATCAAGATTTGCGCGCAATAAATCCAAGGATAGAATGTTGGCTGATGTCCTCAAAGAGAGCATTCAAGAGAGTCAGAAAAATCAGCTTTTCTTATATAAGCTGTATGATAATGGAATTAAAAAGGCAGAGAAAATTGTCCAATGGTTTAAAAATCTGCAAGTTATTTTCCCTGAAACCACAGTTCAAGCACTTCCAATTCGGATGAAAGCGGATGAAGATCTGCGCAATTATATTGCAAGAATGCTCGACAAGATGGATACAGGTGTCTATGAGATTTCTGTGGCAAGTAACGAGATTGATTTCCATGAATTTGCGCAGAAGTTGGATTTGCCAAAAGAAATCGTTGATGATATTGAAGAAATTAAAAATGGGATCGTAAATTTGGCTGGTAGATACTTTATTTTTGCAGAAAACAAAAAGAAAAAGACTATTTTGGTTCAGCTTAAGTTTAATCATCAGCTAAATAGCAAAAGAGTTCAGTTTAATATTGACGAAGAATCTGATGGTACACAGCGTCTGGTTGATTTACTTCCTATGCTATTTACCATCGGTAAGAATCCAACTATCTACTTTGTTGATGAGATTGATAGGAGTTTGCACACAAAGCTCTCTCTGTTTTTGCTTGATGAATTTGCCTGTAGAGCAGAAGAAGGAGACAACCAGATTATTTTCACCGCACATGATGTGAACTTAATAAATTTAAACAATTTTAGACAAGATGAGATCTGGTTTATTGAGAAAACGCAAATGGGCGAATCTACTTTGAAGCCATTTTCTGATTTTGAAGTCAAAGAAGGCCAAGATACTTTAAAGGCTTATTTGAGCGGTAGATTTGGTGCCGTTCCCATGATAAGGGGGTTGTACTAATGCCGCTTCTTAAAAGTAGAGTACCTTTTACGCCGCAAAACCCTTACCGTGTGGTTAGGCCGCAAACTAGTAAAATTATTTTTCTTTCATGTGAAGGTAGCGTGACAGAGGAAGAGTACTTTGGCCTTATCTCAGATATATATAGTGGGATAAAGAGTAAAATTCAGTTTATTTCTGTTGCTGAGGATGCTGTTTTTACTGCGCCTAAATGCAGAACACAAGAACAAGTGAGGCTACTCAGCAAAGTGCGACCGAAACATTTGGTCGAACGGATTGATCAATTTAAAGCTGAAAAAGATAATATTTATCAGTTTGAAAAGTATCCGGAAGATGAATTTTGGATTTTAACAGATGTGGATCAGAATTGGTCAAGTCAGCTTATTGATCCCCAAAACGCTAAGACATATAAAGATGAGTGGGATGATGCAATAGCGGCATGTGACGAAAAAGGATATCACTATGCAGTAAGCAATCCTTTTTTTGAGATATGGCTGCTATTGCATCACGACCAGCCTTCTGAAGAAGATAAAAGTTTTGCTGTATCTGATAGCCATTCTTATGAAAAAACAAGTCACTTCCGTACAAGACTGTCAGAACTTGGCGCGCCTTTAAAGGACAAGAAACATATCAACTTTTCAAACTATAACGATGAAAAAATTAAAACGGCAGTTCATCGAGCTGAAGAGTTACATGTGGATAAGACAGATATGTGTCCACGGTATTTTGCCACTACGGTATATCTACTCTTGAAAAAAATATTTGAAATGCTACCAGAAGAAATCTAGGTAAAAGATGTAGGCAGATAAAATATTGAGTCTACCCATTCTTTATCATATGGATAAATGGATTTCACTTTACCAGGCGATTTTTTATGTGGTATAATTGTTCAATACATAGGGGGGCGGTACTTTTTGCTGGCAACACAATGGCAACAAAAAATCAGATAGCCCAAACTATCTGGATAATGAAAACAATCCAAATAATCTGAGCCAAATCCCATAAGCAAAACTGTTTAGAATGCTTCTGACGGGAGCGAGTGGGAATAAATCAGAAAAGCCGAAAAGTGTAGGAATACCAACGGTTTTCCGGTTTCGCCCACCCGTTTTGATAACACTTTGATAACACTTCTTCCAGGTGCCATTATTCTGAAATTCCGAGGGTTTCGGGGTTGCAGATAATTTCCGGCGGCTTGGCGGAAGCACAGAACCATATTTTAAGCCCGTACCGATGGGTCTACATCGGTACGGGCTTTTTGTCGTTCTGGGTTATTTATCATCTTTCAGCCGGTCTTTGAACGCTTCCAGCATCACATCACTGAGTTGCTGGGACGGGACTTTCACATAGCCGGAGGTTTCGTCATATTTCGGGTAGTTATAACGCCATTTGTCGTAGTCCTCCCGGTTGATTTCTCCGCTGCGATACTTTTCGGCCTGTTCCGCCCACGCAGTGAGCATTTCGGATAGTTCAGCGGCATCTCTACCCTTCCGAGGGTCAACACGCAGCGAAACGCCGTTCTCGCCGGTTTCCACCGTCAGGCCGTAGCGATCCTCCAAGGAGAACAGGGTGTGCATTAAGCCGAGATAGCTGTCAATGTCCGGCACGGACAGCGCCAGCGGCGAGACACCCAGCGCATCGGCAAGGCTCTCCGTCAGCTCCGCCTTAGGCGTTCTGCTGCCGGATTCATACTGCGCCATACGGATGTCGGCGGTCTTTTCCGGAAAGCCGACCACCTGCCCCAAGTATTTCTGCGTCATTCCCCGCAAATTGCGGAAAAAGCGAATTCTCTCACCGATTGCCATAGCACAACACTCCTTTATGCACTGTGAAATCAGTATAGCATATAGATTTAAGTTATGTCAAGATAGCAAAAGCGAAAATGCTAAATATTTTTTCAAAACCTATTGACACTAGCAAATTCGTTTAGTATAATCATTAAGCAAATAGCGTTAAGCTATTTACGGACAACTGAATATCCGTCGTGCGTCACGGCAATGGCGCAACCGCTCGGGCAAATCGGAATGCGGCCAGAAAGTTCTCCGACACGAAATAAGAGAACTATATTCAAAATCAGGAAGGGGGTATCAGAATGGAATCGAAATTTCTTCGTGCTGAAGAAGTGGCACAGGAGCTGAGCGTATCGAAGCCCTACGCTTACAAGCTCATCCGTCAGCTCAATGATGAGCTGAAAGCCAAGGGCTTTATTACCATCTCCGGTCGGATTAACAGAGAATATTTTAACGAACGGCTCTACGGAGCAAGAAAGGAGCACTGATTGAATGGGAGTTTTCAAATGTAAAGAAACCGGTACCTGGTATGTAATGACCCGCTATCGGGATTGGAAGGGCGAACGCAAGCAGAAATGCAAGCGTGGTTTTGCCACCAAGCGGGCCGCACAGGACTGGGAGCAAAAATTCCATATGCAGAACGCCGCCGATATGGATATGACCTTTGAGGCGTTCTACGAAATCTACACCAAGGATATGAAAGCCCGGCTGAAGGAGAATAGCTGGATCACCAAGCAGAACATTGTGGAAACCAAGATTCTTCCCTATTTCGGGCAGCGGAAGATCAGCGAGATCACCACCAAGGATGTGATTGCCTGGCAGAACGAGCAGCTGGCGTATCGGGACGAGAAGCACAAGCCATATTCCCAGACGTATCTCAAGACGCTGCACAATCAACTCAGCGCCATCTTCAACCACGCTGTTCGGTTTTACGATCTTCGGGCAAATCCTGCATCGAAGGTGGGAAATATGGGCAACGAGGAACGTCGGGAAATGCTGTTCTGGACGAAGGAAGAATATCAGAAGTTTGCCGTCGAAATGATGGATAAGCCTGTTTCCTTCTACGCTTTTGAAATGCTGTACTGGTGTGGCATCCGGGAAGGTGAGCTGTTAGCCTTGACTCCTGCGGATTTTGACTTTCAGAACAGCACCGTGCGGATCAACAAATCCTATCAGCGGCTCCACGGCGAGGATGTGATTACCAGTCCGAAAACCAAGAAAAGCAATCGCACCATCAAGATGCCGCAGTTTCTCTGCGAGGAAATGCAGGACTATCTGGGGATGCTCTATGGGGTAAAAAAGAAGGACCGCATTTTCACCGTGACCAAAAGCTATCTCCATCACGAGATGGACAGAGGTTCCAAGGCCGCCGGGGTCAAGCGCATCCGGATCCACGATTTGCGGCACAGTCACATCAGCCTGCTTATTGATATGGGCTTTTCCGCTGTGGCCATTGCGGACCGGGTGGGTCACGAGAGCATCGAGATCACCTATCGCTATGCCCATCTGTTCCCGTCCAAGCAGTCGGAAATGGCGAAAAAGCTGGACTTTGAGAGGAGTGAATTGTAATGTCGGCAAAAAACAGAGATGAACACAACCGTTGGCGGAACATCACGGTCGGCTTCCGAGTGTCACCGGAGGAAAACAAGCAGCTTAACGAGGCGGTGGCCCTGTCCGGCCTGCCCAAGCAGGAATACTGCTACCGGCGCTGTATGCAGCGGGATATTGTGGTGCAGCCCAATCCGAGGGTATATAAGGCGCTAAAAACCACGATGGAGAAGATTTTATCGGAGCTTCAGCGGCTCAACGATGCAGGCAGTGTTAGCGATGAAATGCGGGACACGCTGGCGCTGCTGAGCGCAACGCTGAGTGGAATGAAAGGAGGCGATGCAGATGGAATTTGAAAAAGAAATGACCGCTCCAAATGTATCTGTTGGCGCAGATACGGAGCAGTCATCCCAAACCTTTACTGACCATAGTTTAACCGATTTTGACCCGGATTTCAAGGGGTCTGACGATGATTTCTACCGGGAAATGCAAAGAAGAATGGCCCCGGATTATCTGGAAACGGTGTCTATGACTACCCTCTATGACACCGACTTTGAGGGACAGGAGCCTCTGATCGACGGCCTGCTGTATCCGGGAGCCTATCTGTTGGCAGGCTCTCCGAAGGTAGGAAAAAGCTTTCTTATGGCCCAGCTTGCCTATCAGGTCAGCACCGGACTTCCCCTGTGGGGCTATAAGGTGCGGAAAACGGGCGTTCTTTACTTTGCGCTGGAAGATAATTATGCCCGCTTACAGCGGAGACTGTTCCGGATGTTCGGCGCTGAGGCGGCAGAAAATCTGTATTTTGCCACCCACTGTAAAACAGCCAACAGCGGTCTGGAGGATCAGATTCGCAGCTTTATGAAAGAGCATCCCAACACCGGCCTGATTATCATCGACACCCTGAAACGGGTGCGTGAGGTTGGCGGAGCGGATTTCAGCTACAGCAGTGACTACGATATTGTGGCTCGGCTGAAGACTGTTGCCGACAGCTACAAGGTGACGATGGTAATCGTTCACCACACCCGCAAGTTGGCGGCAGATGACAAATTCGATATGATTGCCGGAACCAATGGCCTGTTGGGTGCGGCGGATGGCGGATTTGTTCTCAGCAAGGAGAAACGCACCTCCAATGCGGCGGTGCTGGATGTCACCGGCAGAGATCAGGAGGATCAGCGGCTGCACCTAACTAAGAACCCCGAAACGCTGGTATGGGAGTTGGAGAGCGTTGAAACGGAGCTTTGGCAGGAGCCGCCGGATCCGTTTCTGGAAAGCATCGCAGCCTTTCTTTCTTCGGCGGGTGAACGCTGGGAGGGTACAGCATCCGAGCTGTGCTGCCTGCTGAATCTGGACTGCAAGCCCAATGTGCTATCCCTTCGGCTGAGCATTAGCTCTGTGCGGCTGCTACGAGATCACGACATCCGCTACAAGGCAAGCCGCAATCACGGTGGACGGAAAATCTCCCTGTGGAAGGAGATGGAACTGGACAGCGCGTCAAAGGGTGACGACCGTGACGATCTTTTGGTGGGCAGCGGCGAGGCCTAAAACATTGTCACCACCGTCACGGTTTGTCACGCTTTGAAGTTTCGGCAAGCCGTGCGGCTGCCCTTTTCAAAGGGCATTGAGCACTGGGGAGCAGCCCGCAGGCTGCCGGGGCGAAGTCCCGGTACAGGGTTGGTGCTCGATGCACCGGCTCTGTACCAGCCCCCTCGGAGAGCGCAAACAGCATCTTTTGATGGCCGCAGGCTGTCAAAAGTGCTTTTGCATTACTCTTGACAAGAGTAACAGAACCCCGGCTGCGGCCGGAAGAAGAAAGGAAGTGAGATTTTATGAAAAGAACGATCAGCGCTGAGGTCGGCAAAGGCTCTGTCAATCACAACAGCCGCAAGTTCAAAGCAGAAAATGTAGACGGAAGCCGCACCTACCGGAATATTGACTACTGCAACGAGCGCATCCAGACCGTATACCACCAGCTTTTCGATGATGCTCTGAAACGGTACAACGAAAAGCAAACCCGAAGTGACCGGCGTATTCCGAACTACTACGAGAAGATTCGCTCTGGCAATCAGGAGAAGCCCTTCCACGAGATTATCCTGCAAATTGGAAATAAGGACGATATGAGCGCCACCGGCGAGTATGCAGAACTTGCACGAACCGTGTTGGACGAGTATTATCAGGGTTTTCAGGAGCGCAATCCCAACCTCCGGGTGTTTTCGGCGCATCTCCATATGGACGAAGCTACACCCCATATCCACATTGACTTTGTGCCGTTCACCACCGGGAGCAAGCGAGGGCTTGATACCCGTGTATCGCTGAAACAGGCGCTGGCAGCGCAGGGCTTCAAGGGTGGCACACGAGGTGCAACGGAATGGGCGCAGTGGGTACAGTCCGAAAAGGAGCAGCTTGCCGCCGTGATGGAGCGGTATGATATTCAGTGGGAGCAGAAAGGTACCCACGAAAAGCACCTCTCTGTTCTGGACTACAAGAAGCAAGAGCGAGAAAAAGAGATTGCTGCGCTGGACAGCACGCTTGCCGAAAAGCAGAACGAGCTGGAAACTGTACAGAATCGGATCGACAACTTCGATCAGGGTGTGCAGTCTATTGAAAAGTTGGAGCAGCGGATTGAGTCGGATGCAGAGTTTCAACTCCCCGATCCCCCTACTCTAATGACCGCCAAGACCTATAAACAGCGGTTTGTTGACCCACTCATTAAGAAATTGAAAGAGGTTATCCGAGAGGTGTTCTACCATTATTACAAGGCTCTGGACAGCTATCACCGGCTGAACACCACCAACGGGCGGCTCTACCGAGAGAATGAACATCTGACCGCAACCAACGACCGGCTCAAAGGAGAAAATGATGCCCTACGCTCGGAACTGAAGGATTTCCGCTTTCTGCGGAAGGTTCTTGGAAGTCAGCAGATCGATAATCTGATTGCGCAGGCAAAAGATATGGAGCAGCAACGAAAGCAAAATCAGCGCACAAGGCGCAGAAATACAAATTATGAAAGGTAGGAACAGACAATGGAAAAGACGATTTTTGAGGAAATGGGCGGTACATATACGCAGGTCGGGGATTATCTTCTCCCCGATCTGAAGCTGCCCGAAGAAAAACAGCAGCCCATCGGCGTGTGGGGACAGCGCCACCGGCGCTATCTGAAGGAGCATCGCCGGGCAACCTATGCCACCCTGCTCACCAGCGGCAGGCTGAACAGCTACCTTGCCGACATTGACCGTCAGGCAGAGGAAATGTTTCTTCGGCTGGTAAAGCAGATGGCCGAGGCGGAAGGTATCACGGAGACCCTGAAAGCTACCGATCCAATGGAGTGGGTCGGCAGGATGAATAACATACGCAACAAAGCTATTGAGATGGTCAATAACGACCTGATCTACGCCGGAGATCTAGCACCCCGTATTCAAACTTCTGTGGAAACCGTAGAGCCTCCCAAAGTGTTTTGGAAATACTACGATTTGTACCGGCGCAAAAGGATTTCGTTGAGTGAATATGCTGCCGCTACGGGATTATCGGCTTTTGCAATCCGGCATTTTTTGAAGAATGTTGTTGAGAAAAGTCCAAAAGCCATTGAAAAGCTTAAGCAAATATGATATACTATATCTTGTATAAGTATCTGGAGGTGCCGAAATGCAGATTGCTGATTATATAGACGCCGATCTTTTAGATAAATTCGAATTCCACAACTATAACCACGCTATTGAAATCATTACTCAAGCTTTTCCTGAGGAGTGGCGTGAGGTCGTTGAGTGCCTAAGAAAACTCGACATTACCACAGATGACCTGCGTGAAGCAGGCGGAAACGAGACTAAGATTCCTAAGAAATTTGACGATGTTCTCTACCCGTATGGGTGGAGAGAAATCCGGATTTCTGGTGACTTACATATCAAGTTTTATCCAAGACAAGCCGATCAAAGGGGACGCTTTTCTAGCGTTCCCTTTGAGGAGCGTGTGACAGAGAACTACATCGACGGTCATAATATTGATTTTTTGAAGGGTCGAATTGCATTTGACCTCGAATGGAACAGTAAGGATCAGACCTTTGACAGAGATCTGCTTGCAATGCGGACATACTACGATTGCGACATTGTAAGCGCCGGTATTATTGTCACCCGTTCGCAAGACCTGAATGATGTGTTCAAAACCGTGTATGACTATGATAAGAATTCCCGCACTTGGAAGCCTATTATGCGTAAATATGGCGCAAGCACTACTTGGATGGGGAAACTGCTGTATCGCTTAGAGTCACGCCGTAATGGTGGGTGTCCCGTTTTGGCTATTGGCATTAAGAAAACTTGTGTTTCAGATTGGAAGGAGGGATACATAGATGAGCACGCTTCAGGAAACATCTGAAAATCTTCTCTCCTTTTGCGGTGATAAGCGCTATTCAACGATTTATGCTGATCCGCCCTGGCGCTTTCAAAACCGCACTGGAAAAGTCGCCCCGGAAAACAAGAAACTGAATAGATATGAGACAATGTCATTAGCAGACATAATGGCGTTGCCTGTTGAGCAGGTCGCTGCAGCAAAAAGCCATTTGTACCTTTGGGTTCCCAACGCTCTTCTGCCAGATGGTCTGGCTGTTATGAAAGCGTGGGGATTTGAGTATAAGGGAAATATCATTTGGGAAAAGGTGCGGAAGGATGGTGGCCCGGACGGGCGAGGAGTCGGCTTCTATTTCCGTAATGTGACTGAAATTCTGCTTTTCGGGGTCAGGGGCGACAATTTTAGGACGTTGGCTCCGGCTCGCTCGCAAGTCAATCTCATTCGGACGCAAAAGCGTGAACACTCACGGAAGCCTGATGAGATTATCCCGATCATCGAAAGCTGTTCTCCGGGGCCATTTCTTGAGCTATTTGCTCGTGGTGACCGTGAAGGCTGGGATATGTGGGGGAACCAAGCGACCGCAGATTATGAGCCTACGTGGAGCACTTACAAAAACCACACCACGCAACAGGTGCACGCAGAATAAAATCAAAAAAGAGGAGCTGGATGAACTGTGCGAAAGCAGTGCATTCAGCTTTTTTAATTTTCAAGCGAAAGATTGTAATGATTTTAGAGCAACAAACGAAGCAAGAGCGAAGCAAATACGCGCAAAAAGGTGTTGCACATTTTCGTTACATATGGTATACTATATGTGGAAGCTTGGAGGTGATTATATGACGATGCTCGAAGGATTCAAGCCATTCAATTTTAGCGAAGGCGTTCCGTATGTGTCGATCACAAATAACGGCATGACTTTCAACAAATCCGTTGTGATGAAGTTAGACTATCCGGAGCAAGTTGTCCTGCTGATCGACAATGAAACTCAGCGGATTGCAATTCAAGTTTGCTCGCCTGATACGCCAAACGCCGCCTCTTTTTACAAAGAGAAAAAAAACAATGTGATCTCCGTCCGTTGGAATGGTCGTGACCTTTTGAATACTATCCAGGCCATGATGGGATGGGATTTATCAAAAGGTGGGTTCCGTATTGAAGGAACACTTTTGAAAGCGGATCATGCCATGCTGTTTGATCTCAATGCAGCAACAGAACTCAATTAGCTGGTTGTCTATCTGCCTCAAGGCAGAATGACATAAAGAAAAGGCCTATCTGAGTTGCCGCTCAGATAAGCCCTTGCTTGAAAAGTAAGCTCGGTCAAACCGTCTATACTTTCCTGTACATTATAAGTATAACGATCGAGACTTCCTTTTGCAAGCAGATCCGGAACTTGCCCGGAAAAAATCTTGCTTGAGGAGGTGTTGCGCCTATGAGTAGTTCTCGTAACGAATCTGTAGAGTACATCTACACTGCGTTCATTACGCTCAAGAATGGCAAGCGTATCTACGCAAGTCAGTACGGACTGAAGGCGTTCTACATTCCTGTAAAACGCAGTAAGTAACTGCAACCTAAGTAAAGGATGTTGGCGGTTTCATCCTTTCATTTTTTGAAAGGACGATGAATTATGTCAAAAGGTAAAAATCAGCATGTCACTCCCCACCCCAATGGAGGCTGGCAAGTCAAAGGTGAAGGAAATGTACGTGCTACCGCTCGTACACAAACCCAGGCGGAGGCTATTCGAATTGCTCGTGGCATCTCCCGGAATCAAGAATCGGAGTTGGTTATTCATAGGATGAATGGCCAAATTCGAGACAAAGATTCGCATGGGCACGATCCATTTCCACCCAAAGGTTGATTCGTATCTGTAACACAGCCACCGGATACTATCCACGAAAAACCGAAATGGATCGCTATCGGCGGCGATACCCACATGATAACAAACCATCGTATGGGGCTGAAAATATGTAGAATACAAAGAATCAAAATACCGGGTATCACAGAATCTAAACGAAAACCGTTAGATTACAGGACCCGGCAAAGAGTGGGAATAACCTCACACATCAAAAGAGCGCTCTCCCCATTCCGGGGAGAGCGCTCTTTTTGATGCAGGGAATTACTCAGCAACCACAGTATACCAAATGTCGCCGTTGGTCTGAGTCTGCGGCACGACCTTGTAACCATCGGCCACGAAGTTGGTGTGAGCGCCCTCGGCATAGCAGTCAGCCGGGTTGAAGTTCACGAACGTACCGCCCTGAATGACGACCTTAGCCGTACCATTCTTGTAAGCGCTGTCCAAGCAGTTGATCAAGAAGTTGTAACCGTAAGTCGGGTTGCTGTACGGCTCGCAGGCGAAGGTACCGCCGTTGATGATGAGGGTACCCTTCTGGACCTGCACAGCAGTACCGCCGCCGTAATAGTAGCCGCCGTTGATGGTGAGGGTTGCACCATCCTTGACATTGATTCCATAGCCGTCGTTGACGCCGGTATCAATGCCGCCGCCCTTACCGGCGTTGATGGTGGTGTCGGCGTTGACATACAGCGCAACAAAGTTGCTATTGTTGTTGCCCATGTTATCGGGGGTGATGATCTTCTTCTCCAGATTCAGTGTGGTGGGCTGGGAGATGACGATGCGGGCCGCAGCCGTATCCTCAATGTTGTTGGTCTGGATATCCTCGGTAACAGCCACGACGCCGCCGTTGGTCAGAGCCTCCTTCAACTCAGTAACGTTCACCACAGGGTAAGTGGCGTTCTCGTCATAGGTGTTGTTGAAGCTGTCGCTCTCCACGGTGTCCTAGGTGGCGTAGACGGTGATGGCGATGCCGTCAATAGACTCGTTCATGTAGTCGTTACCGGCCCATCACGGCCCAAGTGGATCCAGCGGCCCCAGCTCCGGGTCGTAGGGCAAACACACCACCTCGTATCCCCCGCTGGGACGGCTCCCCGGCAGGAGCAGTCCCTCCTCCCCCAACCAGAAATCGCCGGGGTGCAGGACCAGCCCCCGCTCTTGCGCCGTCTCCCGCAGGCAGCGGCGCCACAGCGCATGGGGAGGGAAGCACTCTCCCAGTCCTACCGGCAGACCATCCGCCCACACATCGCCCCGGCAGCGGTACGGCCACGGCCCCGTGAGCTCCGTGCAGATGCTCACACCATGCTCCGTCTCCCGAACGATACGGCTGCGGAGGGCCGCCGTAGTCACCGGCAGCATCCCGCCCTGTTCCAAAGCCCTCCGACATCGCTCCGCCAACTGCGGCAGCAGCACCCGGCGGCCATAGTCCAGCAGCCCCCTGCCCCACGCTGCATAATACCGGCAGAAGGCCCGCCTTCCCTCCCAATGGGGCAGCTCTGCCTCCACTGTCAGCAGCGGCAGCTCCTCCCAAGTCAGCACTTGGGGCGGAAAAACAGGTTCAACGGTCACAGCCACAGCCAGCCCTCCTCTCGTATCCTACCCTCCACTCTATGCACCCCCGGCACCGCAGGTGCAAAAAAGTTTCCGCCGCCCGTTTACTTTCATACGTTACCATGATACAATATGAAAGTACATCCAGCAGAAACGGAGGAATGTTCCATGGCGCACAAGACCACCATCGCCACCAAGGAGAAAAACGAGCGGCTGTACCGGGCCATTCTGGCTCTGGAAACGGAGGAGGAGTGCTATGCCTTCTTCCAAGACCTGTGTACCATTGCCGAGCTGCGCTCCATGGAGCAGCGCTACGAGGTAGCCACCCTGCTCAGCGAGGGCATGGTGTACAGCGACATACTGGAGCGCACCGGCGCCTCCAGCGCCACCATCAGTCGGGTGAACCGGGCTCTCCTCAACGGGACCGGCGGCTACGTCAGTGTGCTGGGCAAGATGAAGGAGGACGGTCATGAGCAGCTATGAGGGGCTTGCGGCGTCCTACGATGCCCTGACCACCGACGTAGGCTACGAGAAGCGGGCGGACTTTCTGGAAAAGCTCTTCCGCCGCAGCCGTATCCCCGTCCACACGGTGCTGGATCTGGCCTGCGGCACCGGCACCATGACGTGGCTGCTGACAGACCGGGGCTATGAGCTCATCGGCGTGGATGGCTCCGAGGAGATGCTGGCCGCCGCCATGGAGAAAAGCGGACAGGTGGAGGGCATCCCCCCCATTTTCCTCCATCAGTCCATGCCCCAGCTGGATCTTTACGGCACGGTGGATGCCGCCATCTGCTGTCTGGACAGCCTGAACTATCTCACCCGCCCCGCCGATGTGCAGCGCACCTTCCGGCGGCTGCACCTGTTCATCGCCCCCGGCGGGCTGCTGGTGTTCGACATCAATACCGTGGCCAAGCTGGCGGCGCTGGATGGACAGGTCTTTCTGGACGAGACGGAGGACACCTACTGCGTCTGGCGCACGGAGTATCACCGGGGACTGTGTACCTATTACATGGATCTCTTCGACCGCCGCCGGGACGGTGCATGGCAGCGGGAGCTGGAGATCCACCGGCAGCGGGCCTATACCACAGAGGAGCTCACCGGCTGGCTGAGAGCCGCCGGGTTCACCGATATCCGCACTTGGGGCGACGGAAAGCTGCGCCGTCCCACGGAAAACGAGCAGCGGATCTATTTTTCCTGTATCAGAGAGTGAGGTCATTTTCATGAGCGATCATATTTTGCGTGCTATTACATCCGACGGCTTGGTGCAGGCCGCCGCTATCAGCAGCCGGGACCTGACGGAGCGGGCCCGACAGATCCACAAGACCCTGCCGGTGGCCACCGCCGCCTTGGGCCGGACACTGGCCGGAGCCTCCATGATGGGCAACGCCCTGAAGGGCCACGGTGCCAGCCTGACCCTCCAGATCAAGGGCAGCGGCCCCTTGGGTACCATTCTGGCGGTATCCGACTCCGACGGCAACGTCCGTGGCTACGTCACCAATCCTCAGACGGAGTTGCCCCTGCGCCCCGACGGCAAGCTGGACGTGGGTGGGGCCGTGGGACAGGAGGGCTCCCTGACGGTCATCAAGGACCTCCACATGAAGGAGCCCTATGTGGGTACCGTGAACCTGCTGGGAGGCGAGATCGCTGAGGACATCGCCGCCTACTTCGTGGAGTCCGAGCAGATCCCCACCGCCTGCGCTCTGGGGGTGCTCATTGACCGGAATCAGAGCGTCAAGGCCGCCGGTGGCTATCTGATCCAGCTGATGCCCGGCGCCGGGGAGGACACCATCGCCAAGGTGGAGGGCGGTATCATGGCCGCCGGCAACGTCTCCGCCATTCTGGAAAAGGATCCCGACCCGGAGGCCATGCTGCGGGCGGTGCTGTCGGACTTCGAGGTGAAGGTGCTGGAGCAGGAGCCTGTGGAGTACCGCTGCGGGTGCAGCCGGGACCGCATCGAGCGGGCGCTGCTGTCACTGGGTCGGGACGAACTCTCCGCCATTCTGGCCGAGCAAGGCTCCTGCGACCTGACGTGCCAATTCTGCGACCGGGTGTACCACTTCTCCGGCCCGGAGCTGGAGGGGCTGATCCAGAGCCTTGAGAAAAAAGATTGAAAAAATCTGATTTTCCTGTTGACATGGCGGCCGGTTTTTAGTATAATTATCCTTGCCGTTGCGATGGTAAGCCCTTCCGGCGGCAAGGACGGGAGCATAGCTCAGCTGGTTAGAGCACCTGCCTTACAAGCAGGGGGTCACTGGTTCGAGTCCAGTTGTTCCCACCATGATACGGCCAAGTAGTTCAGTTGGTTAGAACGCCAGCCTGTCACGCTGGAGGTCGTGGGT
>OGYB01000613.1_pt1 | contig 21699 bp, 15 predicted proteins | sample 1576421 | NCBI WGS metagenome assembly OGYB01 (sample SAMEA3541577, study PRJEB24748) | human gut metagenome | biome: human gut; feature: human-associated habitat; material: faeces | place: China | collected 2012
GCGCTTCTCCGTGCTGAGCCCCGACAACGACGCTTACAAGTATGCTGCCATCCGAAACATCCTGTACCGCAAGGGCAAGAGCATCGAGATCCTGGAGTGCTACGAGCCGGACTTCACCCTGATGAACGAGTGGTACAAGCAGCTGTTCGGCGAGAGCGAGGGCAAGGACAACAAGGGCCTGTTCCCCGCAAGCTGCATCTTCTCCACCGACCTGCACTCCATGGGTCAGTTCATCCAGGAAGGCTCCCGCACCATGTTCGAGACCATCGTTCGGGTCAAGAAGCCCGCAAAGGACCTGTTCATCGACTCGCTGGAGGGCAACTTTGACGGCCTGAACTTCCTGGCCGATCAGAACATGAGCGTGGTCAACCGCAAGGCCATGGAAGGCACCATCCTGGCTCACACCGACGGCGGCGTGCCGGAAGTGCTGGTGGAAGTGGACGACCTGTCCGCTTACAACGTGGGCTACCTGATCTACTTCTTCTGGCGTGCCTGTGCCTGCAGCGGCTATCTGCTGGGTGTGAACCCCTTCAACCAGCCGGGCGTGGAAAGCTACAAGAAGAACATGTTTGCGTTGCTGAACAAACCGGGTTACGAGGAAGAATCCAAAGCGATCCAATCAAGATTGTAATAGAATCTATACATAAAAAAGAAGCGGTCTTAATAAGACCGCTTCTTTTTTATGTTGTCTATCGACATTCCGTTCTTAATCTTCCTCCTCTACCTCTTTGGTTTTCAAGCCGATTTCCTCTTGTGCGCCTTCACATTCAGCCTTGGAGGAAAGATAGAAAGCCAACTTCACATCACCGTTCTTATCTACATGTTCAATAGTAGCTTTCACCATGACCCTGGTTTGCGTCACACCGTCCTTAAAACGTAACTGACCTTTTTCCTCATCCGTCAGGTTTCCTTCGGTAGAGACTTCGGCTTTTTCATAACGAAGTTCGGCTTTCACCGCTTCGTCATTCTGAAGTTTAAAGGTTTTAAGTTCAGCTCCATTCCCATCCAAGAGCAAAAAAGCATTCACCTTATCCCCTACCTTTAAAGCCGGCAGATTATCTTTCTGATTAGTATAGTCTTCCCCTTTAGAATCCTCACTGTCCGGATCAGTATTTACATACAGTCTTTCTATCGTGATAACAGGACTCTCCCCACTATCGGAACAAGCACCTAAAAACAAAGGTAGCAACAATAATACTCTCTTTTTCATGCTATCATTGAGTTTATAATGCTACAAAAATACACATAATCTTCTAAATGACAAATAATTGGATACTTTATTGCTCAAAGAGCCCGCTTGCAACTATCCGTCCGTTTTGTCTTATCTCTCATTTTTTATAGTTATCTTTGCCTCGTATATGTTTCGAAATAAGAAGATTAAACTCTAAACAGATAATGGTTCACTATTTATAAAGTATGAAGAAAAAACTGAAAGCCGTCCTGTTCGATATGGACGGCGTGCTTTTTAATTCCATGCCCTATCATTCCGAAGCCTGGCATAAGGTGATGAAATCACACGGGCTTACTCTTAGCCGTGAAGAAGCCTATATGCACGAAGGACGGACAGGGGCTGCCACTATTAATATCGTATTTCAGCGTGAACTGGGAAGGGAGGCCACGCAGGAAGAAATAGAAAGTATATATCAGGAGAAAAGTGTCTTATTCAACTCGTATGCAGAAGCTGAACGTATGCCCGGCGCATGGGAACTGTTGCAAAAAGTAAAAGGTGAAGGACTCACTCCAATGGTGGTAACAGGTTCCGGACAACTTTCATTACTCGAACGGTTGGAGCATAACTTTCCGGGAATGTTTCACAAAGAACTAATGGTTACGGCATTCGATGTCAAATACGGAAAGCCAAACCCGGAACCGTATCTTATGGCCCTGAAAAAAGGTGGTCTGAAAGCCGACGAAGCGGTGGTAGTGGAGAACGCACCTCTCGGGGTGGAAGCCGGACACAAAGCCGGCATTTTCACAATCGCTGTGAACACGGGACCTCTGGACGGACAGATATTGCTGGACTCCGGAGCCGATTTATTACTACCGTCCATGCAAGCGCTCTGTGAGGCTTGGGATGGACTTGATCTATAGAAATTCTAACCAACAAACGACGATTCTATCATGCAAAAGTTATTATCTTTACCCCCAAACCTGATCCACTGTTTTCACGAACTGGAAGAAGTTAATCATAACGAATGGTTTTGTACATCCGATCCCATAGGCAGCAAGCTTGGCTCCGGAGGCGGAACAACCTGGCTCTTGCAAGCCTGCCACCAGGCATTTGCCCCACAAGAGTCTTTCAATGATTGGATAGGACGCGAAAAAAGGATATTACTTCATGCAGGAGGACAAAGCCGCCGCTTACCCAGTTACGGACCTTCCGGTAAGATACTGACCCCTATCCCGATCTTCAGTTGGGAAAGAGGACAAAGACTGGGACAGAACCTGCTGTCTTTGCAACTCCCGTTATACGAAAGAATCATGCAGCAAGCGCCGGCCGGCATGAATACATTGATAGCCAGTGGAGATGTATATATCCGTTCGGAAAAACCTTTGCAGGACATTCCCAATGTGGACGTCGTATGCTACGGCTTATGGGTAAATCCTTCTCTGGCCACTCATCACGGAGTTTTTGTCTCCGACCGGGAAAGCCCTGAAGTACTCGACTTCATGTTACAGAAGCCCTCTCTGGAAGAATTGGAAGGTTTATCCAAGACACACCTTTTCCTAATGGACATCGGCATCTGGATTTTAAGTGACCGTGCCGTAGAGGTCTTAATGAAGCGCTCGCTCAAGGAAGGAACGAATGACATCAATTACTATGACTTATATTCCGACTATGGGCTGGCTTTGGGAGAACATCCCAAGACGGAAGATGAAGAAGTCAACCAACTATCCGTAGCCATATTACCGTTACCCGGCGGCGAATTTTACCATTTCGGTACAAGTCATGAACTGATTTCTTCTACGCTAGCCATACAGGACAAGGTACGTGACCAAAGAAAGATCATGCACCGGAAAGTAAAACCGAATCCGGCAATCTTTATCCAGAACTCCAGTACACAAGTCTCCCTCTGTGCAGATAACGCTAACCTATGGATTGAAAACAGCCATGTAGGGGAAGGCTGGCATCTCGGATCACGCCAGATAATCACAGGTGTTCCCGAAAACCAATGGAATATAAATCTGCCGGACGGTATCTGTATTGACGTGGTTCCTTTTGGCGACAACGCATTCGTTGCACGTCCTTACGGATTGGATGATGTATTCAAAGGAGCATTGAAAAATGAAACGACCACATATCTCAATATCCCTTTTTCACAGTGGATGCAGGAAAGAGCCCTTACTTGGGAAGACATAAATGGACGCACGGACGATTTACAGTCTGCTTCCATTTTCCCGGTAACAGCTTCCGTAGAAGATTTGGGTATATTGATACGTTGGATGATCTCCGAACCCCAACTGGAAGAAGGAAAACAACTTTGGCTAAAAGCAGAAAAAGTCTCTGCCGACGAAATATCCGCACGCGCGAATCTGAAACGACTGTATGAGCAGCGTAGCGCTTATCGCCGGAGCAACTGGAAAGGGCTGGCCGACAATTACGAAAAGAGCGTATTCTATCAACTCGATTTGCAGGATGCTGCCAAAGAATTTGTCCGCTTTGATTTAGCCACGCCTGACATATTAAAAGAAGACGCCGCGCCAATGGTCAGAATCCACAACCGGATGCTACGGGGACGTATCATGAAGCTACACGGCGACAGCAACTATAAAGAAGAAGAACAATCGGCATTCCAACTTCTTCGCGACGGATTATTGGGAGCTATGCCCAGCCGGAAGAACCAGCCCCGTCTCGATGTATATTCAGACCAAATTGTATGGGGACGTAGCCCCGTCCGCATCGACCTGGCAGGAGGGTGGACAGATACCCCTCCCTACTCTCTCTATTCGGGAGGAAGTGTTGTCAACCTGGCTATCGAATTGAACGGACAGCCACCCTTGCAAGTATATGTGAAACCATGCAAAGAGTATCACATCGTACTTCGCTCCATTGATATGGGTGCTGTGGAAATCATAGAAAACTATGAGGAACTGCAAGACTACAAGAAAGTCGGTTCTCCTTTCTCTATTCCCAAAGCGGCCCTTACTTTAGCCGGATTTGCACCGGAATTTTCCGCCGAGAACTACGCTTCGCTGGAAGAACATCTGAAAGCCTTCGGCGCAGGACTCGAAATTACCTTATTAGCGGCAATTCCTGCGGGATCGGGGTTAGGAACCAGTTCCATTCTGGCTTCCACCGTTCTCGGAGCTATCAATGATTTCTGCGGACTGGCATGGGATAGAAACGATATTTGCAGTTATACATTGGCATTAGAGCAGTTGCTGACCACCGGCGGTGGTTGGCAGGATCAATATGGCGGTGTTTTTCCCGGTGTCAAGTTGCTTCAGTCCGAAGCCGGTTTCGAACAGAATCCTTTAGTACGCTGGCTGCCCGACCAACTATTCACCCATCCCGACTATCGCGACTGCCATTTGCTTTACTACACAGGCATCACCCGTACAGCGAAAGGAATATTAGCCGAAATCGTCAGCTCCATGTTCCTCAATTCCGGTCCGCACCTCAGCTTATTAGCCGAGATGAAAGTACACGCAACAGACATGAGCGAGGCTATTCTACGTGGTAATTTCGAGAACTTCGCCAGTCTGATTAATAAAACCTGGGCACAAAACCAGGCGCTGGACAGCGGCACAAACCCTCCGGCAGTAGCAGCCATTATCGAGACAATCAAAGACTATACATTAGGATATAAATTGCCCGGTGCAGGAGGCGGCGGTTATTTGTATATGGTAGCTAAAGACCCGCAAGCCGCAGGACAGATACGACGGATACTGACAGAGCATGCTCCTAATCCACGAGCACGTTTTGTTGATATGACTCTTTCCGACAAAGGGCTGCAAGTTTCACGAAGCTAATAAAAGAATAGAGGTTGTGTCAGTATTTTTGACACAACCTCTATTCTTTTAAATGTAATTATTTTATAAGAAATATATCAACGATCTTCACAGACAGTTGATATATGGGGTAAAAAAAGCATATCGGAAATCAAACCGATATGAAAGTGCCGGTTAAGATATACCGCTGTATTCTTCTTAACCAACGAAAAATGTAGGGTTCTTCATCTTGTAGTATGAAGTTAGGGACCTACATATAGCAATTCGATATAAAATGTAACATATAATACTAATATTCAGATCAATATGCTATTTAAAGACTATTTAAGAAGATAGCTTCTCATATAACATAACTGCTTTTATCAACTGTAGATTCTCCCTGCAAAACCAAGGAAAGTCAACACAACGGAAATCAACACGATATTCATTCAGCAGATCGTAAAAGCGAATATCCTGTATCAACTCACGAACTGAAATGAACAGAAGCAAATACTTCTTCCTTTTACAATAAAACAATGCTTTCTGCAGTTCTGCATAGGCAATATTTTCTCCTGTTTTACATTCTGAGGTTTCTTCATCACAAAAAGACAATTGAATCTTTAACGAATTATTCCGTTCCAAATATTCAGTCAATCGTTCTTGTACTACAGGAGAGGAAGTATTACCATATAATACAACATCTTTATATTCCATATCCGATATTTCCCCAGAAGGAGTGCTTTTCAAGTCAGAACACAACATTTTATATTCTTTAAAGAGGCTTTGTTTCGTAGGTCTTCGTAATTTTTCAACAGAATAGAAAGCATACCTGAATACAAAATGTGCCCCCCGCTTCTCTATTGTTTCCTGTTCTGAGAAAAAAGCATGTAAACGCCTTTTATTGGTTTGAAGAGATTGCTTGGGAATATCTTCAAGCGTATCTGTGATATATTCGACTACCGTCTTTTTCATATATCACAGATTTATCTGTCACTTTTCTCCATATCCATAGCCGTAGCCATAACGTTTACCATAACCGTAGTACTTACCGTACTTGCCGTAACCGTAGTAATAACCGTATTTTCTCTTTTTCAAGTCCACACCGTTGATTACGGTACAAAGCTTAGACAACTTCTTCTCAATAGCCAACTCATTGATCAATGTATATTCGGCTTTATGAGTATAGTCGGCACGACATACGTATACTGACAAATCAGCCACACGACCTACCAATAAAGTATCGGTTACCATACCGATAGGGGCAGTATCCATTATCACATAGTCGAAGTTCTGCTTCAAGATTTCTATGGCTTTATCCAGACCGTTACGAGCTAACAACTCCGTTGGATTAGGAGGCACAGCACCACCCGGAAGAATAAACAGATTCTTATTGATATCAGAAGGTTGCACAAGTTCCATTAGATCCGTTTCAGGATTGGAAAGATACTGAGTAATGCCTTTCTCTTTATTGGAGAGAGAGAATACTTTATTCAGTCCCGGCTTGCGAATATCGAGTCCGACAATCACGACCTTCTTTCCCAAAAGAGAAAGACTGATAGCCAGGTTTGCCGAAACAAACGATTTTCCTTCTCCACTGACTGTTGAGGTTACAAGGATAACCTTCTGATCATTATCGAGCATAAACTGAAGATTGGTACGAATATTACGGAAGGTTTCACTCATCAGATTATTCTTGTTCTCGAAGACAGCAATAGAACCATTCTTATCATTCTTTTCGTCAGTCAATGGAATATCACCTATAATAGGAACACTCGTCAGTTTTTCTACGTCGGCACGCCCTTCTATCTTGAATTTCGTCAGTTCAATCAGGTAAATGATGCCAACAGGAATCCCAACACCCAACACCAATGCAATTAAATAAATCATAGAGCGTTTGGGAGATACCGGAGTATCATCAGCTATCGCTTCATCAATAATCTTCGCATTATTTGCAGTAGCAGCTAACGCAATTGCATTCTCTTCACGTTTCTGCAATAACATCAGATACAACCCTGCTTTAATTTCCTGCTGGCGGGCAATGCTTACATAAGCACGTTCCTGCCCCGGAGCGTTACTGATACGACGAGAGTAGCGGCTTGCCTCACGGTCCAGATTTGACTTGGTTATCATCAACCCCTGCAAAGTTCCTTCAAGAGTAGCCTGTACATTAGCTTTCATAGCACGGATACTCGTATCCAGATTCACAATAGCCGGGTTATTCTCTGTTGATGTACGTAGCAGACGTTTACGTTCCACCAACATTTCATTATAACGTTCAATCGCACCAATCAAGGCAGCATCCTGTAAACCAACATTACTTGGTAATACTTCATATTCATTACCTTTCAAGTATTTACGCAAGTCATTCACCAGACTGATTTGAGTACGGTTCTCCACACTCTTCTTTTCATATTCAGCATTACCGGCTAAGGCTATCTGAGCTTCACTCGTCAAGTCCGTGATACCTGCGTCACGCTTAAAGGTTTCCAAATCCGCTTCTGTACTTCCCAGTTCTTTTGAAATAATACTAATACGTTCATCAATAAACTCAGCAGTCTTCTGGGCGATTTCGTTTTTATCATTATTCGTATTACGATTATACATCTCCAGTAATTGGTTGATAAAATCCTGTCCACACTGCAAACTGGAATTTTTTAATGATATCACAGCCACAGAAGTAGTCTTGGAGGTTGGCGCAATAGACAAGCTGCTGCAATACCCCTTTGCCACTCTCATCGGTTTGTTGATAGTCGCAGTTATATGACGTACGTTCTTCTCTAACCGAGGTACTTTCGTGCCATCCTGCAAAGTTACCGAGTCAACATCTTGAAAGAAAGCCAATGTACCTTCATCAGTCGGGAAGATAGCAGGCAGTTTCTCAAAATGCTTCTGATATCCTTTCTCACCAACAGTCACATTCACATCTATACTTCCTTTAGGCTGCAGCATCATTTCCACTACCATCGGAGAACTTAGTTTCTCAGCCTCCTGAGGTGTCAAACTTACTTGTACCGGAGATGTCTTGTATAAACTTTTAGCCGGAAACTCATCCTCGTCTTTATAAGTTATATATAGGTTTAATTGATTAACAACTTCTTTTACAAGCGTTTTTGAGCGTAGGACTTCCAACTCGTTATCAATGTTCTTAGAAGAAGTCATCAGACCACTTAATCCCATATCCTCCAATTCCGAAGAAACTCCCGAACCTCCTCCCTTCTTCTCATCTTTTATTAGAACGGTGGCTGAAATATTATAAATGGGGGTAGCCCAATGCAGATAAAACCATGCACCAACAAGGCAGAGCAACACTGCCCCTACAAACCAAGGCCAATGAATAATATATTTAAAAAGCAATGTCCGGAAATCTATTTGTTCTTCAGCCATTTGGCGTTCCTTCCCGTTTTGATTTTCTTCTTTCATGACTCTTTCTTTTTATTTCAAGATGTTAAACAACAAACTGGCAATAGAAACAAGGATAGAAGTAGCAGAGAACCATAAGCTTGTACTAGTTCCGATATCTGAGTTTCGTGCTTTCGCCTTATTCGGAGTAACGTATATGATATCATTCTGCTGCAGATAGTAATAAGGGGAAAGAATAGTCTCAGCCTTATTCAGATCCAATGGAATTATTTCCTGCTTGCCATTAGCATTCTCACGTATTAGTTTTACATCATCACGCAGACCATAGACGGTCATATCACCTGCCATAGCCAAAGCTTCCAGGATATTCACTTTTTCATTGGAAATCGTGAATGTACCGGGACGGGCAACTTCTCCGATCACAGAAATCTTATAATTTACCATACGTACTGTTACAATAGGAGTTTCCGTAATATAAGGTTTCAGTTTTTCAACGATCATTTGTTCGGTTGCCTTCTTGGTTAGACCACCCACATGAAGTTCACCCAATACGGGGAAGTTGATATTACCGTCATTATCCACTAGATATTGTTGCAATACAGGCTGAGTAGTTGTATAGCTCAAAGCAGCATTATTCTGCGTAGCCACTGTTAAGTTGAAAGGTGCTGCCAATTCAGGACTGGTACATGACACTACAATAGTCAATAAGTCTTTTGGCATAATTTTTGCATCATACAACTGTTCGTTCTGAGTACTATACAGTACGACTTCCGCATCCTGTAAGTAAGGTACTTTTTTATAAGACTGACAAGCTGTAAGAAGCAGAGGCAACAACAATATTAAGACATTCTTTCCGTTTAATTTTTCCATAACATATAAATTATAAATTTAGACACCCTTCAAATACCATTCATAAAGGCGCTCAATACCTTCATCAATCTCAACCTTATGATGCCAGCCTAAACTGTGTAACTTCGATACATCCGTCAACTTACGCATCGTACCGTCAGGCTTAGAACTATCCCAACGCAAATCACCCTTAAATTGAACTTCTTTCATGATCATACCGGCAACTTCACGAATACTGACTTCCTTACCTGTACCAACATTGATATGACAGTTACGAATGTCTTTACTACCTTCCATACAAGTATCCTTGAAATCAACATTCAATAATACATGCACACTCGCATCAGCCATCTCTTCACTCCATAAAAACTCACGCATAGGGGTACCAGTCCCCCAAAGAGTTACAGCCTCACAAGTAATACCAAACTTAGCCAATTTATCCAATATTTCAGCATCAGAATTACTGCCGGTCACGCCTTCCACAGGACGCAAGTCAAGGTCTCTGCGAACTGCCTTCCAGTCACCTTCGTTTAAACATTTAGCCAGATGAATCTTGCGAATCATAGCAGGAAGAACATGACTGTTCTCCAAATGGAAATTATCATTCGGACCATAAAGGTTGGTAGGCATCACGGCAATATAGTTCGTACCATACTGTAGATTGAAGCTCTCACACATCTTCAAACCCGCAATCTTGGCAATGGCATAAGGTTCGTTCGTATATTCCAAAGGAGAAGTCAGCAGAGCGTCTTCCTTCATCGGCTGTGCAGCATCACGGGGATAGATACAGGTACTTCCCAGGAAAAGCAACTTCTTTACATTATGGCGAAAACTCTCCCCTATCACATTCTGCTGAATTTGAAGGTTCTGATAGATAAAATCAGCACGATATTGCAAATTAGCCATAATTCCACCGACATGCGCAGCGGCAAGGACAACAGCATCAGGCAGTTCTTCATCAAAGAATTGTTTTACGGCCACACCATCAAGAAGGTCCAGCTCTTTATGAGAACGTCCTACAAGATTTGTGTAACCACGACTCTGCAAATTATTCCAAATAGCAGAACCCACCAAGCCATGGTGTCCTGCTACATAGATTTTCGTATTTTTATCCATTCTTATCCTTCTTCTCTATTCATCAGTTCTTTCATGTGAAGCTTCTTCACAAACTTCATATCATGCGATACCATGATTTTTACCAGTTCGGGGAAAGAAGTCTTACGGGGATTCCAGCCCAGCAACGTTTTGGCTTTAGTGGGATCACCCAACAACTGCTCCACTTCGGCGGGACGGAAATACTTAGGATCGACGGCAACCAGTTCCTTGCCCGTCGCCACATCGATACCTCTTTCATCCACCCCTTTGCCTTCCCAGCGCAATTCAATGCCCACTTCCTTGAAGGCCAAGGTACAGAACTCGCGCACCGTATGGTATTCGCCGGTCGCAATGACAAAATCTTCGGGAGTATCATGCTGAAGAATCATCCACATACACTCCACATAATCCTTGGCATAGCCCCAGTCGCGCAAAGAATCCAGATTTCCCAGATACAGCTTGTCCTGATATCCCTGGGCTATACGTGCGGCAGCCAAAGTAATCTTGCGTGTTACGAAATTTTCACCACGGCGTTCACTCTCATGGTTGAACAGGATGCCGTTCACGGCAAACATACCGTAACTTTCACGATAGTTCTTGGTAATCCAGAAACCATACTGCTTGGCCACCCCATACGGAGAACGGGGATAGAAGGGAGTCGTTTCCTTCTGAGGCACTTCCTGTACCAGTCCGAACAATTCGGAAGTCGATGCCTGATAAATCTTGGTCTTCTTTTCCAGGCCCAGAATACGGACCGCTTCCAACATACGCAGCGTGCCTACCGCATCCGCTTCCGCAGTGTACTCGGGTACATCGAAACTTACTTTCACATGGCTCTGAGCAGCCAGATTATAGATTTCATCGGGCTGTACAGCCTGAATGATACGTATCAGCGAACTACTGTCGGGCATATCCCCCCAATGCAGATTCACCAGACGGGTCTTTTGCATATCACGAACCCACTCGTCCAGATAAAGATGTTCTATACGACCGGTATTGAATGAAGAAGAACGGCGCAGAATACCGTGAACCTCATATCCCTTTTCAATCAAAAACTCTGCCAGGAATGAACCGTCCTGACCTGTAATACCTGAAATTAAAGCTACTTTTTTCATTTCGTTTATTGTAAATGGCCTTATGCAAGCCCTCTTGGTTATTTCATATCACATAGCTATCTACTGCTATCTGCCTTTCGGCATGGCAAAGGGCGGAATGACCAAACAGAACGGCAGATGACAGACAGCATACACTCCATGTATGCAGAAATAAAATATATACAAGAAAGAATATTTACTCCGCCGAAAATTCTTTGATGCGCTGTTCCTCGCTCAACCGGCAGATCAGCAATGTGTTATTCTTCTCAGCAACGATATATCCGTCCAGTCCCTGTACCACCACCCTCTTTTCCTGTGTAGTGTGAATCACACAGTTACGGGTTTCATACAACTTTATATTCTCACCTATCTGCGTATTATTATGGGCATCTTTCGGCAAATTCTCGTGCAATGATCCCCAAGTACCCAGATCACTCCACCCAAAGCTGGCAGGAAGGACAAAAATCTCATCCGCCTTCTCCATAATGGCATAATCCACCGAAATGTTCTCGCACAAAGGGAAATTCCGGTCAATCATTTCCTGCTCCTTGTCCGTATAATAATAAGGAAGCAAACGCTCGAACACCTTCGAAATGGCAGGCTGATATACGCGCAGGGCGTTCACCACCGTATTTACATTCCACACAAAAATACCGGCATTCCAGAAGAAATTATTTTTTTGAATATAGCGCCGGGCTGTTTCCAGATCGGGTTTCTCTTTAAAAGAATACACCCGGAATACCTCCTTATTGGCGGTAGAAGGTACACTGAGATCAGCTTCAATGTAACCGTAGCCCGTCTCAGGACGGGTAGGTTTCATGCCCAGGGGAAGGATAGCGTCCGAATCGGCCGTAAAATTCATCGCCGAATTAATCACCCGCTGAAACTCCGCGATATTCATCACAATGTGGTCGCTGGGGGTCACCACCATATTGGCCTTAGGATTACGTGCCTTTATTTTCCAACTGACGTATGCTATACAAGGAGCCGTATTGCGACGGCAAGGCTCACGCAGGATATGATCATCAGCAATATCGGGCAACTGCTCCTTTACAGTATCCGCATACTTCTCTGATGTCACCACCCAAATATTTTCCGGAGGACAGATCCCCTGAAAACGGTCAGCCGTAAGTTGGATCAATGTACGGCCGCAACCCAGTACATCAATAAATTGCTTAGGATAATCAGGAGTACTCATCGGCCAGAAACGGCTTCCAACACCTCCGGCCATTATAACGAGGTGATTATTCTTGATGTTCATATGATTCATTTTTTACGTTGTATGACCGCAAAGATAAGTATTATTTTTTAAAAAAAGTATTGCGTTTTAATTTATATGTCCTATATTTGCATACGACTAACATTTTTTTTGTCATGAAACAACCGACAACTGAAAACTCTGATATAATTAAACTAGTAGCGATATTAGGTGATTTTGCCTTGTTGAACCTTTCTATGATACTTGTGTTTTTTATTCTGAAAGGAATAGATTCACAGGCCATAGCCCATATTTCATTGAAAACCTACCTGCTGACTTCCAACCTGTGCTATATTCCCTGCATATCCATCTTTGGGGTCATACTGCACAACCGCATAGTGCGTCCGGAACAGATTGTAGGCCGCCTGTTAGGAACAATCAGCTTGCATGTAGTCATCTTCCTCACGGTGCTGGCCATTATTAAGGTAGATAACTTCTCACGCATCTATCTGCTTGCTTTCTATCTGTCTTTCATACCTTTAGCTATAGGATGGCGACTGACATTGCGGTTCTTTGTGAAAATGTTCCGCCGCAGTGGCAGGAACCTGCACACCACTGTACTGATAGGCGACGGGGACAATATGGTGGAGCTGTACCATACGTTGAACGATTTGACTTACGGATACAGGGTTTTAGGCATTTTCTATGATGAGAAGGACTCTAATTACCCCGAAGGAATTCCCTTTAAAGGTCCTGTAAACCAATTATTTGAATGGTTGTCTCATAACACCGTGCACGAACTGTACTGCGGTCTGCCATCCAGCAGAAAGGATGATATTCTGGCCATCATGAACTATTGCGAGAACAATCTGATCCGCTTCTATAGCGTACCTCATGTACGTAATTACATAAAGCGTCAGCTGCAACTGGAATTATTGGGTGAAGTTCCTGTATTGTCCATCCGTACCGAACCGTTGCAGAACCCGGTAAACAGACTGGCAAAACGGTTATTTGATTTGACATTTTCCTCTCTGTTTTTACTTACAATTTTTCCATTTATATACCTGATTGTAGGTCTTATTATTAAAATTACCTCACCTGGTCCCATATTCTTCAAACAGGAGAGAAACGGGGAAAACGGGAAAATCTTTAAATGCTATAAGTTCCGTTCCATGAAAGTGAACGCATTGTCCGATTCATTGCAGGCTACCAAGAATGATCCCCGCAAGACCAAGTTCGGCAACTTCCTGCGAAAGAGCAATCTGGACGAACTGCCGCAATTCATTAATGTATTCAAAGGAGAGATGTCCATTGTAGGTCCCAGACCCCATATGCTGAAACATACAGAGGAATATTCCCAACTGATTAACAAATACATGATGCGCCACCTTGTCAAACCCGGAATCACCGGATGGGCGCAAGTCACCGGCTACCGGGGAGAAACCAAAGAACTTTCCCAAATGGAAGGCAGGGTAAGAAGAGACTTGTGGTATATTGAGAACTGGACTTTCCTGCTCGACATCCGCATCATGATAAAAACAGTAACCAACATGTTCCGGGGCGAGAAAAACGCCTATTAATCCAAATCGTAGGGACATATAAAAAATAAAAAGATATGAAAGGTATTGTACTAGCCGGAGGTTCGGGCACGCGCCTCTATCCTATTACCAAAGGAGTATCCAAACAGTTGCTCCCTGTCTTCGACAAACCCATGATTTATTATCCTATATCGGTACTTATGCTGGCCGGCATACGGGAAATACTCATTATCTCCACCCCATACGACTTACCGAGCTTCAAAAGACTGTTAGGAGACGGAAGCGATTTCGGAGTACGCTTTGAATATGCGGAACAGCCTTCGCCCGACGGACTGGCTCAGGCTTTCATCATCGGCGAGAAATTCATCGGAAATGATTCCGTCTGCCTTGTACTGGGTGATAACATATTCCACGGCAACGGCCTGTCCGCCATGTTGAGAGAATCCGTACGTGCTGCCGAAGAGGACAAGAAAGCAACGGTATTCGGTTATTGGGTCAGTGACCCCGAAAGATATGGCGTAGCGGAATTCGACAAGGAAGGCAACTGCCTCTCTATTGAAGAAAAACCTGCCCAACCTAAGTCCAACTATGCCGTGGTGGGACTCTATTTCTATCCCAACAAGGTGGTGGAAGTAGCCAAGAATATCAAGCCTTCGGCACGGGGAGAACTGGAAATCACCACCGTAAACCAGCAATTTCTTCAGGACAAGGAATTGAAAGTACAGACATTGGGCAGAGGTTTCGCATGGCTGGATACCGGTACTCACGACTCGCTGGCCGAGGCAAGTACCTACATCGAAGTCATTGAAAAGCGCCAGGGGCTGAAAGTGGCGTGCCTTGAGGGCATAGCTTTGAGAAAAGGCTGGATTACTCCGGAAAAGATGCAGGAACTGGCCCAGCCGATGCTTAAAAACCAATACGGACAATATTTACTGAAAGTTATAAAAGAACTGGGATTAGAATAATGGAAGTTATAAAAACAGCAATAGACGGGGTTTTCATTTTGGAACCCCGTATTTTTAATGATGCAAGAGGGTATTTCTTTGAAAGCTTCTCGGGACGTGAATTTGAAGAAAAAGTATGCAGGACTACATTTGTACAGGATAATGAGAGTTTCTCTACTTACGGTGTATTACGCGGCCTGCATTTCCAGAAACCTCCTTTCACACAAAGCAAGCTGGTGCGTGTGATCAAGGGAGCGGTACTGGATGTGGCTGTAGATATCCGGAAAGGTTCTCCCACTTTCGGAAAGCATGTGGCTGTAGAATTGACCGGAGAGAATCACCGGCAGTTTTTTATCCCCCGCGGATTCGCACACGGCTTTGCGGTACTAAGTGACGAGGTGTTGTTCCAATACAAGTGTGACCATTATTATGCTCCGCAAAGCGAAGGAGGAATCGCATGGGACGACCCCGATCTAGGCATAGACTGGCGACTTCCGGCCGACAAGGTTATTTTGTCCGACAAGGACAAGAAACATCCGAGATTGAAAGACTATCAAACGGATTTCGACTTTAATCAAAGTTTATATTAAAGGCAGTTTTGATTCTGCGTTTGTCCGGTTTTGCCAGTGAAATTAAAGAAGCCGAAAACTGCACACCGGACTATCGTAACGTTCAGGGCAACATTTCCGAAGATTGACCTATAAAAACAGGGTGCACCTCCTACGAAAGAGATGCACCCTGTTTTTATAGGTCAATATCTTTATATCACTTCTTCTCCATCCCCTCCTGAGGAGCATTAAGTCCTGCCTTCAGATTTTCAAAGAATTCACGTCCGAACAAGATCCATGCGGAAGCGCCCGCCACTGCCAGGAAAATAAATCCGACAAGAATCACCTTCTTGCTGGTTCCCGAAGGCAGCAACGGCACACTGGCAGGTTCCACAACGGCAAATACAGGTTTGGCCTCCTGTACTTTGGCCCGTGCCACCTGCAATTGGGTAGCCACCTGGCTATACACCTGATATGCCAGATTCATATCATTCTGCAACCGTTCTCTCTCCGTCAAAGCACTTTGAAGGACAACCCCCTTGTTGGCATCCATGTAATTGGCATAATTCTGCTGGGCTACATAATACTCCTGCTGGCGTTCCTTATACAATTGTTCCAGATAAGCACAATCCTGCTGGGCTTTGGAGACCCTGTACGCTGTGATATACTCCTGAAGCTTCACCACTACCGTGTCTGTAATGGCGGCCGTAACCATCGGGGCCTGCAAAGTCACCACTGTGGTGATGCCGGTTTTCTTATCCACATCAGCAGTAATCGCCTTACGCATGGCTTCCACTTTCTTCGCCTGATCTTCTGTCAGGTGGAAAGGATCCAGCCTGTTCCCTTCTTCCTCTTCCTTATCGGAGAAGAGAGATTTCACCCCGCCTATAGCCGCCCCGGGCAATCCCATAACAGCACCCCACCACGGAGCTTTCTGCTCATCGAGATAAGCTACAAAAGTAGTATCCACCTCACCGTCCAACGTAGTGACATGTGCATTAAACAGTTCCAGAATGAAAGGAGTAGACGCTACTATATCCGGGAAAAGAGATACGTTCAACGCATCCGCCTCACTGCCCAGACTCATGCCTCCGATCCCCAGCATGGCAGCCATTCCCGACAGGCTCCCCCCTCCGCTTTTACCGGATTCGGGAGACAATGTCACTTCCACCGTATATTGCTTGGGAATACTCAGAGCGATAATCACCCCTACAATAGCACCTATTCCGGCAACCTTCAGCAGCATCTTTCGGGCAGCCCACAACTTACGGACATACTCCATCAAATCAATTTCCAACTCCTCGTCTTCCCGTGGTCTTTCCGTATTATTCGTATAATTCTTATCTTCCGCCATACTGTTTCTATTTTAAGATATTAGCAATAGATGCAATCATAGTAGCCAACGACGCACTGGTGGTTGCTATGGACAAGGTGTTCTGCAAAGACCAGTTGCTCTTTTCCTTCACCGGAACAATCACCTCACAGCCCGGCTGGATCAGCTCACGGCTACCTTTCTTCGCTCTCTTCACCTGACCGTTCATATATACAATATACGCCTTGCTCTTCTTCGCACGGAAACCGTAACCTCCGGCCTGCTCGATATAATATTTCAACGTCTTGCCATCTTCAAATGAAACGGTATTGGGATACATCACAGCCCCGCTGATACGTACCGTGTTGTTGTATTCGGGAATTTCAATCACATCCCCCTCACGCAATACGATATCCGCACTGGAGCCGGGTTTAAGCATCGCTTTTTCCAAATCGATACCCACATAATAGATATCTCCCAAATCCAGCCGGTTGACATCAATGGAGTCCTTTCCAGTCTTGGCCATGTCCAGAACCGTTTCCATACGTTTGCGTTCATCGGCATTGATACGACGGCTTAAACGGGCCCCTTTGATATAAGCAAACGGAGTCACTCCACCTGCCTTCTTGATCAAATCGGAAAGACGTTCGCTCTTCTCTGTCAGCGCATAATCACCTTCATACAAAACCTCACCGGTCACCTGCACATTCACCTGTTTCTGATAAGCAGGGCTCTTACGCACATATACCTGATCGTATGGCTGCAACACAAAGCCCGGTTCTCCGTCTATCACAAAACCGTCTTTCAGAGAAAACGAGTACATTTGCCCTATGGTGGAAACCGCTTCCGTACCTTTGCTATCCTTGATACGGCGGGAAACATCCACACGGACGGTAGAAGCCGACTCCATCAATCCGCCAGCCTGGATTATAATATCCTCCAAAGTAGTATTGTCGGCAAAAGCGAACTCACCCGGACGGGCAACCTCACCATACACCATGATGCTTCCCACATCCTCCAAGTCATGAATACTGGGAATATAAAGCACATCATTACGCTGCAAAGGTACATCGGGTGCAGTACCGTCCATGATGCCTTTTATATCTACTTGAATAACCTCTTTCTTCAGATTCTCGCGCTCGCGATGCAACACCGCACGTCCTGTAAAGGCATCACCCATAAGGCCTTCAGCCTTTTCCACCAGTTGGCGGACTGTATTCAAGGTTCCTCCGAACTGATAAATGCCCGGACGATAGACAGCCCCCTTGATTTCAAGCTTGTTCTCAAAACGGTCCAGAATAGCTTCAGCAGTCAGCGCATCACCATCTTTTACCTGGAATACGGAATAATCAATATCATCAATCGTATAAATCTGATACTCCTTTCCGTTTTGACGAATCATGCGGAGAGAACGGGTATAGGCATCCCCCGAAAATCCACCAGCATACTTCAACAACGTGGCAACACTTTCGTTGTTTTTCATCTCGTATTTCATGGGGCGTTTCACATTACCCTCTATGCTAACCAACGCCTCGTATGGAGGAACGATGATCACATCGCCTTCCTGCAAGCGGATATCATCATTGATTTTACCTTTCATAATAAAATCGTACACATCTACGGTAGCGATTTTCTGTCCTCCGCGCACTACTTGTATATTGCGCAAGCTACCGATATCGCTCACGCCACCGGCACGGTACAGTGCATGAAACACGGTAGAGAAAGAAGACAATGCATAAGTTCCCGGTTGGAACACTTCCCCCATCACGTTCACCTGGATCGTCCGGCTGTTTCCCAAAGTAACCTTGATTTGTGAGGACGGGTTCTGTTCATTATCAAGCCCTGCATAAATCTTATTCAGTTCTTTACGCAAATATTGGTTGGCTTCGGCAATAGTCATGCCGTTCAGATAAATCAATCCCAAATCGGGGATCGTGATAGATCCGTCCGGAGATACATTATCGCGGATGGTGGCCTGGTTTGTACCCCAGATGTCAATGATTACCTCATCACCCGGCCCCAGACGGTAATTAGGAGGAGTAGCCAGATTCACACTCGGCTCGAATGTAAGGTTTCTGGTTTCAAAAATGTCCCGTCCGTACACCTTATCCTTCTGCATTTCTTCCATATCGCCCATGCCCATCCCCTCGTAATAGCGATTGGCAGAAACACTGTCCGACAAGTTCTTCCCTACCACTCTGCCCGCAACCGGACGTTGGTCGAAAGTAAAATTCTCTGTTACATAGATATCTTCCTGCGTCTTTGTCTTTTCACGCAAACGGTTCCGATTTTGCATCGTTGCATTTGCGTCTTTATCAGCAGACCCATTTTGCTGTTCATAAAGTTTCTTTACACGCTTAGCCTGTTCTTGTGTCACTCCTCTACGGGCTAACTCTGTAGCAATCTGACGTTGGTCTTTTCCTTGTTGCATGCCCGTCTTCACATATTCCAACACCTGTTGGTCACTCATAGATTGCTGTGCAAGCACAGAACCTGAGAGGGCAAAAACTAAGACCAGTACGGATAATAGTTTTTTTATCATATAAATTCAATAAACTTAGTAATTTAGCAGCCGCAAAGGTAGATATTATTTTCGATATAGGCGAGTATTATTTCATAAATATCCCTCTAACAAATATAAAAACGGCTGCCACCTGACGGTGTACAGCCGTTTATTCTTTAATAATCCGTTAGCAGAATTCATTCAGACTTCATTGCACAGCCCTCCTTCTTAAAAAAGGTCTGCAAGGGTAAAACTTGTGCAATACCATTCCGGCCGGATCAGCAATACATATTTACGATGGCTTCGTACAATTCTTGCTTACCGCTTACTTGCTTGGGCTCACCATTCTGCTTAGCATAAGCCACTACGTCTTCCAATGTCAGCTTGCCTTCTTCAAATTCTTTGCCTTTGCCACTGTCGAATGAAGCATAGCGGTCTGACAACATCTTGCAGTAAGGAGATTCATTAAGCAAAGCAGCAGCACTTTCCAATGCACGCGCCATAGCGTCCATACCTGCAATATGGGCGATAAAGATATCTTCCAGATCAGTAGAGTTACGACGTGTCTTGGCATCAAAGTTGGTACCGCCATTACCCAAACCGCCGTTGCGGATAATCTGCATCATGGCCTGGGTCAGTTCGTAATTGTCGATAGGGAACTGGTCTGTATCCCATCCGTTCTGATAATCGCCACGGTTAGCGTCAATAGATCCCAACATTCCGTTATCTACCGCAACAGCCAGTTCATGTTCAAATGTATGACCAGCCAACGTAGCATGATTCACTTCAATGTTCACCTTGAAATCCTTGTCCAGTCCGTGAGTTTTCAAGAACCCTACCACAGTTTCGGTATCCACATCATATTGATGCTTAGTCGGCTCCATCGGTTTGGGTTCAATCAGGAAAGTACCTGTAAACCCTTTGCTCCGGGCATAATCGCGGGCGATGGTCAACATCTGAGCCAGATGTTCTTTCTCACGCTTCTGATCTGTATTCAATAAAGACATATACCCTTCACGTCCACCCCAGAACACGTAATTGGAGCCACCCAGTTCGATGGTAGCGTCAATAGCGTTCTTTATCTGGACAGCAGCGCGGGCAACCACATCAAATTCGGGGTTTGTAGCAGCCCCGTTCATATAGCGTGCATGACCAAAAACATTTGCCGTACCCCATAACAATTTGATTCCGGTTTCAGCCTGTTTCTGTTTGGCATAAGCAACTATCTCTTTCAGATTCGCTTCATATTCCTCGATTGTATCGGCTTCCTCACACAAGTCCACATCATGGAAACAATAATATTCGATTCCCATTTTCTGCATGAATTCAAAGCCGGCATCCATCTTATTCTTGGCAGCCTGCACCTTATCGGCATCACCGTTCCAAGGGAATTTCTTTGTTCCGCCGCCAAACTGGTCACCGCCCTCGGCACACAACGTATGCCACCATGCCATAGCAAACTTCAACCAGTCTTTCATCTTCTTTCCGTTAATTACCTTTTCAGCATCATAATAACGGAACGCCATCGGGTTCTTACTTTCCTTACCTTCAAATTTAATCTTTCCTATACCGGGAAAATACTCTTTTGTAGCCATAATTCTTTACTTATTTTAATAACTTGTTCTAATTTATCTACTATTTTTTTTCAACACGCAGGCGGAATAGCCATTTCTTTATCCGAAGGTCCTTAAAAGGCAGCCATCGCTCTCTCCAGATTGGATTTCCAGCGGGCATACGCATCATCGTAAGCAGTACGCTGTGCCACATCAGGCTCTATCACCTCCAGTTTTTCCAATGTGGCAAATGCCTCGTTGTTATCTTTATAAACACCCGCGCCTATGCCTGCCCCCTTGGCGCCGCCCACCGATCCATCCGTGTCATACAGTTCGATTACAGCCCCTGTCACTCCCGCCAATGTTTCGCGGAAGATAGGACTGAGAAACATATTGGCATGTCCGGCATGAATCTTCTGTACAGGGATACCCATCTGCTCCATGATATCAATGCCGTATTTAAACGAGAACACGATCCCTTCCTGTGCGGCACGAACAATATGCTGCTTTCCATGCAGGTTAAAATTAACTCCACATATAGAGCATCCTGTCTCTTTATTTTCCAGCATACGCTCCGCCCCGTTGCCAAAAGGAAGAATACTTACTCCGGCACTGCCGACAGGAGCCTGTGCCGCCAGCCTGTTCATATCACTGTAAGAAATACCTTCGGGAGCCACATTACGTTTCACCCACGAATTCAATATACCGGTACCATTGATACACAACAACACTCCCAGACGGGTCTGCTCGGCAGTATGATTTACATGGGCAAA
>OGYB01000626.1_pt1 | contig 21165 bp, 21 predicted proteins | sample 1576421 | NCBI WGS metagenome assembly OGYB01 (sample SAMEA3541577, study PRJEB24748) | human gut metagenome | biome: human gut; feature: human-associated habitat; material: faeces | place: China | collected 2012
CGAGGTTGTGCTGTCCAAGGTGCGCAGTAATCTGAACTCCGTCATTGGCAGCGGCACAAAGTACCCTTCCGAAGCTACCGGCGAACTGGCGTCGTCTTTAGGCGTCACTCCCGCCAAACTCGACAGGGATGGCAATCACAATGTGAAAATCGGCTTCAACGAGCCGCGCCGCCGTCAGTATGCCGCTAAGGGCAAACGCAGCTACTACACCATCACCAACGCCATGATCGCCAACGTTATCGAACACGGCAAGCATGGCCAGCCTGCGAAGCCCTTCCTGAAACCGGCGCGGACTTCATCCCGCAAAGCGTGTATTGAGGCCATAAAGCGGAAGCTGGATGAGGAGATCGAGAAAATATGAGCATTTTGAAAGAATTGAATACGATTTTGGACGGTCTCGGCATTTCGGTCGAGACCGGTGTTTTTAAAGGGAAAGCGCCGGACGAATACGCCGTCATCACACCGATGACGGATGTGTTTGAGGGTTTTGCGGATAATACTCCCCACTTTGAAATCCAGGAGGCGCGGATTTCCCTTTTCAGCAAGAACAACTACCAGCAGCGCAAGAATCAGATTGTCAAGGCACTGCTGGCATCGGAGTTTGAGATCACCGACCGGCGTTATATCGGCCATGAGGATGATACGGGCTACCACCACTACGGCATTGACGCCGCAAAACTATATGAATTGGAGGATTGATTATGGCTACTATCGGTCTTGATCGGCTGCATTACGCGCCGATTACGGAAGATGAAAACGGCGAAGAAACCTACGGCACCCCCGTTATGCTCGCCAAGGCAATATCGGCAGAGTTATCCATAGAGCTTGCAGAGGCAACGCTCTATGCGGACGACGGTGCGGCTGAAATCATCAAGGAGTTTAAAAACGGCACCCTCTCTTTGGGTGTGGACGACATCGGCCGCGCCGCCGCAGAGGAACTGACGGGTGCCACCACGGACGACAACGGCGTGCTGATTTCCACCAGCGAGGACGGCGGCAAGCCTGTGGCTGTGGGCTTCCGAGCGAAAAAGGCCAACGGCAAATACCGCTACTTCTGGCTCTACCGTGTGAAATTCGGTGTGCCCAGCACCAACCTTGCCACCAAGGGTGATTCCATTACCTTTTCCACGCCCACTATTGAGGGCACCGTTTCCCGTCGTAATAAGCTGGACGGCAACGGCAACCACCCGTGGAAAGCCGAGGTCAACGCTGACGACCAGGGTGTGGAGGCGGCAACCATCAACGGCTGGTACAACGAAGTGTATGAGCCGACATTCGGCAATGAGGGAGGTTGATTAAGATGGCTGAAAATGTAATTCCGAATAACGAAAGGTCGGCTTTTATCAATATCGGCGGTGTGGATTTTGAGTTGATACTCACCACCCGCGCCACCAAGGAAATAGCAAGGCGCTACGGTGGTCTTGAAAATTTGGGCGACAAGCTGATGAAGTCTGAGAACTTTGAACTGGCCTTGGATGAGATTATCTGGCTCATCACGGTGCTGGCGAACCAGAGCATCCTTATTCACAACCTGAAAAACAAGGATAATCCCAAGGAGGTGCTGACTGAGAATGAGGTGGAATTGCTAACCTCGCCCTTGGAACTGGCGACCTACAAAAGCGCCATCACTGAGGCGATGTTCAAGGGCACCAAGCGTGATATCCTGTCGGAGGAAAATCCAAAAAACGTGGAGGCCGAGTCGAAGATGCTGAACTCTTCACTCGGCTGATTTATTACGGCACGGTGCATCTGCGCCGCTCCGAGGAGGAAACCTGGCTGATGCCCATGGGATATCTGCTTGACCTGTGGGAGTGCCACAAGCAGTTCCTCGGTATGGCAAAACCTAAACGGGAACTGTTTATTGATGAGATAATCCCTGACGGGATTTAAAGAAATCTGCGATGGAAGGAGGTGGCGTTTCAAATGAGTGATAATTTCGGTCTGAAGATTGGAGTCGAAGGCGAAAAAGAGTTTAAAAACGCCTTGCGGGACATCAACCAGTCCTTCAAGGTGCTGGCATCGGAAATGAATCTGGTGTCCTCACAATTTGACAAAAACGATAAATCCATTCAGGCTTTGGCGGCTCGTAATCAAGTGCTGAACAAGGAGATCGACCAGCAGAAAGAGAAAATCTCCACCCTGCGCGACGCTCTGCAGAACGCCACCGACTCCTTCGGTGAAAACGATAAGCGCACACAGGCTTGGGCGATTCAGCTGAACAACGCTAAAGCCGAGCTCAACGGAATGGAGCGTGAGCTGGAGCGGAATAACCGCGCCCTGGACGAACACGCCGAAAGTACCGACGACAGCGCCGAAAATATGGAAGACGCCGCCGAAGCCGCTGATGATCTTGCCGATGAACTGGACGATGCAGCCGATTCCGCTGAAAAGGGCGGCGGCAAGTTTGAAAAGCTGGGCGGTATCCTCAAAGGCATCGGCGCGACCATGGGCGCTGTGGCCGTCGCCGCTGGGGCAGCCGCCATCAAGCTGGGCAAGGAAGTCGTCCAGCAGTTCGGCGAACTGGAGCAAAACCTGGGCGGCTCGGAGGCGGTCTTTCAGGAATATGCCGACCATATGCAGAAAATCGGCGAGGACGCCTACAAGAATATGGGTGTATCCCAAAGCCAGTATCTTGCCACCGCCAATAAGATGGGCGCCTTGTTTCAGGGCTCCGGCCTGGACGTTCAAAAATCCGCCGACCTTACGGAAAAGGCCATGCAGAGAGCGGCGGACATGGCTTCGGTCATGGGCATCGATATGCAGGTGGCGCTGGATTCCGTTGCGGGCGCAGCCAAGGGCAACTTCACCATGATGGATAACCTGGGCGTCGCCATGAACGCTACCAACATCGAAGCCTATGCCCTTGCCAAAGGGCTGGACTTCACCTGGGCGAGCGCCACGCAGGCGGAAAAGGCCGAAGTCGCCATGCAGATGTTCTTTGAAAACACCGAACAGTATGCGGGCAACTTCGCCCGTGAATCCACCGAAACCGTCACCGGCTCTCTCGGTCTGCTGACTGCCGCCGCGGAATCCTTTGTGGCGGGGCTTGGCAACGCCAACGCCGATATGACCAATCTGACGGGAAACCTTGTGGACGCTTTTGAGGCTGTGGTGAAAAATATCGTGCCGGTGCTGGAAAATGTAGTGGCGGCGCTGCCCACCGCCATGGGCGCGATATTATCGGCAATCGGCGACTTGCTCCCCATGCTGATTGAAACGGTGACCAATCTGTTCACGCAGGTTCTGACCATGCTGTTATCCCTTCTGCCGGAGCTCATTCCGGCGGCGGTCGAAGCGGTCATGACCATTGTGGGTGCGCTCATAGACAATTTGCCCCTGCTGATCAGCGCAGCCATACAGCTGATTACGGCTTTGGTGCAGGGCATCGGTGAGGCGCTTCCGCAGCTGATTCCGGCTGCCGTGAACGCTGTCGTCACCATCGTGCAGGGACTGATCGACAATATGCCCATGCTGCTGGACGCGGCGCTTCAGCTGATTCTCGGCTTGGCACAAGGCTTACTGGACGCTCTGCCACAGCTGATTGCGGCGCTCCCCGCACTGATACAGTCCATCCTGGACTTCATCATCGGGGCGATCCCCCAGATCATTGACGCGGGAATACAGCTGTTCGTGGCATTGGTGACCGCTCTGCCGGAAATCATCGCGCAGATTATCGCTGTGATTCCGCAGATTATCGCATCCATCGTGACCGCTATCATCCAGTCCATCCCGATGCTTATCCAGGCGGGAATTGATCTGCTGGTGTCACTGATTCAGGCATTACCGCAGATTATCACGCAGATCGTGGCGGCGATCCCGATTATCATTGAGGGGCTGGTGAGCGCCATCATTGGCAACATCGACAAGATTATCATGGCGGGCGTTCAGCTGTTGATCTCATTGATTGCAAACCTTCCGAAAATCATCGTGGAAGTGGTGAAAGCCGTACCGCAGATCATAGCGGCGCTGGTCAAGGGCTTCATGGACAGCGCCGGCAAAATCGTGGATGTGGGCGCAAATCTCATCAAAGGACTCTGGCAGGGCATTTCCAACGTGGGCGACTGGCTGTGGGGCAAAATCTCCGGCTTCTTCGGCGGCGTGGTCGACCGTATCAAGAACTTCTTCGGCATCCATTCGCCGTCCACGCTGTTTGCGGAACTTGGCGGCAATATGGGTGAAGGTATCGGCGTGGGCTTTGAAAAAGCCATGGCCCACGTTTCCGAAGATATGCAGAACGCCATCCCCTCCAGCTTTGATGTGGACGCGGGCGTCAATGTCCACGGCGATGTTTCCGGCGGAGCCGGCGGCTTTGGCGGCTACGGAGGAAGTCCGCTGGTTGTGGTACAGCAGATGATTGTCCGCACCGAAGACGATATCCGCCGTGTGTCCCAGGAACTATATAACCTGATGCAGACCGGCTCAAGGGCGCAGGGCCGGTTCAATCCGGCATAAAGGAGGTGAGGTGCGATGGGTTTTATTTATGGCGGCATATCGTCGCAGAGCATGAAAATACGGGCGAGGCTTACCAACTGGCAGGCGTCGCCCTCGCTGCGCAACTCCTTTGTGGGCATTCCCGGAAAGCCTGGTGTGGCAGACTTCGGAAGTGACAGCGCGGAACGGGTTGTTACCGTCCGGTGCAACATTTATCCTCAGCGGAACTTCGCCGTTCTGGTTTCTGTGCTGGATGATATGGCGGAGTGGCTTGATCCGGCGCACGGCGCAAAGCAGGTCATCTTCGATGATGTGCCTGATAGATATTTCACCGCACGGCTCTCTGAAGCAGTGGACTGCGAACGCCTCATCCTGTCGGCAGGAGCCTTTGATTTGAAATTTGTCTGCCCTGACCCTCACGCCTATGCGCTGACCGATGAGACCTTCACCATATCAAGCACAGGCAACCATGAAGTCCGGCGGCTCAAGGGCAATACCGACTCCGAGCCGGTGTATCTGCTGAGGGGAGTGATTCCCTCCGGCACGAGCAGCTATGTTTCTCTGGTAACCAATAACGAGGAACTGCGCGTCATCGGTCCCCTGGCGGAGAACGAGACGCTGGTGATCGATACCGGCAAAGTGACTGCTAAGGTAGTGGACGCCCAGGGCGAGACGCTCCGAAACGGACTGCCATGTTTGCAAGAACTGAACTTTCCTGTTTTGGGGAAAGGCATAAACAATATATCAATCAGCGCCACAGGTGATACTTTTACAGAATTACGAATACAAGCCATGAGCAGATGGAGGTGAGCGGCAAGCTGCCGCTGGCAATTCGCACTCAAGGCTTTTATGGCAACAAAACGATTATGCCCGCGACTAAAGGATGCGGGAAACCGGAGGTGATTAAATTTGGCGGTTAAATCAGTCCTTACCACACAAGAAGATTTCACAGGCGAAATCCCTGTCACAGAGAATACAGCTGCCATGTGGCGGTTCAATGAAGCCTCTCCCGACAGCAATACCCGGCTCATGGATTCCTCCGGCAACGGGCGGCATCTGACGGTTTCCGGCTGGTCTGGAACGACCGCCGGTTTGCGTGATGGACGGCACGGCCGGTATTTTCGCATGAATATCAGCAATCCAACCTCGGAAAAGACGCACCTCATCGCCGTCAATGACGGCAGCTTCTTTTCCGATTTAAAAGGCAAGATTGCCGTGGGCGGCTGGATCAATCCCACCACCTACAGCGTGGGCAATACCTACTGCCCGATTTTAAACACCCGCGGCGGTCCCGGCCAGCCCCTTTTGTATCTTTCCCTCTACAGCGGCCGCCCCCGCATGATGCTATACAATTCATCGGGAACGATGGTTCTCGATCAGACGGAAACGCCGGCTATTACGATGCGAAACGGCGGCTGGTATTTTATCGCCGCCATCATCGATGTGGACAACAAGACCTCGCAGTACGTCTTGGGCGACCGAAGCGACGGCACATTCTGGACGGCTCCGCTGCGCACTTTCACAGGGGAACTGAATCCTTCCTGTGTGGCGAACATTGAAATCGGACGCCACACCGATACCTACTGGTATGCGGGCGGCGTGGATGACTGGTTCTTTGAAACGAACAGCAAGCTAACCGTGGATGATTTGGCGCAGTATTTTCGGCAATCTATGCTTGGAAGCGGAGCGGATTCTTCTGCCGATGTGGATGCTCTGACCGAACCCGGCACAGTCCTATTGAAACGGACGAATAACGCCTATGCCGAAAGCGGTGTGCTGGAAACTACGGCGACACTCTGTGCCCTATCAGGAAGCGGGCGTGTGGCGGTGACTTCGGAATATGTAGCGGGCGTTACGGCAGTTTCGCTGGTAGAAACCTCTACCTCCAACAACATGACCGACTGGTCTGTGTGGCAGGCGGTTGGCACCAGCGGCGAACTACAATCGCCCAACCGGGAGTTTATCCGATACCGCATTACGCTGACTACCACCGACACTTCGCAAACACCGCGATTGCTAGATATCCAGTTACACGACATCCCAAAATCCCCCTATGAACGGCTGGGTTTTGCCCGACCTGTGGTGCTGGACAATGACGGAGCCTGGGAAGCGGTGCTGGAGAACGCCTACGACATCATCGCTACCGGTGAAATCAATGGTGCGGACACACTGGACTTTAAGATTCCTTTCAATGACGGCAAACGGGTGTCCTTGGATAACGAGAAGTCGGTGCAGATTGCGGATGAAATTTACCGGGTGCGGACGTTGACCGATGAGAAGGCAACGGACGGCAGTATCCTCACCTCGGTGTATGCCGAGGCGGCTTTCTATGATCTGACCTACTCTGCCGAGAAGCCGCCTGCCGAGTTTAACGCTTCCCGTGCCGATGAGCCGATGCGCTATGCCCTGCAGGGCACCGGCTGGTCGGTGGGAACGGTGAATGTGAGCACGCTACGGACTTGGACGTGTGATGAAAAGAATGCCCTTGCCATCCTGCGGCAGGTGCAGAATATCCACGGCGGCGATCTGGTGTTTGACAGCCGAAACCGCATGGTGAGCCTGCTGACCTTTTCCGGCATCGACAGCGGCGCACTGTTTGCCTACAAGAAAAACCTCACCAGTATCAAACGGGTGGTGGACACCAGAAGCCTTGTTACTCGGCTCTACGCCTACGGCAAGGACGGCATCACCTTTGCCTCCATCAATGGCGGCAAGGAATATGTGGAGGATTACACCTATTCTAATGAAGTAAGGGTATCCACGCTGGATTGCTCCAATTTTACGAACCCTTATCAGATGCTGGAATTTGCCAAGATGCGGCTGGGTGAATACGCAAAGCCCCGTGTTTCCTATGTGTTGTCCGCCATGGACTTATCCGTCCTCACCGGCTACGAACATGAGCAATGGAAACTTGGGGACATCGTGACGGTGGACGACCGGGATTTGAATATGACCATCAAGACGCGTATTATCCGCAGGCAGTACAATCTGCAGGAGCCGTGGAAAACGGTGCTGGAACTGTCCTCCAAGCTGCGTGAGCTGGGCGATTCCTCCACCGATGTGGTGGCTGACCAGCTTGACCAGTCCTCGGTGGTACAGCAGGAGGTCAAGGACATGGTGCCGTTTAACCATCTGCGAAATTCCCGAGCCGACAACGGTTTCGCCTACTGGCAGAACTCCGGCTTTGAGGTGGACTCTGAAAATGGCGTGTCCGGCACGGCTTCCTTCAAGGCTACCGGCATCACCGGCACAAAGAGCATATCCCAGACGGTTTATCCGGCTTCCCGCCGAAGCTATACCATTTCAGCGCAGATCGGCTCGGAAGACTTGAAAAAGGGATCGGGTGGGCAGGTCGGCATTGAGGTTGTGTTCGAATATGAGGATGGGACGACTGAAACCCGATTCATTGATTTATTTTGAGAGGATGGTGATGAGATTTGGCATATTTTCAGCATATCGCAAGAGACGCTTCGCCCAAAGGTTACGGTAAGCTGCGTTCTATCACCATCCGGCTCTGTATCACCAACTGCACCGGTGAGGTGTATTTTACGGATATTATGCTGCAAGCCGGTTCTGTTGCCACCGGCTGGGTTGGCCATGTCTGCGAAATTCAGTGGACGCTGGACGGGTAGGTGGCGCTTATGAAAATAGATAATTTCATCCGCTTCAGCGAAAGCATCAAAACCCGTGAGGATATGCGTGTGGTCAGCGTCACCGTTCGGCCGCTCATATCCGACTGTACCGGCGCCATTTACTTCACCGACCTTCAGCTGCAGGAAGGCAGCCGTCTCACCGGATACACGCCTCACACCACGACCATGCTGAAGAACGGGGAAAATCCTTCGAGGTATTTCAACGCCGTGGTGCGCTCCGGCGATACCCTGATCATCCACACCAGCGGCGAAACCTCCACCGGCTTGGATTGCTACATTTACCCCAATCAAGCCATGGGAGCCGGAAGCGTTAAGCTCTCCCAGGACGCAGGCTCTCATGAGGCGGTATTCCTCTCAGCGGCAAATCCCAGTGATGAGTTCGCACTGCTTGCCTCGGAGCGGCGATGTCTGAGAAACGGCAGTCCTACGGCGAAACACGGCTTTTATCAATACACCGCCGCCTATGACAGCAAGCACCGGGTGGAACTGGAAAAGGGCAAATCGGCGCGGGTATATTTTGAGTTCAAAGAAATGCGGGAAGGAGAACACAGCCTATGAGCAGCAGAGATTATCTCAAGGGAAAACGGTGCATGATCTGGTCGTTCATGGGCAATACCCGGATGTTCCAGGCGCTGAACAATCACGGCGACCGCTTCGATACGGTGGGCATCTTCACCTTCGAGGTGGATATCACCGGCACGATCACCGAGACCGGCACCAGTATCAGCGGCATGATGCCCTACATCAACAAATGGCCGCACATCAAGTGGCTGCTGACCATTATGAATCACGGTACGGCCAGTATCTTTACAGCACTCCGCAATAACACCGGCGGTGCAAAGGATAAGTTCCTCTCGGAAATCGTTCGTATCATGCAAAAATACCCCTGGTGCGCCGGAGTGGATATCGACCTGGAGCGCGGCGGCGGATATGAGAATCGGGAGCTGGCAAACGCTCTGTTCCGTGATATTTATAACACTGTGAAAGCCTATAACCGCTCCAAGCTGGTGAATATCTGTCTGCCCGGCATGACCGGCGTGCAAGGCTCGGTCGGAGGCGAGAATTGGTGCGTGTATGCTGACCTCAATCCTTACTGCGACACCGCTTCCATCATGAGCTACGGCATGGCTTGGGCCGGCTCCGCTCCGGGACCGGTCTCCCCTCGAAGCTGGCTGGAGGGAACCTACGATTATGCCACGCGGGTGATGTCGCCTGACAAGATATTCATGGGGCTACCCGCCTACGGCTGGGAGTGGCAGATATTTCAGAAGCCGGAGGACATCGGCAAGACCTATCGGGGAACCTCCAACACCTACTATGCTGCCGAAATCTGGATGAACGGCGGTTACAATTATGCCGACCGGCAGGCATACATTCCCTTTGCCGCCTATTGGGACGATTACGATAAAGTGCCGTGGATACTGCCCTTTGTCTACGATTTCATGGAGGGGCAGGACGCGGTTTCGAGAGATGGTCCCATCACCGGCGACACCTACAACCGCCGAAATTATCTGACCTGCTATGGCAAGGAGCAGAAATCCGAGTTTGGCACGATCTACCTCGACCGCGACGGCAAGCCGGACAGCTACACCGGCAATATGATCATCGGCGACACCACGGCGGCTGTGGCGGCGAACGGCACCGCCACCTACAACTTTACGATTTCATCCGAAGGTGTTTACGATGTTGCCGTGCGCATCGGCTTTCCGTTCTGGGATAAGAACGGCATCAACATGACCTTGGACGGTTCGGCGGTTTCCTTCAGCGAAAACCGCCTGTGGTGGCCATACTGGAGGAAAACACACTGGCGGGCATTGGCTATGCGGCGCACCTTGTCTGCTGGAAGTCACACCATCGTTATCACCGATGGCGTTCCTGGCTCGATTTTTTACGGTTTCAGGGTGTGCAATGCTTTTTCGCAAAGACCATGGACAGGCAGCGCCTCCTTTGGATTATCGCCCCGGCGCTTCAAGGATGTGAACGGCGTCATGCGGGCTCCGGCGGAGGGCTTTCGCCTGACCTCGGAGGTGCTGCGGCGAAAGCCGGACTCAGCATTGGCGTGGTATGAGGATTTCCGTGACAATCCGCCGATTCCCAATACCTACTGGACGGCGCTCTCCGGAAACTGGAGCGTGTGGCGGAGCGACGAGTATTCGATGGAACGAGTTTACTCTCAGCTTGAGGGCAGCGGTCAGTTTGCTTGGAATTATTCCGGCTTTACTGATGTGCATTTGAGAGCGAGAATTGCCTTTCCCTCAAATGGCACAGGCAGAGCCGGTGTGTTTATCGGGAACGTGTTCTGCTGCATCAATATCAATAACCAGCGGGTGGAGCTATATCAAGGCAGTACGCTTCTTGGAAGCTGGCAGGGCGAGTATTCCCGCACCGCCGACGCCGACATCCGCGACAATCCGAATATGTACCTCATTGAGATGCGCAGGCGGGGAAACCGTGTGCGGGTGTATTCCGGCAACAGCAACACCTTGCGCTTTACAGCGAATATCTCCGCGACTTCCGGATATGCCGGAATCCAATCAGACGGGCCGATTAAGTGCGAGCTGCTCCGGCTGGGCGACGCCTGGACATACGAGCCGTATGAGGCGTTCGATTTGACTATGCCGGACGGAACTTCCATGAGTTACGGCAGGGTCAGCCGCGCCGGCGTGACCTGGGATAATGAATTCGCGGTGTTCACGGTAGGCTCAGATGTGGAGGAAACCGCTACGAGGAGCGAGGATATTTCCCTCGACTACGACTTTTTCCACTCGGACATCATCCGCGTCCCCTGCGGCGGGGATTATACAGCCGTGGTCACGCCAAGGGACATCAACGTCTGGATATCCCGGCTGTTCTTCGGGGATTCGGACGGCTTTGCCATCTGCTATTTCCAGGACGTTGACAGCCTGGTCTATTGGGCGAACGAAGCCGCCTACCGCTGGAATCTGCGGGGTGTGGCGTTCTGGTCTCTTGGGCAGGAGGATATGAGGCTGTGGGAAGCACTACCACGGCAGATTTAATTAAACAGACACTGATATATTGACGCTTTCACTTTCGGGTGGAGGCGTTTTTATATACACAAATTTAAGATTGGAGGACATTGCAATGAAAGATGTATGGAACTGGATTCAAGGGGTGATCGCCATCGCAGGCGGTTTCTTCGGGTGGTTTTTAGGAGGGCTGGATGGTTTTCTCTATGCGCTGATCGCCTTCGTGGTGATCGACTACCTCACCGGCATCATGTGCGCCATCGTGGACAAAAAGCTGTCCAGCGACGTGGGGTTCAAGGGGTTGTTCCGAAAGATACTCATCTTCGTGATGGTCGGCGTCGGACACCTCATCGACACACAAGTTATCGGCGACGGCAGCGTGCTTCGCACCGCCGTTATTTTCTTTTATCTGAGCAACGAGGGTGTATCGCTGCTGGAAAATGCCGCCCACTTGGGATTGCCAATCCCGCAAAAGCTGAAGGATGTACTTGCTCAATTACACCACGGAGAAGGAGATGCGAAATAATGAATTTGAAAACTTTATTACTGACGAAAAATGCCTGCTACATTGCGGGCAAGACCATTGTGCCCAAAGGCATCATGGTTCACTCGACGGGAGCCAACAATCCGAATTTGAAACGCTATGTCGGACCCAATGATGGATTGCTTGGCGAGAATCAGTACAACAACCATTGGAACCAGGCCAATCCGGGCGGCAGACAGGTCTGCGTCCATGCGTTCATCGGCAAGCTGGCGGACGGCTCCATCGCCACCTACCAGACCCTTCCCTGGAATCATCGTGGCTGGCACGCCGGAGGCACGGCAAACAATACCCACATTTCATTTGAAATCTGCGAGGACGGCTTGACCGATGCCTCCTATTTCAAAGAGGTGTTTAAAGAAGCCGTGGAGCTTTGCGCTTACCTCTGCAAAATGTATAACCTCGATCCGCTGAAAGACGGCGTGATTATCGGGCATTATGAGGGCTATAAGCGCGGCGTTGCCAGCAATCACGGCGATCCGAGAAACTGGTTTCCGAAGCACGGCGAGTCCATGGATACCTTCCGCGCCGCTGTCAAAAAGGCGCTGGATAGCGGAAGCGCCGCTACGCCAACCGAGCCGGTTCCTAAACCGGAATCCGCCGTACCCGGCGCGGAACTCAAAGTTGGTACGCTGGTGGAGGTCAAGGCCGGCTCCAAGAACTACTATCCCGACAGCAAGGAAGTCCCTGCATGGGTGATCTCTGGATATTACCACAAAGTGACGCAGATCACTTCCAAGGGGAAGACTGTTGTCAAGGGAGGTAAGACCTGTGTGCTGCTGGGCAAGAAAGTGTTGAAAACGGGCGGCGATGAGGAGGCTGGTATCAATACTTGGGTGGACGCTGATATTCTGACTGTGGTCGGCGACAGCTCCGGTTCCAGCGCTTCCTATGAAACCTACACCGTGAAGAAAGGCGACACGCTGTGGGGCATCGCTGCAAAATATCTTGGCAGCGGCGCACGGTATCCGGAAATCAAAACGCTCAACGGCCTAAACTCGGATATAATCAAGACCGGGCAGAAGCTGAAAGTTCCGAAGAAATAAGGCAGATTTGCCAACCGACAAAGATTCAATAGGCAAAGTTCTAAGTTGCGAAGCACAAAGTGTTTTTCTAAAAATCGGTGAGCGGCGATGGAGACATCGCCGCTCCACTTTGTGGAGGGATCGCAATGATGAATCACCAAAATGTTTTCCGGATTACCGAAACGCAGATCGGAAAAACTGTGTATACCGTTAAAACCATGCCTTCCGAACGGGCGACAGAGACCGCCGAGCAGAAGCTGGTAAGGCTTGTCAAGGAACGGATTCCGGAGGAAATAAAAAGAGCCGAAAAGCCCGTATTTATCGGGAAAATGACTTGATAATCGGTGCGTTCAATGGCATACTACTACTACTTACCAAAAAAGAAGGAGGTAGCTGAAAAATGGTTACACAAGCAGAAAAAATTGACGCATTATACTGCCGGTTAAGCCGCGATGATGAAATGCAGGGCGACAGCAATTCTATCTTAAATCAGAAAGACATGCTGTCCAAATACGCTAAGGAGCGGGGGTTTACGAACCCCCGCTTTTTTGTTGACGACGGAGTCTCAGGCAGCACGTTTGCTGGGGTTAGATAGCGATACTTTTTACATCTACCATGTTGCGGCGGTCATGGTTGACAACTTGCGTCGGCTCCTGCTCGGTATCAACCTGTCCGACAAAGCTATAATGGATTTCGATTTTCCGGGTGTTGGTTTCCCGGTCTAATTCATGTATCAAAATACGGTCGATAAACTCATGGACGTTTTCATAGGTCAATTCCTGTATGTCGCTGTATTTCCCGACAATCTGAATAAACCTTGATATATCCCTTTTTCGCTCGGTAACGGTTGCGATCTGCTGTTGTAACTCGTCTATCCTTGCGGCAAGGGATTTCTTTTCGTCCTCATAGCCGGAAGTTAGAAACACAAACCGTTCATCTGTCAGTCTGCCTAATGCGTTGTCCTCATACAGCTTGCGGAAAAGCGTGTCAAGTTCGGTCATACGCGCCTGTGCTTTGAAAAGTTCCTTTTGCTGCTGCGCTAATGCCTTTCTCGCTTCCATGTCGCCGTACTCGGTAGCTTTACAGATAAAGTCCTGTTCGTGTTCCTTAACATACCGCAAAACCCGCCGCATATCTTCCAGCACTAAATCAAGAAGTACGTTTTTGCGGATATAATGAGAGGTACACTCGCTGCCTGTCCTTGCCCTGTTGCGCCATGCGCCGCAAGAATAGGAAAACTTGCGCGGCTCGATATTTACGCCCTGTTGGTAATACATCTTATGTCTGCAACCAGCGCAAAACAGCAAGCCGGAAAAAATATCAATCTCCGCTGCTTTTGTCGGGCGGTGGCGGGTAGCAATCCGCTTTTGCGCAAGTTCAAAGGTTTCCTCGTCAACAAGCGGCTCATGGGTGTTTGGGAAGAAATAGCGTTGTTCTTCTTCGTTCTTCCGGGTCTTTTTCGACTTGTAGGATACCTTGTGAGTTTTCGCGGTTATGGTATGCCCTAAATATTCCTGCCTTGCTAATATGTCATAGAGCGTTTTGTCCGGCCAAGTATAGGGGGCGATCATTGCCCGCTGATACCGCGCCTGTCCTGTACGCTGATAGCGCAACGCTCCAATCGTCAAGACTTTGTTTTCCGCAAGCCATTTTTGGATTTCGCACATACGCACGCCGCTAACAAACATAGCGAAAACCTGTTTGACAATCGGCGCGGTTTCCGGGTCGGGTATAAGGTGGTGGCGGTTGTTCGGGTCTGGGATATAGCCGTATGGATATTCCCCGTTGACGCGCTCGCCTTTTTGCGCCTGTGCCTGTTTAACTGCGCGGATTTTCTTGCTTGTGTCGCGGGCGTAAAACTCGTTAAACCAGTTCCGCAAGGGGGTAAACTCGTTATCCTCCCGCGCTGTGTCAACTCCGTCGTTGATCGCGATATAGCGTACTCCGTTTTCGGGAAATACAATCTCTATGAGTTCGCCCGTTTTCAGATAGTTTCTGCCAAGACGGGAAAGGTCTTTGGTAATGACCGTCGCCACTCGTCCGGCTTCCACTTCCTGCAACATCGCTTGCAGCCCCTCGCGCTCAAAACTCACGCCGGAAAATCCGTCGTCCACAAAAAACTTTGTGTTCAAAAAATGGTGTTCGTCCGCATAGCGTTGAAGTATCATTTTTTGGTGCTGTATGCTTCCGCTTTCTCCGGCTTGCATATCCTCTTGACTTAAACGGCAGTAAAGGGCGGTGATTTTATTCGACTGTAACATTAGTCCTCCTTTCCGACAGCCGAATAAACAGGTATAATGTGTTGCTATCATTATACCATATCCCGCCGCCTAATGCACTACTCGGACGCTAAAAATCCCGGATTTCCGGGCTTTTTCTGCAAATCCTTTACAATGAGTTTCTCAATCTTTTTATGGATTGTATCGGTTGCCTTTTCACTCGGCAACGCTTGAACAAGATAGGTGATTTTCCCTATTTTGCGTTCGGTTGTAATTGTCTGTTTTTTATCCATTAGAAAAACCTCCTTTTCCTGTATGGATAAACTATATTCGTCAAAAGGCAAAAACGGGCGGTTGTTAGCTGCAACCTCACGGGAGTTTCACCCCGGCCCATGCTTATGGGTGCGCCGCGCAATACTTTGAGGGTGTTCAACGCGGGAGTATCATTGTGCCGCCTTGTATGTCGTCGCCCACAAGCTGCTAAACCTGTTTTACGGCGCGGTAGTTCTCGCTCGGCTTTTCCCCTATGGGGAAAAGCTGTCATGGCGTACCCGCCGACTGGCTCGGTACAGACGGAATGTACCCGTTTGCCTGTTATGCTGCGCACCAAAGGCCGCTTTCTTTGTCAAAGAACAATAGGCTTTGTCGGCCTGCAAAAGCACATCAACAGCGGATATGCTTTTGCGGAACGACAAATAGCCCATAACGGGAAGCGTGGAAAGGGGACACGCTCCCCGCATGGGCTAAAAGATTATCCTACATGAAAAGCAAGGGTGCGGGTAATAAGGCGCACTTGCAGCCTGTTACGCATTTCCTCGTCCACATAGGAATAGGTATTGCCCGCGTCGTCTTTCAGCGTGCGGGTACAAAGTTTCGCTATGTAACCCTCGTAGTGCTTCAAGATCGCGCACATGGCGGTTGTGTCGCCGTTTGCCGCTGCGGAAATGACAGGGAACGGCAACAGATTTTCAGACTTCCTAACGGTATTCATCATCTGCTTTTCCCTCCAAATACTGTTTGATTTTCGCAAGCGCGGATTTCCTGTGCCGGAAAACCGTCGTGCGTACAACATTCAGCAGTTCGCCAATTTCCGCGTCGCTCATATCCAAGAAGTAGGACAAAAGGATAATGTCGCGTTTCCTTTCGGGCAAAGCGTTAAGGGCTTCGGCAAGCAGTTCATTTTTGACGAGTACATCAAAGCCGGACACTTGAAAACGGAAATAATCGCTTTCGTATTCGTCCGTTGTGAAAAGCTGCGCGAGTTCGCTTTCGCTCAAATCCGAAAAAGGTACTTCGCGTGCTGCGCGTTTCGCAAGAGTGCGGCGGTGGCTTTTCGCTTCGCCGACCAAAGTTTTCTTTGCTAATGCGTCGTACTGATGTTGTATTCTTTCCTTGTCGGAAGAAGATAGCTCCATAGAGTTCACCTCCTTCCCGCGTGGAGTAGAGGACGGGAGTTAAGGGCTTGTCCTCTCTGCCCCTTTCGCTCCGTACCCGTTCGGGAGATGGCTCTTGAGTGCGTTTTTCAGAAAAAAGTTGAAAAAAGCAAAATGCGCCCGTCCGCAAGACGCGGACGAGCGCAAAGGAAATGTAAGAAGTATTTAGATGTATTGACAGTTCATACTCATAGCCGGAATATCCCGCTTGCGGAGCATAGCTTTTTTTGACCGCAAAGCATTAGGCGGGTTACAGTAAATAAAAATGGACACGGCGATACCTCCCCGATACCGCCGTATCCTTAAAAAAGGGCGACTTTAATACACTACCCGCAATCCATTCTATAATAGGGAACAGCGGCTTTTGCGCAATATTAAATAAAAAAGCCGATAACACATAGGTTTTTTGACCTAATGCGTTATCGGCTCTGCGTCTATGCGTCTGGCACTTTTAATCATTTTTTTTTGAATTTATTATATGTGTTAGCTAACTGTCCACAAGCCGCGTTAATCTCTCTGCCATGAGAAACTCTCATAGTAACTTCAAGTCCTGCTTGCTCTAATTGATGTTTGAATGCAACTATTTCCCGTTTCTGTGGTGCTTTAATTCTTGAATTGCTTGTTGGGTTGTATTGTAACACGTTAATCATAACTTTTTTGCCCCGAAACCATTTTGCAAGTTGTCTTACATCTGAGGGCCGGTCATTTATACCCGGTAAAAGCAAATACGCAAAGACAATTTTGCGATTATGCCTTTCAGAATAGGATAAGGCTTGCTTAACAACATCTTCAATAGCATATATGCGCATGTGAGGAATAATACGATTTCTTGCAGATTGTGTTGCTGCGTGTAAAGATATTGTCAACTGAATTTTAAGATGTTCCTCGCGCAATTTTTTTAATTGATCGACCGGACCAACTGTTGATATGGTAATGCCGTCGGTTGGAAAGTTGAGCCCATATCTATCTCGGAGAATATGGATTGCTTTTATCAAGTTGTCATAATTGAATAAAGGCTCTCCCATACCCATAAAAACGATACGGTTTACTTTTCGACGCAACAATATAATCTGTTGTACGATTTCTGACGATGTTAGATTACGAACAAAGCCATTTCGCCCGGACTCACAAAAAATACAACCAACAGGACAACCGACTTGTGTGCTCACGCAAACAGTTCCACCATCTCGCCGCTTGATAAAAACCGTTTCAATGTATTTGTTGTCTTTCAGTTCGTAAACATACTTTTCAGTATCACTGCTTTTGCAAATATTTTTTACCAACATTGATAGATTTTTTTTGCGTGGTAATTGCTTATATAATTCTTCATATAAGGCTTTTGCTTCATTCTCGCCAATAACTTCCGACATTTCTTTGTAAGTAAATCCGTATGGATCATTCCGTACTTCCGCAGGCGTATATTTAGGTAAACGTTTCATTTTTATATCCTTTCTTCTAAATAATAAAAGTTTGTTTTTCTGTATTTTTGATTACAATCTCTAATTTTTCTACATCAATGATATGCGTCAATTTGCATTTAGGGCAGAAAAGAGGAAAATCTTTTAATACAGTATTATGAAATACTTGAACTCTCGTCTTTCCGTTACAAATCGGACATTTTATCCAATATTTTTTAAGCATTATATTTCACTCGTCCTTTTTACACAAAAAAATGCAGGTCAATCCTCAACATGAGCATTGACCTGCATTTATAATGCACAGAGCAGTACAACAAAACTAAGGCATAGCTTGCACTATGTCTATACTATATCTATACGTCGTTAGTTTTTTGTATAGCATCCGCAAAATAAGCATGACAAAAAAGCCCATGTTGAAAATGGGAAAATCCTTTTTTTCAATGCTTATCTAATACGCATGCTATGCAACATAAACGCCGCCTCCTTTTACATAAATTTTATTTTATCAGAAAATCAGTCTACTGTCAATACACAACAGGAAGTATTTAACCTAATGATATGAATTGTGTGGACATATCCAAAAAGAAAGGTGAACTGTAAAATGTAACAGGGTGAATGAAAATGGCAAAAAGACCCGTACCATTGTACGACTTTAAGGCTTTCGGGGCAGCTATAAAAGCCGCGAGAAATGAATACGGCGAGAGCCGCAAAAAGGTAAGCGACGAGTTATATATTTCCCCGCGCTACCTTGCGAATATCGAGAACAAGGGACAACAGCCGAGTTTACAGGTATTCTATGACCTTGTAACCCGGTATCATATTTCGGTAGATCAATTTTTCTTCCCGAACAGCAATGCGGAGAAATCCACCGGGCGGCGGCAGCTTGACGCGCTGCTGGACGGTATGAGCGATAAAGGCATACGGATTGTAACCGCAACAGCAAGGGAGATAACGGAAGTCGAAAAAGCAGAGGATTAACCTCACAATATGAGAAATCGGGAGATTGCAGCGCATGGCGGCTGCAATCTTTTTTTGCGTCCAAAATCAAAGGAACGCGCAACAAATACCGCCTTTCGGTGGGGGTATGGAGTAGATAGCAAGCACAGCAAACGAGTACCCGTTTGCGGAAAATGCTTGTTGGGATAATCCCAAACCCTTATACCGAAAGGCGGTGCGGAAATGGAAAACCGAAAGAGAAATATACAGATGAAGTTTTACGTTACGGAAGAAGAAAAGCGGCTGATCGACGAGAAGATGAAGCAGCTTCCCATAAAGCAGTATGGGGCATACTTCCGTAAAATGGCGATAGACGGGTATATTCTTGTCGTTGACCGAAGCGACACAAAAGCATATATCCGGGAACTGCAAGCGGTGAGCCGGAACATCAACCAAATTGCAAAACGCGCCAATGCGACGGGGACGGTTTACAGGCAGGATATAGAGGACATTAAAAAGGCGGTGGACGAGATATGGCGGTTACAAAGACGCACCCTATTAAATCAACCTTAAAGGCTGCGATAGACTATATCTTAAATCCCGAAAAGACAGACGGGAAGCTGCTTGCGTCCTCTTTCGGCTGCGGGCTGGAAACCGCCGATATTGAGTTTGCATGGACGCGGGAAGCTGCCGGAGATCGCGGCACACATTTAGGGCGGCACTTGATACAATCCTTTGCGGTGGGAGAAACCACACCGGAAGAAGCGCACAAAATCGGCATGGAACTTGCCGGGGCGGTATTAGGCGGCAAGTATGAGTTTGTTTTGACAACTCACGTCGATAAAGACCATCTGCATAATCACTTGATTTTCAACGCGGTTAGCTTCGTTGACTACAAAAAGTACCATTCCAACAAGCAAAGCTATCACTTTATCCGGCGCACCAGCGACAGGATATGTAAAGAGCATGGGCTATCCGTCGTCGTACCGGGACAGGACAAGGGAAAAAGCTATGCAGAATACACCGCCGAAAAGCAAGGGACAAGCTACAAAGCAAAGCTGAAAACGGCGATAGATACTCTCATTCCCCAAGTGAAAGATTTTGACGAACTGCTGCGCCGCTTGCAGGAAATGGGGTATGAAATCAAACAGGGCAAATACATTTCCTTTCGCGCTGCCGGACAGGAACGGTTTACCCGCACAAAGACGCTCGGCGCGGCCTATACGGAAGAAGCGATAAAGGAGCGTATCAAGGGCGTGTATGTTGCCAAAACAAAAACGCTGCGGGAAGATAAGAAAATCCGGCTTGTCGTCGATCTTGAAAACAGTATCAAAGCCCAACAGTCGGCGGGCTATGAACGGTGGGCAAAAATCCATAATCTGAAACAGGCTGCTAAAAGCATGAACTTCCTAACCGAAAACAAGATTGAGTATTATAGCGAACTTGAAAGCAAGATAGCCGATATTATGACCGCTCATGACGCGGCGGCAAAGGCGGTTAAGGAAGTGGAACAGCGTATGTCTGATTTGTCGCTGCTTATCAAGCACACCACCACATACCGACAGTTAAAACCGATTTACGATGAATACCGAAAATCGCCGGACAAGGAAAAGTATCTGCGGGGGCATGAAAGCGAAATTATCCTGTTTGAAGCTGCGGCAAGGGCATTAAAGGAAATGCAGATAAAGAAGCTGCCCGATCTCGCCGCGCTGCGCAAGGAGTATAGCAGCTTAAACGACAGAAAAAGCAAATTGTATGAGGATTACCGCCAAGCGAAAAAGCAAATGCAAGAACGAAAACGGCGGTGCTGCTGGTCGTCAAGCCGCGCTGGATATGGATAAGGTTTTCCCCCAACGGGATAGAGGACATAAGCCCCTGTTCCTGCCGGTAGTCAAGGCGGGTCAAAATGCAGTTGTATTTCTGCGCGATTGCCGCCGCTCCAAATACTTCGTTATCCAATTTCTGCTTGGTATCTGCAAGGTTTAAGACAAGCAGCGTAAGCAGAAACATTCTTTCGTTGCGGCTCTGCAAATCGCGGAGTAGGTTTTTTGCTTCCCCGCCGTAGGTGGCAAGGTCGGACGGAATAATATCCATGTCGTAGCCGCTGCGGATTGCTTTTTTCTGTTCCTCGATTTTCATACGGTCAAGGTCGGTAATCTTGCGCTTAATCGTCTTGATTGCTTCGTTGTGGTCGATACTCTGAATGTGCAGATTGACGATAATCCCGTTTTCCGCGTCCATGAAGTCGGCAAGCATACGGTCGGAGAGTTCCGGCGCGACGATCTGCAAAAAGGAAACTGCGCCAAACTTGCCGCCCATTTGAAACATTCGCCCGTCGCCAAATCGGAAAGAGGACGGCGCGATAAAGTCTTTGACAGAAAGACCGCTTGCGGGTAGCCATTCCCACGCAAAGTTAAAGCGTTCCCCGTCCGGGTGGAAAATCCCATGCAGCACTTCAAGACGCTGTTTCCCGTCCAATACCCGCGCCGCCGCGCCGATCACCTTAAAATGGTTGAGGGTGT
>OGYB01000628.1_pt1 | contig 21115 bp, 20 predicted proteins | sample 1576421 | NCBI WGS metagenome assembly OGYB01 (sample SAMEA3541577, study PRJEB24748) | human gut metagenome | biome: human gut; feature: human-associated habitat; material: faeces | place: China | collected 2012
GCGCCCTGGATGAAACCGACGCTGAAAAAAGAATTTCATTATTAGTCGAGGCCAACAGCGGCGGCTATTGGGACAAATACGCGGCCATAAGCGGAATGCTGTTCCTGGCCCAAAACAAAGCGCATATAACCGAAATATACAAAGGCGGCGCGGATGGGATGTTTGTTCGAATGGGCATTATATAACTCATCCGGATTAATGGCTGCCAAAAACAGAGGTTTTATAGAGGCTAAGGTGACAAAAACGCCCCCTTGGCCTCTCGGATCAAATTTTCTTTAAAAATGCGCCTGCAAAATGTCGAAGCATACTTTTTTTGCTTTTGCCGTAATAATCCGTCCACAACAACATATCTTTAACCATACGCGGGTTCAGGGCATGACGGAACACGCATACATTAAAAGGACAAGGAGCAAGCGTATGGTTGACAGAAGTATAATAGAAGGTTCCAATTTAAGGCTGAGGGCGCACTGTATCCATATTGACAACAGGGAATTAATGAGCGTTACAGGCGTAAAGGATGTCCTCAACTTCAATGAACAGGAGGTTTCGCTTGTAACGGAGGCGGGGGAACTGCATATTGAGGGCAATGACCTTCACATAACCAAGCTAAACCTTGACGATGGCCAAGTCGTGATTGAAGGCGAGCTCATAGCGTTGGAATACGCTGATCTGCGCGAAGCAAAGGGCGGTTTGTTCTCGCGTATGTTTAAGTAAATGGATTCTACGATCTCCCAGATACCCATATTCCTGGGAACTATATACGGCGGAATACTCATCGGCGTTCTATATGATGTGTTCCGCCTGTTGCGCATACCGTTTCGCAGTGTAATCATAATCGGAATATTGGACGCGTTATATTATGCGCTTGCGGGCGCCCTTTTCGCGGTTATGCTGCTAATAATAAACGAGGGCGAGTTTCGCCTGTACACAGTAATAGGCGCCCTTATTGGCGCCCTGTCGGAACAGTATTTTGTAAGCGCGCTGATACGTGACACATTGTGCAGACTAAAAAACAAGCTGTTTCCGCCTAAAAGGCATGGACAGCTTAATAAGACGAATTCCAACAGGTAAGTGTTCTCTTGCCTGATTTCAATATGCATACCTGCCAGCAATTGATTGCCAGATGGTTTAAATAGCTTGCCATGCCTACAATATTCGAGCTTATTTTCGGGGTTCATAATTATTTAACTATTAAAAAACCTTGCAAAACGAGATAAAATGAACTAGACTATTTATATATATCATTTTATATCAAGGAGATGGCATGCTTGATGGCGCGGTCCCGTAAAAAGCGTCTAACCTTTATATTGCTGATAATGTTTGCCGCTGTCAGTCTTGTTTGCGTTGTCCTGATCATCATTTCGTCGCAGCTTGCCGCTATGGACAAGCTAAACGCTGAATACGAGGCGCTTCAGGAGGAATATAACTTTCAAAAACGGGAAGAGCAGCAGCTTGAATTCATGCTCGACTATGTGAAGAGCAACGACTATCTGATTCAATATGCTAGAGAACGCTTTGGCTTCGTACTGCCGGATGATATAATTTTCGATATAGAGGAATAGTAAAGTTGGTTACGAGGGCCGCTATTGTTGATATAGGCAGCAATTCGTTGCGCTATATGGAGGGAGTATGCGACGAGGGTGTTGTGCGCTCTTATATAAAGCTGCTCGTTACAACAAGGCTTGCCGAGGGACTTTCCCATACCGGAAGGATTAAGCGTGAAAATATGCTCAACAGCATAGAGGTTTTGTCAGAATTTAGAGACCGTTATTCTAAAAATGGGCTGCCGGTTTACGCATACGCTACAAGCGCGGTGCGCGATGCTGAAAACGGCTGCGAGTTTATCGCCTTGGCGCGGAGTTCCGCGGGGATAGACATTGATCTGCTGTCAGGCAAGAGGGAAGCCGAGTACTCCTATATAGGAGCCACTGGCGGACGCGGGGGCCTTATAGATATTGGAGGGGGGTCGTTCCAGATTGCGGCGGGGCCGGACAGGGCGTCGTATCCTATGGGATGCGTACGCGCAAAGGACTTTGTCCATGCTAAAACGGCGGACGCCGGCTTTTTGACGCAGCGCAAGGTCCTGGAGTTAAAGCTCAAAGAACTAACAGCCATATATGCATCGGAAAAAGTGGATACATGGACTGGAGTCGGGGGCAGCATAACTACGATAGGCGCGCTGAGCGCCGGCCTGACGGAATACGATAGCAGCATAGTAAATAACGCTGTTCTTACAAAACAAAGCGTTGAGACGATGATATATGACCTTGAAGCGATGGGCGAACGCCGCGAGGCGCATCCGCTGTTGGCGCAAAGGCACGACGTTATCCTTTATGGAGCGGTAATTCTGGCATTTTTGATCGATCTATTGGATATAAACAGCATAGTCGTCAGCGATCGGGACGGCATGGAGGGCTATCTCATGGCCTTATCCGCCAGGGCTATCTGACGCATGGCTTCACGCATTAACAGCTTCCATGTAGCCTGGGACGCTATAGCTCCACTTCCGCATCCGTGATCCAGATTAAAACGTTTCACGTTAAATTCGGTCTGTTCGGAGAATGTACCGGTGACCCCGTCTCCCACATAGCCGCATAACCTGAGCGCATCCTGCAAAAGCAGTACGTGCACTCCACGCATCCCCTTATTGAGCGATGGATATCCAGCTATTTGGGATGTGGATATATTGAGCGCGGCTTCAATCCACGAAGGCGCGATATAAGGTGGGGCTATACGGTCAAAGTCCTTCATTTTAAGGCATATTGAATGAAGTTCACTGAGATCGCTTTTGTCCATGCCCCCGCCCATTATGATTGAAAGCCCCGCGTAATGAGGCGAATGCGGCGCGCGCAGGCCGCTTTCAAGCCTTCTGAACGCGAGATGCGCGGGTATGGGAGCTCCCCAGATGTGGCAGCAGGCGTCATAAGCCTCAAGAAGCCTTCTGTCAGTCCATGCAAGATTCGTGCGGGCGCTTCGGACAAACGACCGGAGACGCACGTTTGCATATCTGAGAAAGGGGAGGGGGGAGTCGTCCTCATTCAGACAAATGAAGCCGTTTTGCCTGTGGTCATAGATAAGCAAAGAAGTCATGCTATATATTATGGCAAGCCAACCCCTGGCGTGAGGGGAACGGTCAAATATAAATTATGGCCCCGGGCAAACAGTATGTTATGACAAGGCGCTTAAGCTTGATATGGCGTCAGCGGCCCAGAATAACAGCCAATTTACCTAAGTATAAATATCGGGTAAAAGCCGTTGGTTTTATAAGGTATTATACAGCACCTTCATCGCCGCTGGATATTTGATGCTCGGTTATCTTTTGAAGCTTTCTGCGCATCTGGCGGGTACGTACCCCCACAAGCGTATCGAGATCCCTATTTACCTGTTCAATGCGCTCCTGAGCGGTATTGAGACCGTCCGCAAAGCGTTCAAACTCCGACTTAACCTCGCTGAGCACTTCCCATACCTCGCCTCCGCGCTTATGGATAATATAGCTTCTGAATCCCATCTGCATGCTGTTTAACAGTGCGGCCATAGTGCTGGGGCCCGCTATGCATACGTTGAACTCACGCCTGAGCGTCTCAATAAGGCCAAGCTTTGCGGATTCGGCGTACAATCCTTCGGTTGGCAGGAACATAACGGCGAAACTGGTGGTCTTAGGGGGGTCGATATATTTTGTGCATATATCCTTGGCCGACACTTTCAGCGCCTGGCAAAGGGCGGCACCCGAGGTTTTGACAAGCGCTGGATCGGCGCTTTCGTACGCGTCCATCAGTTTTTGATACGCCTCAACGGGGAATTTTGAATCCACAGGCAGGTATACGGTATCGCCGTTGTCGCCAGGAAGCTTTATGGCAAATTCAACCTTTGTATTCCGCTTTATAGCCACCTCGCGGTCAAATTGCTCGGGCGCCAGGATTTCCTCCAATATGGCCCCGAGTTGAATTTCTCCCAGGATACCCCTGGTCTTGACGTTGGACAGCACCCGTTTAAGGTCGCCTACGCCAACGGCCAGCGTCTGCATCTCTCCAAGGCCTTTATATACCTGCTCAAGCCGTTCGTTAACCAGCCTGAACGAGTTGGTCATCCGTTCGTCAAGGGTGCGCTGCAGCTTTTCATCGACCATCCCCCTCATCTCATCCAGCCTGCGGTTGTTGTCCTCCTGCATGCCGGCGAGATGCCTGGAAACAGCAGCGCGAATGTTGTCAAGCCGCTGCTCGTTTTCCATTGAAAAGGTCTTAAGCCGCTCTTCAAGCTGCCTGAGAGAGGCTTGGGTGTTGCGATAGGTGGCTTCCTGTATTGAGGATAGCGCGCGCTCCATGTCGCCCAGTTTTTGGGCGGCAGCGTCGGCCGAGGCCCTCTGGTTTGATGAGAGAAGTTCGGAAAGAAGCCTAATTGAATCATTAAGCTCGCGGCGCATCCCCTCCTGACGTAAAGTCAAATCGCGAATGACCTGTTCAAACTGGGCAGTGGAAGCCGACCTATCAGTTTTACCCTGGTTTAGCTTGCGAAGAACCAAAACGGAAATGATCAGCGCCGCGGCGGAAATGGCCGCTGTTATGTACAATACTACTGAATCCAAGCTTTTCCTCCATGATGAATGATTTGCTATAATTCTACCACGGGTCTTACTTTAACGCAATTTGACGTGTTTTGGCTTATTTTAACGCCAAAGAAGCCTGAATCAAAATGGAAGCGGGATTTAAGTTCGAAAAACATTCGGAAAATATTCCGCCGGACTTACAGCAAAGCGGGACATTTATAGGCATGAAATCATCCGTGCGCATATGACTAAAAGACCATCCAAACCCGATGTTTTAGAAGGCCTTTATCATCAAAAACATTTTATATTGCAGGTGGGGAAATCACTTCGCCGCCAATTTAATGGCAAGCTGGGCTTTTTTTCGGTCGGCAGCGTTTCTGTGCAGCACGCCTTTATTGACGGCCTTATCCACGGTGCTCACGGCGCTAAGATAACAAGCGTTAACGGCTTTTTCATCGCCTTGTGTCAAAGCGCTGTCAAACTTCTTGATAGCGGACTTGACGCCGGACATGATCATGCGATTGCGAAGATTTTTTTTCTGCGTAACGCCAATGCGCTTAATAGCGGACTTATGGTTTGCCAAGTAATTCACCTCCCGAATAAATTTACAACGCAGTCCAAAACCTTGGACGCGAGACTCGAACAAACGGCATTATAACACGGGCAGAGCCGAGATGCAAGCGAAAACGCCGTTTTTTTTGTCTTATATTATCGCAGCTGGCGGCACATACCCGCATAAACTGTGGGATTGGCATCAAAACACCCCGTTATGGCAACACTAAATACCGAATTTCAGCAGGAAACAGGAGGTTACCTATGGCACGAAATATATATACAGATCTGGCAATGGAGGCAAGAGAGCTGAATCCAAGCATACCTGGCATTGAAGAAACAAACGAATCAAAGGGTGAGATAGGCGTTTCAAGGATTCGGGTCATCAATGACCTGGCGGCACAGAAGCTTTCAAAGAAGAAGGGAATCTACGTAACGCTGGACGCGCCCGAGCTTGTAAACAGGCCCCTTGACCTGTTTGAAGCGCTGAGTAAGGCCGTGGCCGAGGAGATAAAGCAGCTTACAGGCGGCCTTAAGGATGAAGCGACGGTGCTGGTTGTGGGGTTGGGAAACCGCTTCATCACTCCAGACTCCCTTGGCCCGCGGGTAGCGGAACAGGTATATGTAACACGTCACATTACCGAATATCTTCCAGACGCCTTTGACCACCCCATTAGGTCGGTATGCGCGATAGCGCCCGGCGTGCTGGGCGTGACGGGCGTGGAAACCCTGGAGATAATCCGAGGCGTAGTTGAGCATATAAAGCCTGACCTTGTAATTGCCATTGACTCGCTTGCTGCTAGGAGTTCAGAGCGAATCAGCACGGCGGTGCAGATTACAGATACCGGAATAAGCCCGGGGTCGGGGGTTGGAAACACCCGCCTTGACATAAGCCCAGAGGCGCTCAACGTACCTGTGCTGGCCATAGGCGTTCCGCTTGTAGTCTATGCCAGTACGGTGGTACAGGACGCTATTGAGCTGATGGCCGACGAAACGGGCCTGCATAACGATGAGGAACGCCTTAAGAGCCTTGCCGAGAAGGTGATAAATGAAAAACTGGGGCCTATGATCATGACCCCTAAGGACATTGACAGCATCGTAGGGGATATGTCGCGAATAATTGCGGACGGAATAAACCTGGCCATACACGACGCTAATTATGACGAAATACGCTCTTTGATAGCATAATGCGGGTCGGCAATCGCCGGTCATGGCTTCAATGTCGTTTGCTTTCACGTTTATCCCTCTGGGAAACTTACAAAAACGCTTGTTATTCGGGCGGCCAATGCGGCCGCCCGTCCTGTTTTATTAGCGTCCTTTGGGTAAAGCCTTATTTTATTTGCGTACGGGCCGGATTTGAGATATAGTGTAGGATATGGATACTAAGCTCAAAAAGCATGTGCATCTTTCTCCGAGGCTTGAAGCGATAGCGGAAATGCTTTCGGGCGTTAATAATGCGGCCGATGTCGGATGCGATCACGGGAGGCTGTCGGTTGCGCTTGTTCAAAGAGGGATAGTGCATCGCGTAAGGGCGAGCGATATAAGCGAGGTATCGCTGAATAAGGCGAGGCGGCTGGCCAGAATATGCGGCGTATCCAGCGATATCCGGTTTGAGTCGGCGGATGGCCTGGAGTTTCTCACCCCTGGCGAGGCGGATGGAATAATTATGGCGGGCATGGGAGGCGAGCTGATCGCTAAAATGCTTGAAAAGGGCGGCGAAACGGCGCGCCGCGCGAAACGCCTTGTACTGCAGCCAATGCGAGGCGCAGAGGAACTGAGGTGTTATCTGAATCAGAATAATTATGATATACTCGGCAAGAGGCTTGTGTTGGATTTAGGAAGGATCTATCAGGTCATATGCGCGCATGACGGAACGCCCGAGCAATGTCCGCAAGGATTTCCAAAGGACGCGCTGTATATAGGCTGGCGCATGGCCGTAAACCGCGATCCATTGCTCCCAACGCTTATCAACTCGTATAGGCGCGGAATTGAAAAAAGGCTTGCCCACGCCTTGGCGGCGGGCTCCAGACCGCCCGCGCTTATAATCAAACTGAAGCAGCTGGATGAAATAGAGGCATTTATGGAGGGTTATAATGATGAAGATTGAAAACTTTTTGTCAGTATGCGAAGCCATGGCTCCAAGGGCGTTGGCCCTGGATTTTGATAATCCGGGCCTTTTAGTAGGCCCCGATCATGATGAAATACATAAGGTGCTGGTTGCCCTTGACTGCACGGAAGCCGTGGCAAGGGAGGCTGTGAATTGGGGCGCTGATCTTGTTTTAACGCACCATCCAATGTTCTTCAGTGGCATAAAGCGCTTTACGCCATGCGACCCCGGCACATCAGCGGCTTATATATTGGCTAGAAACGGTATAGGGTTGTTTGCGGCTCATACAAACCTCGACGCGGCGCAGGGCGGCGTAAACGACGCGCTGTGCGGGGCGCTGGGCGTTATAAACACGCGCGTAATAGGAAATGAAGGGATTGCAAGAATCGGGGCGCTTTCGGAAAGTACGACGCTGCGCGGCTTTGCAGCCCATGTTCAGGAAAGGCTTGGCGGCAGGGTTCGTATAGCGGGCGCTCCGGATGTGGCGGTGGCCCGCGTCGCCGTTATGGGCGGCTCGGGAGGAAACGACGTAAAGATGGTGCGCAATGAGGGCGCGGACGTCTATGTTACGGGCGAGATAAAGCATTCTCAGGCGATAGAGGCGATTCACCTCGGGCTAGCCGTGATTGAAGCAGGACACTATGAAACGGAAAGAGTTGTTCTGCCGTCCGTTATTTACCGTTTACAAACATTGACCGATGGTGTACAATATAAATTGGCGTGTTATGACGCATCCCCATTTTGGTCGCTTTAGGGACGGTTTAAGGTAAAGTCCCTCATAAGCAGGAGGTAATAGATTATGAGCAGCTTTGACGCTTTGCTGAGCTATCATGAGGCGGAAATGAAACTTACCGCTTTAGAAAAGGAAATAGTGACGTCCCCGGCCAGGGTGCGTCTCAACAAACTGCGCGGGATACTTACAGAGCAGCAGAAGCTGCTTTCTAACATTCAAAAGCAGGTTGACGCCAAAAGCAAAAGCTTCGAGGAGCTAGCCGCTATGGCCGACGAGTTTGAACATGCGTTTGAACTTGAAAAATCGGATCTTGACCTGATGATGGAAGACGAGGAATGCACCGCGGCCGAAATGAGCGAGGCGAGACGTTCCTTGGAATCACTGCTGTCAAGAATAACAGCGGTAAGAAAAGAGCTGTACGACACCATCGCATGGCTGGATAGGGCGGCAGCCGAAGCCAAAGCCATCTATTCAAAGGGGGCCAAGGCCAACAAGGAGTATAACCTCATATATAAGCAGTGCGAAGATGAGTTTGAAAAGGCTAAGCCGGACATTGAAGCGGCAAAGGCCGAGGCGGATACCCGTGAAAAAGGCGTCGCGCCTGAACTTGTAAAAAGGTACAAGACGATAAGAAAAAAACACGTCGTCCCATTGGCCAAGCTGGAGGGAGAACGGTGCGGAGGATGCAACATGTCTCTGCCAACTACGGTCGTACGTTCAGTCATAAACGGAACTGAGATAGTGGAATGTGAAAACTGCGGGAGGATATTATATTCCGACGCATAATACCGGTGAATATAAGCCGGATGAATTGATCGCGACGCGAATACGAGTAAGCTATGTGACCGCATACGGCAGGGCCCGTATGAGGAAAGTCCGAGCTCCATAGGGCAGGGTGCCGGATAACACCCGGTGGAGGCGACTCCAAGGAAAGTGCAACAGAAATAAACCGCCCCAAACGATAAAGAGCGAAAATGTCCGTTTTTCAGCGTTCGGGGCAAGGATGGAAAGGCGAGGTAAGAGCTCACCGGCGGCATGGCGACTTGTCCGCCCTGTAAACCCCCCCCGGAGCAAGATTGAATTGGGAGCATTTAATGGCGGCCCGCCACGCTCCTTGTAATCGCTAGAGCCTGCTGGCAACTTCAGGCCAAGATAGATGGTCACACTTAGACAGAACTCGGCTTACGGCTTGCTCGTATACATGCGTTGATAAAAAACGGCATCCGACGGCCTCCATATAGGGAGCGCCATTTTTGCTTATCATTTATTATCATAACTACCCGTCGATTTGACCTGCGTTATCAGTTGACGTCAGATATGTCGCTAATAACATAACCGCTAAAGCTAAATAAAAAAGAATACTGGGTAAATCCCGAAAAATTAAAAAGGAAAGGGCCGTTCCTATAAAGGGGGTTACTGCATAGCAGGCGCTTGTCTTGGACGCTCCCAGCTTTCGTTGGGCATACACATAAAAGAATATGCTCAGCCCATAAGATACAAAGCCTAAGAGCAGTACTAAAGGAATATATTTGTAAGATGGAAGCTGTTCGCCTACGGTAAAGGCTATTACCAGCGCCCCAAGGCCTGATCCAAAACCCTTTATGATTACGATTTCGAGTGGATCGCGCTGTGATATCATGCGAGTGCAGTTGTTTTCAAATCCCCAGCAAATACAGGCCAGAAGAACGTATATAGAGCCGATTGAAAAATGCAGAGCCCCATAATCTTCAAATGATAACAATATGCTTGACAAAGTAATAAGACCGATAGCAAGCCAAAGACGCCTGCTAATGACTTCCTTGAAAATGACAAGGGCAATAACTGATGTGGCAACGATTTCAAAACTATTTAACAGGGATGCGTTTGCCGACGTAGTTTTTGCAAGCCCGATCATCAATAGAATAGGGGCGGCAATATCAAGAATGATCATACCTATGATATATGGCAAGTCATTGCTGGTAAAGTGCTGTTTAAACGGCCGCTTTATAAGCCTTTTACGAACAAGACCAAGCAGGAACATTCCTATTCCTGCACCCAGATACAGCAGGGCCGCCATCATCGTGGGCGGAACCTCCTGCAAGAGCAGCTTCGATGCAGGAACACTGGCTGCATATAAGACGGCGGCTAAAATGGCCCAGAATATAGAGGGGTTGATTTTTTTCCTCATAACTTAATTTTTACTTTACAAAGACATTGATTGCCGAGGTTAAGTCCTGCAAGACCTTTGTATCCCCAGTCTCAATAGCATCAACGACGCAGTGGCTGATATGATCCTCTAATATTATTTTCCCAATGTTATTGATTGCGGCTTTTACAGCGGCAATCTGTATGAGAATGTCGCAGCAATCCAATCCATCCTCAAACATTCTTTTTATGCTTTCCATATGGCCAATAGCGCGGGACATACGGTTAACTACCTTTTTTGTCTCGGTGTGATTATGAAATTTTTTATTCGGCATGCAATAACCCCTTCCAATATCCCCTTATGGGGGATATTGGAAGGATATCATAAAGTCATTTATTTATCAAGGGTAAGGGTATCTATACCCTCAGTTGACAACGGTAACAAAAGTTTAAATGTGTCCAGAGTGCAAACCATACGCCATGGCGATTGTATTATAATAGGCAACGTGATAAAATTCTATGAATTACCTTTTGGAAGGATATGCTGTTATGGGATTCATTGATGTATTGCTCGGAAACACGAGTTCAAGCAGAATAAAAAAATTAAGGCCGATGCTGAATGCTGTAAATGGATATGAGGCTTCTATGCAGGCGCTTTCAGACGAACAGCTCAGAGCAAAAACAACTGAGTTTAAAGAACGGCTTAAAAAGGGCGATACGCTGGACTCCCTCCTGCCGGAGGCTTATGCGGCTGTAAGGGAAGCCGCCATCAGAACAATAGGGCAGCGGCATTACGACGTTCAGATTCTTGGAGGAATTGTCCTGCATCAGGGCCGCATAGCCGAGATGAAGACAGGAGAGGGAAAAACGCTGGTGGCGACCCTGCCGTCGTATTTAAACGCGCTTGATGGAAAGGGTGTTCATGTTGTAACGGTAAACGACTATCTGGCAAAGCGCGATGCGCAATGGATGGGCAAGATACACCGCTTTCTTGGCCTTACCGTGGGCTGCATTACTACCGATCTTGAGCCGTCGGAGCGCAAGGATATATACGCGTGCGATATCGTATATGGAACGAATAATGAATTCGGTTTCGACTACCTGCGCGACAATATGGTGGTTTATCGTGAGAGCATGGTTCAGCGCGAACTCAATTATGCCATAGTTGACGAGGTTGACTCGATCCTGATCGACGAGGCGAGAACCCCGCTTATAATTTCCGGTCATGGCGAGGAATCGACTGATATGTACGTCAAAGTCGACCGTTTTGTCAGCAAACTGGAACGCGGGGCCAATATAGAGAAGCTTACAAGATCGGAAATTCTGCTTGAAGGCGCTGAGCAGAAGGAGAGCGGCGACTATATGGTGGATATAAAGGCAAGGACGGCAGCGCTTACCCGTCAAGGCATGGATAAGGCCGAACAGTATTTTGGCCTGGATAACATAGCTGATCCGGTAAACTCGGAGCTTAACCATCATATCATGCAGGCCCTTAAGGCGCACGCGCTGTTCAGCCGCGATAAGGATTACGTCGTTCAGGAAGGCCAAGTAATCATTGTCGACGAGTTTACAGGCCGGCTTATGATCGGAAGAAGGTATTCCGACGGCCTTCACCAGGCGCTGGAGGCCAAAGAGAGGGTAAAGGTGGAACGCGAGAACAAGACGCTTGCCACCATAACGTTCCAAAATTATTTCCGCATGTATAAAAAGCTGGCCGGCATGACGGGTACGGCGAAGACCGAGGAGGCGGAGTTTCAGGGGATTTACGACCTTGACGTAGTTGAGATACCAACCAACCGCCCGCTTATCAGAAACGATATGAACGATGTTATCTACAGCACCCAGAAGGGAAAATTCAAGGCTGTTGTAGATTCCATTGAAAAGGTGCATAAAACCGGGCAGCCTGTTCTCGTCGGCACAATCTCGGTAGAGAAGAGCGAGATGCTCAGCGAATTGCTTAAACGGCGCGGAATCGACCATGAGGTGCTAAACGCGAAGCATCATAAGCGCGAGGCCGAGATTGTGGCGCAGGCCGGAAAGTTTGGCAAGGTAACGATTGCAACCAACATGGCGGGACGCGGAACCGATATACTGTTGGGAGGTAACCCAGAATTCTTGGTTAAGCAGGAGCTTGCGCGGCAGGGAATGGACGAGTTCATGATTGAAGAGGCGAACAGCCATTCGGACACTTCCGACCAAGCGGTAATTGCGGCGCGCGAGACCTATAACGACCTGTACAGAAAGTATAAAAAACAGGCCGACGACGAGCATGAAAGGGTGGTAGCGGTCGGCGGCCTGCATATAATCGGCACCGAGAGGCACGAGTCAAGACGCATTGACAATCAGCTTAGGGGAAGGGCGGGGCGCCAGGGAGATCCAGGCTCCACGTGCTTCTTCGTTTCGCTTGAGGACGAACTGATGCAGCGCTTTGGCGCGGACAGGGTTAAGGGCATAATGATGCGGCTCGCCCCTGAGGACGACGTCCCCATGGATATATCAATACTCAGCAAGCAGATTGAAACCGCGCAAAAGCGGGTAGAAGCCCATAACTATGATATAAGAAAGAATGTCCTGCAGTATGACGATGTAATGAATAAGCAGCGCGAGATCATTTACGGACAGCGCAGGGCGGTGCTCATGGGCGAGGATATATCCAAATCGGTAATGAGGATGATAGAGGAAGCCGTCGATTCGAGGCTAGGCATATATTGTCAGGCAAACCTCAGCGAGGATATGTGGGACATAGGAGGTTTGGCGGCGTCCCTTGAGGAGCTCACGGGCGTAAAGTTCCAGACAAATGAGCTGGCGAAAGATATAAAGAACCGTAACGCCATGCGCGACAGGATAATGACCGGGATGAAAGCGATATACGGCGAAAAGGAAACGGAAATCTCGTCGCACGGAATCGACATGAGGGAAGTGGAGCGCATACGGCTTCTCAGAGCGGTGGACACGCACTGGATGGATCATATCGACGCCATGACCCAGCTTAGGCAGGGGATAGGTCTGCGCGCCATGGCCCAAAAAGACCCTGTCATAGAGTATAGAAACGCCGGATTTGATATGTTCGACGAGATGGTCGCCGGCATACGCGAGCTTACTGTCAGGACGCTGTATCACACCACGGTGAAGGTGGCGCCGCAGCAGCGCGAACAGGTGGCGAAGCCCATTGAACCTGTATCCGAAGAGGGAAATAGGCCAAAACGCATAAAACAGGCCCCGGGGCGAAACGATCCATGTCCGTGCGGCAGCGGCAAAAAGTACAAACAGTGCTGTGGCAGGAGCCAGTAAAGGGCATTATAATATTGGGTGATATAAAATTTATTAATAAAATATTTTTAGAGGGATGTGATCTTTTTGGTTCAGCTTGACGAATACCGCCAGCAGCTTGCGGCTACAATCGAAACCCTGAAAGAGGCAGGTGAGTCCCTTTGACCTGGACAGGTTAAAGGGGGAGAAGGAAGAGTTGGAAAACGGCATGTCGGCCCCGAACTTTTGGGACGATGTCGAAAACGCGAACAAGGTCAATCAGCGGATAAAGGCAATATCAAATAAGATTGACAAATATGAAAAGCTGGCGCTTCGGGGCGAAGACCTGGAAACGCTTATTGAAATGGCCGAGGAAGAGGGCGACGAGTCCATGCTCGACGAGATCGCTTCGGAATATGCCGCGTTTGAACGGGGGGTTGACGCGCTCAAGCTTGAAACGCTGTTAAAGGGACCATATGACGCGAGCAACGCGGTGCTGTCGCTTCACGCCGGAGCGGGAGGGACGGAAGCGCAGGACTGGGTCAGCATGCTGTACCGAATGTATACCAGGTACTGCGACGTAAAGGGATTTACTGTGAAGACGCTTGACCTGCTTGACGGGGACGAAGCCGGCATTAAAAGCGTAACATTTGAAGTGGACGGTGATAACGCATATGGATATCTAAAGGCGGAAAAGGGAGTCCACCGGCTGGTCAGGATATCGCCGTTCGATTCCTCGGGAAGGCGGCATACATCGTTTGCGTCGCTGGATGTTACGCCTATCTTTGAAGACGACAGGGGAGATATTTCCATAGATCCCGACGACCTGAGGGTTGATACCTACAGATCCAGCGGGGCCGGAGGCCAGCATGTAAACAAAACATCATCCGCCATAAGGATCACCCATCTGCCAACAGGAATTGTGGTCCAGTGCCAAAACGAGCGCAGCCAGATACAGAACAGGGAAACGGCGATGAGGATGCTGAGGGGCAAGCTGCTTGAAATTAAGGAGCGGGAGCGTATGGAACAGATGGCCGAGATAAAGGGCGATATGAAAAAGATAGAATGGGGAAGCCAGATAAGGTCATATATATTTCAGCCGTACACGCTGGTGAAGGATCATAGAACAGGCGTTGAAAACGGCAATATACAGGCTGTAATGGACGGGGACCTTGACACGTTTATCAATGCGTTTCTCGTTCAGTCGTGACCAGCATGAAATGAAGCAGTCTAAACGGGATTCATGTCATATCGGAATCCCGTTTTTAGCCGGCCTTAGAGAACGTTATTCAGAGTGTCAAAAGCGCGGCTGCGCCACTTTTTTGAGGTTACGGGCTTTGTCTCCCGCCCTTCGGGCTCCCGAGCGGCAAAACCCAAAAACAATGAAAATCACACGGTTTTCATCCGGCTCTTACGCGCATGTCGTCAGCGCCGGATTTAAAGTCAGAGGCTGCGCCTTGACAATCCCGGGGGTTTTGACAGCCCGCATTATTAGATACTTGCCAAGTTTTAACCATAGTGGAAGAATTATTAAATCAAAGAGGTGAAGCATGCCAACGACTCTTTCAGAAATCATCCGCGCAGCCATCCGCGGCCTGCGTCCGATAACCAACAACCTAAGCCTGGAGTCCGAAAGGAACGGGATTGATTTTTTGGGAAAGCTTGAGACGAGAAAGCTCCCAAGCAATGTAAATATTATCAGGTGGGACATTGGCGACATACCTGCGGAGTGGTTCCACCATGAAAGTTCGCCTGAGGACGCCGTGGCCATCTACTTTCATGGGGGTGCGTACATATCGGGTTCGCTTACAAGCAGCCGGGTGCTGGCCGTAGACTTCGTTCAAGCGCTTCAAATGAACGTCTTATCGTTTGAATACAGGCTTGCGCCCGAGCACCCGTTTCCTGCGGCGCTAGACGACGCTATGAAGGTGTATAAAACGGTGCTAGGCCTGGGAGTGTCGCCCGAGCGGATTACCTTCATCGGCGACAGCGCTGGCGGAGGGCTTTTATGCGCGGCCGCGATCAGGTCGCGTGACGAGGGGCTGCCGCTGCCATCCTCCCTTGTCATGATTTCGCCTTGGGTCAACTTGACGCTGTCAGGAAGGACCTACGAAACGATGAGGGATAAGGACCCGCTTTTGACAATAGCCAAGCTGGAGAGAGCCGTTGAATGCTACACTGGAAATAAAGACTTGAAAAATCCCTATATATCGCCGGTTTTTGGGGATTTTAAAGGTATACCGCCCACGCTTATTCATGTGGGTACGCACGAATTGCTTTTGGACGATGCCAGAACGCTGTCAACAAATATGGCAAGGGACGGCGTAGATGTAACGCTTGACGAATGGGAAGGGATGTGGCACGTGTGGCATACCTTTGATGTGCCGGAAACAGCGGTAGCCCTTGAGAGAATTGCCGACTACATCCTAACGAGACTTGGATCGGGGGAGGTTGACTGAAGTGGCGCATGCCAGACGAAGCTGGTATAGGCTGGATAATGCCGCAAAGATTTATCCGGTAACCCAGACGGGCGCCTGGACGCCCATGTTTAGGTTTACGGCGGTTATGCGCTCGGACATTGACCCGGATAAGCTGCAGGCTGCGCTGGATGCGGTTTCCCCCAGGTTTCCAACGTTCATGGTATGCCTTAAAACAGGAATGTTCTGGTATTATCTGGAGCAGCTGGACAGGCCGGTTATGATAGAACCTGATGCGCTTAATCCCTGCGCGCCGATTCAAAGAGGGGATCCCCTGTTCAGGATACGCTATTATGCAAACAGACTTAGCCTGGAGATTCACCATGTGGTTACGGACGGCGGGGGCGCTATGGTCTTCTTCAAAACGCTTTTGGCGCAATACCTCAGGGAGCAGGGACATGAGGTGCCATGCACCCACGGCATTTTAGATATTGGCGTTTCCGCCGCTGCAGAGGAGATCCAGGACAGTTTTCCCAAGTTTTCCAAGATGAGGGTGCTTCCAACCAGATCCGAGAGCAAGGCGTACCACATATCGGGCACCAGGCTTCCTCTTGGCCTTATGCGGGTTACAACCGGCGAGATGGATGTAAGTCAGGCGCTTGGCCGGGCGCATTCATATGGCGCTACGCTGACCGAATTTATGGTTTCGCTCCTGATACAAGCCGCATATAGGCTTCAGCTTGCCGAGGGGAGGCCTCAGTACCCTGTAAAGGTAAGCGTTCCTATAGACCTTAGGAAATACTATCCTACTGCTACGATAAGAAACTTTTCCCAGTATCTGAACCCTGGGATAGATCCGCAATACGGCGAGTTTACGTTTGAGGAAATACTTTCGCAGGTTCATCATTATATGAGGCTGAACGTTACTGAAAAAAACCTCAACGCCAGAATAAGCAAAAACGTCAGTGACGAGAGAAACCCTGTCATACGAATGGTGCCTCTGTTTATCAAGAAGGCCGCAATGTTTATAGCGTATATGAAATGCGGTGAATCGACGTTTACAATGCCGTTTTCCAACCTTGGAAGGATAACGCTGCCGGAGATCATGTATGAACATATTGAAAGAATTGATTTTATTCTTCATACAGCCAGGTTCAATGTATTCGAGGCCGGCGCGTCAACGTTGAACGGCAGGCTATCCGTCAGCCTGTCGTCCTTGATAGCCCAGAGCCATATGGAAAGGCTGTTCTTTACGTCGCTTGTCAAGCAGGGGATTAAGGTTAAAATAGAATCCAACGAGCTGTGAATCCTGGCGATATGCAGCGCGTCTGGCCGTATGGCCGATAACGTTACGGAAAGGGGTATATCCTGTGTCTTATTGCGTTAACTGTGGGGTTGAGCTGGAAAAAAGCCTTAAAAAGTGCCCGCTGTGCGGAGTGGAAGCTCAGAATCCGAAGGAACCCTATGACGAAGGGACGATAAAGCCTTATCCTGTGCACATGGATTATATAACCGGACGCATGGAGCGGCGGCTTGCCGCAATAATCATAACCGTTGTGCTACTTCTGGTTTCGGGTATATGCGTCCTGGCGGATGTGATTTATAGCGCCGAACTCGACTGGGCGCTGTATGTATTAAGCGCCCTTGCCCTTGGCTGGCTGATGTTTGTCCTGCCTCTGTTCATGCTTAAGTGGCATCCTATCGTATATGTCATTCTTGACGGAATAGGTGCGATTGCATTTTTATACGTAATAAATCTGCTGCTTCCGGGAGACGAGTGGTTCTCGTCGATTGCCTTGCCGATTATACTTCTTAACGCGGCTATTGTGTCATTAAATGTATCGCTTATACACAGCGGACGGCTTGGCAAAGCGGCGTGCGCCGCCTGGGTCGCCGGTTCGGTGGGCATTGACATTATGGGGATAGAGATGATACTTGATCTTTACATGAACGAATCGATATTGCCTCAATGGTCATGGTTTGTGCTTATACCATGCCTGGCCGTATCCGTAATCATGATTATAGTGGGCAAAAACTCTAGGATGAAGGATTCGATAAAACGCAGGCTGCACACATAAAACAGACGGTTTTATCAAGACGGCGGAATTGGTGGGGACATTGTATATATAGGCGTATCAGTATAGCTGAAGATAATAAGCCGGACATCCCTGACGGAGCCGCCCGACTTATTATTATATATGCAAGACTTTTATATTATGTTTAATGACCGCAATGTGTATAAAAGCAATTTTAGGCAAGCGCGAACACCACATAGGCTATTGCCGCGTTGAAAACCATAAGCAGAGGAACCCCAATGACGAATTTTTTATGCTTGGTTTTATGTCTGAAAACCAGCATTCCGGTTATAGCTCCTAAAGATCCTCCAAAGGCGGCAAGCGCCATAAGGGTTCTTTCAGGTATTCTGTAATTACCTTTAATTGCGGCATTCTTGTCAATTCCCATCATTATGAAGGAAGCCGTATTGAACGCAATAAGATATAGAATGTATAGAACTTTAACAGTTTCCATGCCAGGTTATATATGGCTTGAGGAATTCCGGCGCATTTTCACTTGGGTCGCTTACGCTGATCACTATAGTTATGCCGAAATCGGACGCAAAGCTGTCCAAGGCTGAAAATAGACTTTCAAGGGATTCAAGCGAATGCTCCCCAATCATCTTCATAAAACCGTCGACAAATATGTACTCAAGGTCATAGTCCTGCGCCGCAAGGCCGGCGATGAACCCAGACAGCATCTTAGGCCCTTTAACCCTGTACTCGGTGGAGTCGATGAATCGAACGCCCCTTTCAAGTTCGTACATGTAATCCTTATTAACATGTATGAAAACTATGCTTCCCGTGGCCTCTTTTATGGAGGCGTTGGCCATGTCGATTATATGTTTTGTCTTGCCGGTCCCCTTTTTTCCGTAAACAACCTGTATCAATGCAATCGACCCCCTTAATAAAAATTCGCTCGGCAGCTTATGGACCCATCCCGAATCGGTTCGGAATCAAGCAATGGTAACTTATATAATAATACATCTAAGCGGTGTTGGCAATAGGCAAATGATAACCGAAAAAACAGAAAATATCGACACATTGTAGCGTGCGTGAATTAGTAAAAAGCGCGGTTCTACAACAAATTTTTTGAATTAAATTACTCAAATAGTATAGCATTTAAACAATATATGTGCTAATATAAATAATGGGTATACAAGGGTGTGATAGCATAGCTGGCACATACCGCGATCATAAAAGTGCTATTTATGAAAGCATGTATACCTATACCAAAAAAAGGGGGAAAACACATGAAAAAGACATGGAAAAAGCTGCTAGGCATACTTCTGGCAGTCGTCCTGGTTCTTCCGAGCCTCACCTCCATCGCAAGCGCGATTGAACCGGCTCCGAAGCTGACGGCCGAAGAAGCTGTTAACGCAGCCTGGGAGTTGTGGGACGAAATCAACGCCCTGGAAGAAAGCCTCGAGGCTCAGAAGCTTCCGGAGAAGGACCTCGTCTCAAGATTGTACGACTTTGTCGCGTCTCAGGATGAAGTAGAGAAAATAGTCCGTGAAGAAGACGACCAGTTTGGATTCTACACAACGGGCAATGTCTACAACATCTACGACCGCAAAGAGGAAGGCTTCAAGGGCGGCAATGTCGACGGCATGATCGAAGCTCTGGGCAACCAGATCGAGACCATGGACATCACCCCGGTAGGCAGCCTGAAGATCGGCGTCTACAGCCCCTATTATGGCAGCGACGGCAACATGACCCGTAACTATTACGAGGCGGCCGTAGGCATACAGGAGGCTTTGGGCGACGAGAGCGTCGTGTTTGACTACTATGGCGACGGCAGCCGGTATGGCGAATTTGCCAGCGTGGAAAACTTCAAAAAGTGGAGTGAGTACGGCATAGTTCTGGTAGACAGCCATGGCTCAATGTCGGGTGGAACCTCCTGGATCTGCTCTCCTCTTATGAGCGATTATGATCCTATCGACGTAACCGAGGGACGCCTGGCGCTCTCCGGCGGCGGCGTATGGATTACAGGTACATTCTTTGAGAAGTACTGCGAACTGCCCAACACATTCATTTACCTTGGAATATGCGAAGGTATGAAATCCCGCGGCCTGTGCGATCCTCTGGTTGCAGCCGGCGCGGGTTTTGTTGCAGGTTACAGTGAATCCGTCACCTTCTATTATGATGGCCTTATGATGCCGACAATCTGCGAATACCTGGTAACAGAGAGTCCCTCGGATCCTTCCCGCTTCTATACAGCTGAGGAAGCGTGCTTAAAGGCACAGGAAATCCATGGGGCAGTTGACACATATGGAGACGCGGTTCTGCTGTGGGCAGGCAATAACGACTTGGTAGTCCAGCAGACCCCTGTTGCGGCAACGGGCGTTGCGCTTGATCCAGCGTCAGTAGACCTTTACAACAACAACACCTATAAATTTAATGTGGTAACTACTCCTGCCGACGCGAACAACTATACCCTTAACTGGGAGAGCAGCAATGAAAACGTTGCTACAGTTGCGCAAGACGGCACCGTTACCGTTGTTGGCGAAGGTACCGCTACAATAACCGTAACTCTGAACGATCAGCTTGAAGGCGGAGTGTATACCGCTACCGCTACTGTTAACGGCCTTGGCAACATGGCGGTTACAGGCATAAGCGTTGATCCTACTGTAATCGACACCTATGTTGGCGCAGCTCCGGTTGAGATCACCGCTGTGGTTGAACCCGCAAACGCCAGCAACAAGAATATTATTTGGACGAGCAGCGATGAAAATGTTGCAACAGTTGATAATGGCGTTGTAACCGGCGTTGGCGCCGGCACGGCCACCATTACCGCTACGACTGAAGACGGTGGTTTCACCGCTACCGCTACAGTCAACGTTGTAACGATTGACGACGCGCTCAACGCGGAAGGAAACAACCTCTCATACCAGAACGATCCTACCAATCCTTGGATAATGGATGACAGCGACGGAAGAGTATCCGCCGTATCAAACATACAGGGTCAGTCCAACGGTGCTAGCACGATTTCAACAACAGTTGAGATGACCGCCGGACAGCCCATGACGTTCGACTGGAAGGTAAATTCTGAAAACAACTACGACTGGCTTACATTTAAAGTAAACGGTGCGCAGGTTAACCGCATAAGCGGAACAAGGTCTTGGGCTACCTACACCTGGACAGCTCCTTCTGACGGTTCATATACCTTCAGCTGGACCTATTCCAAGGATGGAAGCGTTAACAGCGGCAGCGACTGCGGTTGGGTTGACAATGTTAACGTAAACAACGAGCCCATTGTTCCTACTCCTACACCTGACCTTCCTGGCGAAGGCTTTGTGGAGACGAACGAAATCATCCCTGGCGAGCAGTACATCA
>OGYB01000630.1_pt1 | contig 21051 bp, 14 predicted proteins | sample 1576421 | NCBI WGS metagenome assembly OGYB01 (sample SAMEA3541577, study PRJEB24748) | human gut metagenome | biome: human gut; feature: human-associated habitat; material: faeces | place: China | collected 2012
GGACCGCAGACCCCGAAGTTATGACGCAGACGGCGCGTATAAACGCCGATTTACCTAAAACTGACTGTTGGGATCGTAATCCTTCGTCTTTATCAGCATATAGACGCTGGTGCCGCCGGCATAATCCGGCGCGGCCTTGGCGTCGCTCGTCGGCTCGGCGTAGAGGCGGTCCTCCTCTTTCAACACCGCAAGCTCCTTCGCTACCCGGTTCCCATCCTTAGGGATCAGCGCCGTCTCCGCTCCGTCATACCTGACAAAAAGCGCGCCGTCGTCGTTCACCACGGAAAGCCCCCTCGTATCGATCGCCGTCTTGGAAGCCTCTTGCCTCTGTATGTCGGCAATCGCCTGCGGCCAGGAATCAGTCTCCGAATAATAGGCGAAGGCCGACGCCCTTACGTTGCTCATATCTGCGGCGATCTTATGCGCCTCCGCTGATGCCTTCATGTTATCGCCTGAGTAATAGACGAAGCCTCCGAAAATTAAGATCGCAAGACCGACAACGATCAGCCCGGCATGTTTTTTTTCGCTGTTCATATGGTTCGCCCTCCAATCACTGCGACATCAATGTCTGGCGGGAGCCGCTTTGATCAGCAGATAGACTGGCGCCGCGCCGCCCTCGTTATAATAGCCGCCCTCGACGGAGGCCGTCTTGTAAAGCCCCTCCGCCTTGTTCATCGCCGTCAGTTCGCGCAGCACGCCGCTCTCCGTGGCGTCGCCCTGGTAGGCGACAAAAAGTCCCTCCGGCGTATGGATCACCTCATATTTTGTGAAATCCTTTTTAGAGGGACGCTCGCTCTCGCCGCCCAAACCGATATCGTTGGTAAAATCGTTTGTGAATTTGATCCGTGAACCGACGGGAAACAGCTCCCAGTTCGCGGGATTCGAGAATACCATCAGCGTCGAGGCCTTGATCTGATTCATATTCTTGACGATATCATGCGCCGAGGCGCGGCGGTTCTGCTGCTCCGCCGCCATATACCAGACGCCGACGAGCGCGAAAGCCGCGATAAAAAATATCACCATCGCCGTACGGTTCCAGATCGGCTTCACGACAGGCTCTTTGCCTGCGCTATCCGCATTGGGGGAAGCGCTCTCTTTTGCCGCGCCCTCCGTTGACTCTTCTTTTTTAATATCTTCTTCCGACATCTTTATCCGCTCCTTTTGACGCGGCGCGAAAGCCGCCGCAATATCTTCTGCAAAAGATTCTAGCGGAACGCTGATTTTTTTCGTTTGTAGGAATACTTCTATCGCGGTAGGTGGAAAGACGGAAAAGATAGCCCCTTCACGCGTCCGGTTTTACAGTCCTCTTCAAACGCGCCGGTAAGTGAAAGCCGGAAGACGACGCACACCAGCCCCATAGGTCCGGCAAAAACGCGCCGAACATACCTTCTTCGGGGCATGATTTAGAGTTCTTTCGGAAACCTTAGAAAACTATTGGAGATGAGAGAGATGCCGGCGTCGTTCGATGATGTTTTCGCGAGATATATGGCATACTTTTAATCCACACGAGCGTGAGCTCGTGACCAGCGCGCCGAATGTGCCGTCAGCGTTGCGCATGATTTTAATCCACACGAGCGTGAAGCTCGTGACAAAAGCGGCTGGTGCGAATGCGCCAAGGCTGATGATTTTAATCCACACGAGCGTGAAGCTCGTGACCGCAGCGCCGCCGAGTGCGAGCCAGATGGCGTCAAGATTTTAATCCACACGAGCGTGAAGCTCGTGACTTAATACTTTTACGGTGTAGGTGTAGGTCGTGGTATTTTAATCCACACGAGCGTGAAGCTCGTGACTTGGTTTGGATCGCGGCCGTGTTTTCGCCTACATGATTTTAATCCACACGAGCGTGAAGCTCGTGACGCGACGCGCCAGTAGTATTCAAAACTGGCGGATATATTTTAATCCACACGAGCGTGAAGCTCGTGACCGGCGGGAGATGTCGGAGAGCAACTGATACTTGGCATTTTAATCCACACGAGCGTGAAGCTCGTGACCGATGTCGCCGGGTCGCGGCTCCGTCACCTCGCATTTTAATCCACACGAGCGTGAAGCTCGTGACAGGGCGCACCGAGCGCTTCCAGCGGCGGCCGACCATTTTAATCCACACGAGCGTGAAGCTCGTGACTAAAAATGGCCACCACAAAGCCACGGTTTACAATATTTTAATCCACACGAGCGTGAAGCTCGTGACACACCATAGCGTAAAGCGTCACAAGCGTGATCATTATTTTAATCCACACGAGCGTGAAGCTCGTGACGCCGTGAGAGCTCCGGCCACCACGCGCGGAAGGATTTTAATCCACACGAGCGTGAAGCTCGTGACAACGTAAAAAGCAAGTGCAGCACCGCAAAGAGGGTATTTTAATCCACACGAGCGTGAAGCTCGTGACGCGTTATGGCGGCGGCTCGCATCTGCAATGGAACATTTTAATCCACACGAGCGTGAAGCTCGTGACCGGTGCAACGGCGGCGGGGGATTCTGTTTTATTCATTTTAATCCACACGAGCGTGAAGCTCGTGACCGCGGCAGAACAGACCTCGGCCTCGCTGGACCGTATTTTAATCCACACGAGCGTGAAGCTCGTGACCAGACCCTTGTGAGCGAAAGCAACATGGGTTATGATTTTAATCCACACGAGCGTGAAGCTCGTGACGCCATTTCGGTGCGTATCTACCGCCGCTTCAAATATTTTAATCCACACGAGCGTGAAGCTCGTGACTACATCACAGAAAGGGGCCTATAACCCATGTGCAATTTTAATCCACACGAGCGTGAAGCTCGTGACAGCGCGCAATCTCCCGTTGCACGCTGATAGCAGCATTTTAATCCACACGAGCGTGAAGCTCGTGACCCACCGCGAGAGTGAAACTCAGCACGCTCTTGCCGATTTTAATCCACACGAGCGTGAAGCTCGTGACGATGCGCAGCGCTGCCTCTGCCGCGGCATAGGCATTTTAATCCACACGAGCGTGAAGCTCGTGACCCCACGCGAACGGCGGGCGCTCTTTGAAGAGCCAATTTTAATCCACACGAGCGTGAAGCTCGTGACCAGGTGGCGGCCATACCCGAGCCGCTCAGCCAAATTATTTTAATCCACACGAGCGTGAAGTTCGTGACTTCCATTCACCGGCGATGCCTGGGCAAAAGCTTGATTTTAATCCACACGAGCGTGAAGCTCGTGACAGGATGCTGGACGACGGCCGAGTGCTGGACATCAAATTTTAATCCACACGAGCGTGAAGCTCGTGACTTGGCATAGAGCCAACAGTCGGCAAGTTAGTTAATTTTAATCCACACGAGCGTGAAGCTCGTGACTATTTTGCATTTCAGGGATCTTGATAGGAACATTATTTTAATCCACACGAGCGTGAAGCTCGTGACTATTCAGGCTATTAACCGGCCTGAACATTAAAAAATTTTAATCCACACGAGCGTGAAGCTCGTGACGCGATGAGCGCGTAGAAATTGAGGCGCGCGGATATTTTAATCCACACGAGCGTGAAGCTCGTGACTGTCTACGCGCGTGGCCTTGCGCTTGAAGTTGAAATTTTAATCCACACGAGCGTGAAGCTCGTGACCTTAAACGATAATTATAGTTTGCTATAAACTATTATTTTAATCCACACGAGCGTGAAGCTCGTGACCGGCGGAGCTGAACAGCACCCCGTTTGAAGAAATCATTTTAATCCACACGAGCGTGAAGCTCGTGACAGGACTGGAATTTTGAGCCGTAGGGCAAGGTCATATTTTAATCCACACGAGCGTGAAGCTCGTGACGAGGCAGTACAGGTTGTCAAGGCCGTCGCGGGCGGAATTTTAATCCACACGAGCGTGAAGCTCGTGACATCGCAAATCTATACTCCCATCGGGATTATAAACATTTTAATCCACACGAGCGTGAAGCTCGTGACTATTACGCCACGACTATTACTACCATACCGGAACATTTTAATCCACACGAGCGTGAAGCTCGTGACGGGCGTGCCGTGCGTGGTGGCTGCGATGGCTATGGCATTTTAATCCACACGAGCGTGAAGCTCGTGACTGCACCCAAAAGTCCGCTCTCGCAGCAGCGGATATTTTAATCCACACGAGCGTGAAGCTCGTGACGGTCCTCTTTGTGCTCTTCACATAAAAAGTTGATCATTTTAATCCACACGAGCGTGAAGCTCGTGACGAACAAACGGAATTCTGCAGTTATCTTCGTTAACATTTTAATCCACACGAGCGTGAAGCTCGTGACTGCCTTCGATGCGCTCGCAACCTTCCTGCATTGCATTTTAATCCACACGAGCGTGAAGCTCGTGACCTGTTCCGCTTCGCTCATACCGGCCACCTGCGAATTTTAATCCACACGAGCGTGAAGCTCGTGACGGATTCAGGAAGAATTACGACGGGTACAGCGTGATTTTAATCCACACGAGCGTGAAGCTCGTGACTACGAGCAGAGCGAGGTCTGCGCTCACGGGTTCAATTTTAATCCACACGAGCGTGAAGCTCGTGACTAGATCTGCTATGCGATGATTCTCTCAAAAAAACCATTTTAATCCACACGAGCGTGAAGCTCGTGACCGGGTGACTTTGAGTTCGCCGAGGTCGAGCTTGACATTTTAATCCACACGAGCGTGAAGCTCGTGACCCGGTGATGATGTCGTTGGCGGCTATGTTGAGCATTTTAATCCACACGAGCGTGAAGCTCGTGACTTCGTCGTCCGGCCATTCGGTACGGCCGCACAGATTTTAATCCACACGAGCGTGAAGCTCGTGACGCGGATAATCGCCATACCAAACGGAGGTTGGCGCATTTTAATCCACACGAGCGTGAAGCTCGTGACCTCCAAAGAAACAACGACCGCCGCGTGAAGGAGGTATTTTAATCCACACGAGCGTGAAGCTCGTGACTAAGATAGATTTAAGTCCACAGACCTTTTTGTTTAATTTTAATCCACACGAGCGTGAAGCTCGTGACCGGTCGGCTATAAAGCCGTCGTCTGCAAAGGAAAAATTTTAATCCACACGAGCGTGAAGCTCGTGACATAGAGTATTCCGCTTCTTGTTCTCAAATAAATTATTTTAATCCACACGAGCGTGAAGCTCGTGACCCGTGCCTACGCGCTGCCCTTCGAGGAGGAAGATATTTTAATCCACACGAGCGTGAAGCTCGTGACGCTCAATCTCGCCACGCACCCACCGCGACACGGTATTTTAATCCACACGAGCGTGAAGCTCGTGACCCTGCTTTTTGCTTTCTAAGAGCTGTAATGTGTTATTTTAATCCACACGAGCGTGAAGCTCGTGACGCTACACCCGCAGAAGCACAGGAAGCCCTAAAAATTTTAATCCACACGAGCGTGAAGCTCGTGACCGCGCTTAATCACGGGCCGATGATGTTTACAATATTTTAATCCACACGAGCGTGAAGCTCGTGACGCGCTGCGGAGGGCTTTTCAGCCTGTTTCTGTTGTACATTTTAATCCACACGAGCGTGAAGCTCGTGACCTCGCTTTCAATAAACTCGCCGCCGTGCTTGCCATTTTAATCCACACGAGCGTGAAGCTCGTGACAAGGTATTTACGTTATATGAAGCGGAGATGCCGATTTTAATCCACACGAGCGTGAAGCTCGTGACTGACGCATTGTTATTAGTAGAAAGCATGGGAGAGATTTTAATCCACACGAGCGTGAAGCTCGTGACGCTGCGGCGTTTTTACAGTAACACATGTCCGCGTATTTTAATCCACACGAGCGTGAAGCTCGTGACTTGAGGAAAAACGTAAGGCGGCGATGGTAGCTATCATTTTAATCCACACGAGCGTGAAGCTCGTGACCCATGCGCTTTTATCGCTTCGTTGGGAAGATATTATTTTAATCCACACGAGCGTGAAGCTCGTGACCTCAAACCCAGCGGAAGCCGCCCGCGCGTGGGCCATTTTAATCCACACGAGCGTGAAGCTCGTGACCATTCGATATGTTCATCCTCGCATCACCCACCCATTTTAATCCACACGAGCGTGAAGCTCGTGACGATTGGCGGACCGGCTACGGGCGAGCGTGGACACATTTTAATCCACACGAGCGTGAAGCTCGTGACACGTGATCAACGAACTAGAGGGGGTGTGCAGGTGATTTTAATCCACACGAGCGTGAAGCTCGTGACTGTGGTATCGATCATGAGTGTAGTTAGATGTGCGTATTTTAATCCACACGAGCGTGAAGCTCGTGACGAGGCCCGTTGACTCCAACCAAGCAAGCCGCCTTTATTTTAATCCACACGAGCGTGAAGCTCGTGACGCCACGAATCAGCCTCTGCGCACTAAAAAGGCGATTTTAATCCACACGAGCGTGAAGCTCGTGACCTGCAGCGGCATGTTGAGCGCATGGATGCCGACGCAATTTTAATCCACACGAGCGTGAAGCTCGTGACTATGTCGCCATATTGGATCCTGGCAAAAATATCATTTTAATCCACACGAGCGTGAAGCTCGTGACGCGCGCGCGGTGGTGCGGCAGGGCGAGGAAATACATTTTAATCCACACGAGCGTGAAGCTCGTGACATGATCGATGGCGGTAGGGCCGGAGGCAGCAGCATTTTAATCCACACGAGCGTGAAGCTCGTGACGCACCAATCGAAAAATACATGTCGGCAAACAAAATTTTAATCCACACGAGCGTGAAGCTCGTGACGCTCCTTCACCACATACAGGGATACGCCGCGCATATTTTAATCCACACGAGCGTGAAGCTCGTGACTGATCTGTACGCAAGTTACAAACCTCGGTACGATATTTTAATCCACACGAGCGTGAAGCTCGTGACGCACCCTGCGTCCCTGCCCCGCGCTCATCGCCGAAATTTTAATCCACACGAGCGTGAAGCTCGTGACGAGCGCGGGAATGGCCCGCACCGCTTCGGCCTTCGATTTTAATCCACACGAGCGTGAAGCTCGTGACCAGATAACGGCTGTTCTATGCACGATCCATTATGATTTTAATCCACACGAGCGTGAAGCTCGTGACCGACCACCTCCGGCGTTTGCCGTTGTCACCATGATTTTAATCCACACGAGCGTGAAGCTCGTGACCAAAGCAGGAAAACGCCGACATGCGAAGGAGGATTATTTTAATCCACACGAGCGTGAAGCTCGTGACAGGGAACACGGCACATATCGCTGAAATATCATTATTTTAATCCACACGAGCGTGAAGCTCGTGACGGTAATGACTGAGAAATTTACGCCAGGCCCGTGATTTTAATCCACACGAGCGTGAAGCTCGTGACACGCCACCCACCGAAAAGATGCACCGCATTTGATATTTTAATCCACACGAGCGTGAAGCTCGTGACGTGTGGGGATTATCGCAAATCCAATGATTTTGTTATTTTAATCCACACGAGCGTGAAGCTCGTGACGTCAGCGTCCTTGGCGACGTTTGGATACTCGGAAATTTTAATCCACACGAGCGTGAAGCTCGTGACCGTTAATAAGGTTCCCTGCGGAGTAGGCAAGATAATTTTAATCCACACGAGCGTGAAGCTCGTGACGGAGGGCTGTTTTCCTGTTATAATTGTATCGTGATTTTAATCCACACGAGCGTGAAGCTCGTGACGGGGTAGTTGTAATCGTTAGAACTGCCCAACCGTAATTTTAATCCACACGAGCGTGAAGCTCGTGACAGGAGCAGATATTACACATTCCGGGGCTGTCTTATATTTTAATCCACACGAGCGTGAAGCTCGTGACGCTCCAGGGTGTTTATATCCGTGCCGCCGTCAACGTATTTTAATCCACACGAGCGTGAAGCTCGTGACCCGTCACGCTCCTTAGTTATCTCAACGGGCGGAGGATTTTAATCCACACGAGCGTGAAGCTCGTGACATAGTCCTGGAGTCCGAATTCACCTGCTATAGCCATTTTAATCCACACGAGCGTGAAGCTCGTGACGGTCGGGACATCAAGCCAGTAGCCCTCAGACGGTATTTTAATCCACACGAGCGTGAAGCTCGTGACCAAAGTCCGATTGCGCCATGGTCAGATATAGCTATTTTAATCCACACGAGCGTGAAGCTCGTGACAACTAAGGAGCGTGACGGTAAGTATTACCGGGTATTTTAATCCACACGAGCGTGAAGCTCGTGACTAAATCTTTGGAAATGCGTTTCTTAGTCTCACAAATTTTAATCCACACGAGCGTGAAGCTCGTGACCGGATCAATGCGTTCGCTGTGTGGCAGACCATCTATTTTAATCCACACGAGCGTGAAGCTCGTGACCCAAAGAACAGGCACGGACCAATATTCCGCATGATTTTAATCCACACGAGCGTGAAGCTCGTGACGGGCTTTATTGTTTGGATGAAGAAACCGAAGTATTATTTTAATCCACACGAGCGTGAAGCTCGTGACCTCACCGTATCTCATGCATGTCCACGTGCTGTTATTTTAATCCACACGAGCGTGAAGCTCGTGACCAACACAGTATCGCTAGATGAATGAAACATTGAACATTTTAATCCACACGAGCGTGAAGCTCGTGACTTGACCAGCGCACTCCCGATTGAGGGCATTATCGCTATTTTAATCCACACGAGCGTGAAGCTCGTGACGTGGACAGAAATACTCACACTCGCAGAAGTTAAATTTTAATCCACACGAGCGTGAAGCTCGTGACCTCACCGATGCACCAGAAAATGTTATGTGGTATATTTTAATCCACACGAGCGTGAAGCTCGTGACCCATTCTATTTACATAAGAAGCACTACCATTTGCATTTTAATCCACACGAGCGTGAAGCTCGTGACACGAAAACCTATTATTTAGATGTCAAGATTCCAATTTTAATCCACACGAGCGTGAAGCTCGTGACCACGTCCACCACGTTCAGCGATTCGGGCAGAGCCATTTTAATCCACACGAGCGTGAAGCTCGTGACGCGACCACTGCGGCGGGGGTAGGTACTGGAGGTTTATTTTAATCCACACGAGCGTGAAGCTCGTGACGCGCCGCGCCGCCGCAGAGCAGCACGGTGTAGAAATTTTAATCCACACGAGCGTGAAGCTCGTGACGGCGCACGTGTTATCATCCCGCCCGACCTTGGTATTTTAATCCACACGAGCGTGAAGCTCGTGACAACGCGCTTGCGCGCGAGGTATGCGTTGTCGGGCATTTTAATCCACACGAGCGTGAAGCTCGTGACGCTGCCTTCTACGATGTTGTCGGGCGTGATTTCGCATTTTAATCCACACGAGCGTGAAGCTCGTGACCGTTCATAAGTTTTATACGCTAGTATCAATATATTTTTCGATACAAAACGCAAACGTAGTAGATTTACACTAAATAATAGGTGTGTTTTCCAACAAATAAGGTGTGCGCTGCTGCAAAACCAACGGCGCGGACCTTGCTGTAGTTTTATGTCCGCTTCCGGTCCGCGCTACAGAATCAAGATACCTTCCGGGTCAAAAGTATCCTTTGCGCCCACATGTTCAACTCTGCTTTTCCAATGATTTCCCAACTGGTAGTATCGCAGACTGTCACTTTTTGTGTCTATTATCTTCTCTAGTTCATGGCAGAGCTCCAATCTCTGGGCCTGATCGACCAAACATTCAAAAACTGAATTCTGCACCCTTTGTCCGTAGTTTTCGCATATTTTAGCAACTTTGCGCAGCCGTTTCCTGCCTTCTGGCGTCGTTGTATTTACATCATAAGTTATCAAAAGAAGCATGGCAATACCTCGTTATGAATTATTTCCAATAAAATGGCGGATAGCCGTCAATATCTCCCCTGAGGTAGCTGGACATAAGCATCGCTTGGACATGCGGCAAAAGTCCCAGAGGAATTTTTTCGCTGATGAATGGATGTATTATTTCATCCCGTTTTCTTTCCTGATAGTTTTTTATGATCTCTTTCCTGGTCTTATCGTCCATTATCACTCCCCCGGTTTCAGTTTTTAGGAATCCCTCTTTTCTCACCTGTTTTCTGTTTATCAAGGTCAGTACAAGCCTATCCGAGATCATCGAACGAAATTCTTCTATTAAATCGAGAGCAAGGCTTGGACGCCCCGGCCTGTCCGCATGCAGGAAGCCAACGGCGGGGTCAAGTCCAACTCCTTCAAGTGCCGAAGCCACATCATGCGCAAGCAGAGTATATACGAAAGAAAGCATCGCGTTCACGTTATCCATAGGCGGCCTGCGGTTTCTGCCGTGAAAGAAAAAATTGTCTTTCTGAGCTACGATCAGCTCGTCAAAAACAGAAAAATAGACTCTAGCCGCATCGCCCTCGATCCCGCGCACGGTGTCCAAGGGTTTGAAAGATTCCAGGCTTCTCAATGCGATGGAGAGATAACTTGCCGCCTCTTTCAGCCTGCCTGCGCCATCTTTTCCAGGATATTCGCGAGCCGCCCTTATTAAAATTTTTCTGCCGTTTGCGATTTTTGCGATCACCATCCAGCGAGCAAGTTCCGCGCGGGAATTGGCATCATCCGCCGTACGATATTGTTTGCGCCGCAGCAGAACATTGCCGGATATTGGCCCATTTACGCGCGCAAGAAACCTGCCGTTCTCTGTAAAAAAAGACATCCCGACGCCATACTCCCCGCACATTCCCATCAATGCCGGCGTGCACAGAACATTGCCAAAGCATAAAATATTGGACTGGTTGTGGATGGGGAAACGCTGTTTCAGCTCCTTATCCACATAAACGGCGATCGTTTCCCCCTCTTTAGCAAGGTACGCTCCCTGAGTCAGGATATACAGGCTGTTTTGCAGTTTTTTCATGGCAGCTCCTCACCTTCGTCATCGCTAAAAAAACCCGCCAGATATCTTTTGACGCTCTTTTTCTCTATCTCTTTCGGCATACATATATCGAATAAAGAGCAGCCTTTGCATTTCTTTTCAAATTTGGGTACGGGGGTCCTCCCAGCATTGATAAATTTTCTGACCGTTGAAATAGTTTCCACCGTTTTGGTTCTGAGAACAAAATCAAATTCCACATCCTGACGCCTGCGGCTCTCTCCCCAGAAAATGGCGCCGCATTCAATCGTGGTGTGCAGCATCTCCTCTAAACATAGAGCCTGAGCGCACAGTTGTATATGATATGGCAGCGCCTCATGCGTCGTTCCGCGTTTGTATTCGACCGGGAAAGGAGTCCAATTTCCTTCCGCTCCCGGAAGAGCGATGCCGCCCTCCTCTGTCCGATGAAACTCGAGCACATCAGTGATCCCGGTGAGTCCCAGTTCAAACGAATGTATATGCAAAGCGTTTCTCACTCTGATGTCGCCTCTGCTTTCAAATATGCCTGCGTGGGCCCTCTCGTGCATTATTTTGCCGTCCATCGTAGCGGCGTTTTCGTCCCAATGTTGTTCTATGCCGATAAGCGCCGCCCGGCGCGGACAAAAGACATAGTGCTGGAGCAGTGAAATCGGCAGCAGTTCATCTTCAGTGTACAATGACAGTCACCTCTTCCTACAGGAAGCCATAGCCACAGTTGTTGAGCTCCTCATTATCCAATACTCCGGCCATGTATCCGATAAAGCCATCGTACTTATAGGGCCAGAAATATATATCGGGATGACCGCGGACAGGCTCTGCTTTAAATTTTTTCGCGGTGTGGACATATATTTGTACGCTGTTGTCCTGAAGCTCGCGCCACGTAACCTTATCATGGGATTCTAAGCGTTCTTTTATGTGAGTGTCTACTATAACCGTAACCGTTTGAGAATCGACCACCTTGAATTTTTTCTCCACCGATGCGTAGGCACAGGCCGCTTCATCTTCTGTGATGCTGGAATCTTCCCTCATTCCGCACTCGTTGAGTTCGCGCCGCAGCGCTCTCGTGCATAGGTCAGAAATATTCGTTCCTTCGTTTATCAAATCAGGGTTTTCTGCGAATAGATCGAGCAGGACCTTTGAGGCAATCTCAAACGAGGGGTGTCTTTTAAGCAACCCGCTAAAATCAAGTTCGATACTCCACACGACAGAGTCATTGTAACAATCTTCTTCGTTGCGCCTGATCCTCCCCGCAAGTTGGAGCAGATTCACAAGTCCTGCCGCCTCCCGCACGCCGTTGCGGAACGAGAAGTCCACGCCGGCTTCCACGCAGGATGTGGCTATCAGTGTCCAGTTATCATCTTCTTTATCACAAAGACGTTCTTTTATTTTTTTCACAAGCAGCTCCCGGTCCTTCGGAGCGATAGCCGTTGAGATATGCTCAACGCGTTCTCTTCCGCATCTATCCGCCAAAGTCCTGGCAACGACCGCGGCGGACTGCACCGTATTCAAGACTACGAGACGCGGCCCTTTCAGCGTAAGCAGCCACTCGCAGAGCCTGACTTCGTCCATTTTTTCTGATTTGCGCTTTATCGGTACGCGCCGTGTCTCCAGCGCATTGAGCCACTCGCTGAATTCCTTCGGCAGCAATGACGGGATATTATTATCTGTGCCCTTTATTTTAAATTCATCAAGCTCCCAGAATTTTTTAAGCGAGCCGGACGCGAGTATGAAATGGCAGCGCCACTCCATCGCGTACTTATTGATCCACCACCAGGCAAGCGGCCATAGGTTTGTTGGAAGCGCGGTGTGCGCCTCGTCGATAAAAATGGCGCTGTTTGGCAGCGCGTGAAGTTTGCGCAGTCCCGCGGGAGACGCCGCCGCCATCGTCTCAAAGAACTGAACTGCTGTGGTAACGATTACCGGAGCGCGCCAAAGTGCGGAAAGCTGCCTGCTGTTTTCGTTTTCATATTCGGCCTTATGGTAGATGGCTGCGACGACGCGCTCCATATCACTGTCGCTTTCGCCGGGAAGGCGCAGGGCATTCCTGTAGACGTCCACAGATTGTTTGAGAATATTAGTAAAAGGAAGGACGATGAATATCCGGCGCAGCTCCTTGGCCTGCGCCGCGTTCAGCATTGCCGCCATTACTGCCGTAGTCTTGCCGGTGCCGACGGGGCTGTCGCAATAATACATCCAATCCTTTGTGGGACCGCAGCGGCATTTTTGGTACATTCCGCTCCTGGCGATGTTGCGCTTTGAGAGCTTTACTGATTTATCGCCGCTGGCAAGGCCGGCGACATAACGGTCAAGCGCGGCGAGTCTTTTTTCTGCTTGCAGCAGCGGTATCTTTTCTTCATGAAAGTTGCGGTAGTGGATGGCAGTATCCGTATGGTCCGCGTCGGCAAGGCACGAGAGCAATAGCCTTGTCGCAACGCGCAAATCAAACCGTCCGTCGGTGCGGATATTCTCTATCTCGGCAAGCTCCGATCCGAAAGATTCACAGTGCCTGGCAAGATATTCCTCCAGATTCTCGCTGTTCTGCCGGACGGCCTCATCATTGTCGCGAAAGCGCAGGTCGCCGCTGGGCGAATTTTTCCTTATTTTTTCACCGGCCATGTCGGGCAGGCCGATATGATGAGAATAAATCAGCAAAGCGCTCAAAAGAGCCTTGTGGCGCATCATATAGGCAACGCCAGCGTCACAATGATTGATCGGCAGATGCCTGGCTTTTTTATCCCCGCGCAGCACACTTTGATTTTTGTCGTTCAGCTTGCCAAGGTCATGGAACAAAGCGGCGTGAAGAAGGCAGTACTTAAAAAAATCGTATCCACGCTGATAGCCGTCGCCGACAACGATAGAAGAAAGCTCGTTTTTACAGAAGCGCGCCACATTGCCGGCATGTTCGAAATAGCCCTGAGCGGGAATGTCCAGCTCAGGGCGCGCGCTGTGGGCGAGATATTTTTCTACTGGGCCATCAGGTCCGCACATGAGACCCTGTCCTTGAGTTCGTCAGGCAATGATTCAGCAAGCTGATAATCCTTAAGGCTGTCCGAAGATTTGTTGATGTCCCCCAGGCGCTTAGGCGTCAGAGCGTCGATCAGGTCAAAGTCGGAGCAGGAGCCAAGCGGGTTTTTATGTTCGCAGAACCACGCCTGACGGATCTCAACGAACGGGCGTATCGCCGAACGGTTATGCGTATAGGCGTAGGGGATAAGGGCTTTCATCAGTTCGATATCCATCTTCGTGCAGCCCGATTTATGTGCGTAATTCGGATTGATGAAAAATGGCATCACATAAAGGCCATGTGTAACGATCTTGTAGGCCATCGGCGCCATTCCCTGATTTTTCCCCTCCTGTACGCCGGCTTTGTTCGTATTTGTCTGAGCCTCGGTGTATACGGGGGAAATGGACACGCCCATACCAAACTGAACGACGCCGGTCTTTATACTGGCCTTGTCCATGGCGTCTTCAAGGAAGGTGTTGCCGAAAATCCTTCCGTCCCAATAACGGCCGATGAATGAGCCGTCTTTTATCTCTTTGGTTATCTGCTTACGATCACGTCCGCGTGATTCAAGTATCATGAAGCTTTCGCCGTTAAGATGCAGCTTCTCGCTGAGATGCTGCCAGACCGGCCCGTCTTTGTCTTCTACCAGATCGCGCAGCTTCCTCTTAAAAGATACCGGCGAAATTTCTCCGCGTCCGTCATATCTGACACGAGGAGCCCCATCCGAGTCAGGATCGCCGTTTGGATTTGAATTGATCACTTCAAGAACGAGCAGCCCGGTACCTCTATTAAGAAAATCGTTAGCCATTTTGCTTTCCTCCCTCATTATTTTCGTTTTCTCCTGTGGCCTTGCCGGAAACGCCGGCCATGTATCCCAGATAAAGTTCAGATTTTTCTATCGGACCCAGAGTCTCCGGCAGCGGCGATTCGTTTAGCTCGGATGAAATCACGGAAAGCTGCTTCAGCATCCACCTGCTGAGCCCCATGTCTTCTCCCATATCTGTCTTGGCCCATGTGAAATAAGGCTTGATTCTTGCCCCCAGGATTCCAACCGTCTGTCGGGTTCTGGTTTCGGCGGCGGAGAGCATTGAATTTCCCACAAGCTGAACCGGCGCGTTTACAATGTTCTTTTTTCTGTCCTCTTCCGAAGTTCGTACATACTTGCAGTAGTGATACTGCAGACTGTCCGCGAGAGCAAGAAGCGTTCCTAGTTTGAAAACTGGACTGTTCATATAATCCTCCTTTTTACAGCCAAGCTTGTACAAAAGCAGGGCAAGTATGGCTGGATTTACAATTCTGTCTTCCTCTTTATCTCCTATGACCTGCTTCCCCCTGCGGCTGCATTCTCCGCAGAGCGCAAGCAGCGGAGCGGTATTGGAAATAAAGATCGCAAGAAGATTCATGGCGAAAGCGCGGTCATTTTTCAAGAGCAGCTCCAGACCGTCCATGGATTTTATCTTTTTGGAGGGACTGCTTCCGCCGCCATCCATCCGCCAGATTTTATTTGCGAAAGTATAGAGCTCTTTGGGAAAAATGGTGCGCCTTTCTATTTCGATGATTTCCCCCTTAGTGTCGCCCCAGCGCTTGACCCGCCTGAGATTATCAGGCAGATTTCGACAACCTTCGCTCCATTCCTGGGCACATTGATAAAGGTGATCAGCCGTAAAATTCGTATAATACGATACCTTCGTGCGTGCTTTGTCCATCTTCTTTAATGCGAAAATCTTTATTTCGATCGTTGAAAGCCGCCTCGATATTCCGGAAAGCGCCGCGATGACCTGACCCGCAAGGGCCGCGAAGTCCGCCTTGTCCTTCGCTGTCGGCCCGTCTGTAAAAAGTCCGGCTGCGGGGATATCGCCGAGGTCAAATATCTCTTCCATATCATCATCGTCGTCATTTCCAATATCACTGGTCAGCATGACCGGATATGCGAAGAGCAATTCTTTTTCTCCCATGACGTTCCACGTTTTGCCTTTGAACTGATCCTGCGCAAGCGTCTCCAGCGCCAGCTTGGCGCTTCGGCGGCTGATGTCGCCAACGGGGAAAGATTCATAATCCGCGACGCCGTAGCGAAACTGACATGGGGCTTCCTTAACCATTGAACGGAGGATCACGTCGCCGAGAGGGCCGACGCGAACGCCTGGCATCTTGGCGTTGCAGCCGCTGAGCGGGTTGCCATAGGCATCCTCACCGTCAGCCTCATCGTCTCTGTTTTGCGTTTCGTTGAGTCGAAGCAGCGCGCTATTGATCCATTTTACCGTCTGCCCATGCGCCACAGATTTGTAATTGTCGTCATAATCTCTGATGTCAAGGAACAACGTCGCGCCGGCAGCCGACTGTACGATGAAGCCGCAATAGCGCTCCCAGGCCTCATGCGAATCAATGAGCGAAGAAAAATATGCAAAACAGCCGTTAAAAAATTGCTCCGGTGATATTTTCTCCAGCCGCTCACAGAGAGCCAAGTAATTTGGATTGCCGTTGTCAAGCGCGGCCGCTTTTATTTTTTCTCCTAAATTGGCAGCAGTGCTCTTGATGCACTTCTCGATCTTATTAAGAGCCTTCGCGCGATAGGCGGCAGCCTCCGTGGTATCCTCTTGGAACGCGCTTCGCAGATAATCGGTAAATTTGTCCCGATCAAAACTCTTTTTCAAGGAACTGCTGACGAATCTGCCTCGTTTTTTGTCATCAAGTCCCTTCGCCGCTTCAGCCGCCGCCTGATCATAGGCCGCCAAGTAGCCCTGTTCAAAATCTATTTTCGATATATGCAGACAAGACGGAAAGTTGAAACCCGGGAATGAGAAGCCGTTGGATTCCTCGTACTTGCGCAGCTCCGCCGCGTGCTCCGCCGGTATCAGGCTGACGCCGTCAACAAACGGTTCTGCCGCCGAAACGCACACCTTAAAGACATCTCCTTTAGGGAGCGGTTTTAGATTCTTATCCCATTCCTGCGCGAATATTTTTTGCAGAGAGGAGGCATTTGCCGCTGGAATAACTTCATTCAGCATTACAGATCGCCTCCTTCTGGGGGTAGAACATTACCCCTTCGCGTACTTCTACATTTTGCGCAAAGGCAAATCGCGGTTTTGAATCATAGCCGTCAGGGAAAACACTCATCAGCAAACTGGGAATTACAAAGTTGATTTCTTTACACGGAGATGTAATCTCGCGCAGCGGTCCAAAATAGGAGGGGGTGAATTCTTTCCAGCCCAGGCATGGCGTGTGAAAAAACTGGCCGCGTTTGAGACGGCGCTCGAAAATCGCCTTATACGCATGCCCCGGAGAGGTCGTATTCGTATCCCAGCGGCGCGCACCCTCCGTCATCCTTTCCCGGTTCTGCCGCAGCGGCAAAATTGACGCGTGGAGCTTGTAACAGACGTCGACCAGGATCGAGGCCAGAAGCTGATAGTTATTATCCCCGCTGATGCTGCTCGAATGCCGCAGCGGGCCGCCGTAATTAGTGATGTAATTTTCAAATCTAATCGGTGAACATATTTCCACTTTCTGCGGTATAATTGTCACAGCAGGGCCCCAATTTACAGCAGAAAAAATGCCGCAAACAGCCGAAGCCGTAGGTACGGGATAAGACCCGGGGCTATCGCCCGTAGAGGGATCGGAAAAAAGAGCATGGCGGCCCGCGATCTCACAAGAAACCGTATATTGTTTTAGCATTATGTTCCTCCCTTCTTTTGTTTGAAATCTTTCGCAGAGTAAAAAAGCGGAAGAGCCAGGTGAAATGTTAGTGAGTGAACAATCACTTTCTTCTCTACGAAAACAGTATATATTACAAAACACATAATGTCAACGAATACTATTTATAAATTCCAAATAAAAATCATAGGACAATATATATAATTATATCCAAATACAAATCATAGGACTGTTTATTTTATGTATACGTTATGGGCCCTGAGAAGTCTCCCTCCCAAGGCCCATTCCAGTGACGATACTATCTCACTATATTCCATATAAAAAACATAGATTTCAATCCACGCGAACCTGGATTCGCGACATAAAAGCACTCGGCGCATGCGCGGAGTGTTTTTCTTAACTTAATACTTTTGCGGCTTACTCCCCCGCCGCCCTTATCAGGCGGTCTTTTAGGGCGCGGCCGATGCCTTTTTCCGCGGGGAGCTCGGCGTAGATGATCCGCGCGCCGCTTCTTTCTAGGGTGCGCAGGGCGCGGAAGAGCTCTTTTGCGTATTCGGCGTCATCTCTGAAGATTATTTTAACACACGGCGAACCAGCGGGGTTTCCGGTGCCGAGCCAGGCCCAGTTGTCAGCGTCGGCCGGCGTTTCCTGCGGCGCGGAGAGCTTCAGCGGTATCGCGGGCGCGTAGTGGCGATATCTCGTACCCGGCGAACGCCTGATCATCTTCTGATCCTGCGGCAACAGCACCTCCATATTGAGAGCTTCTTCCACAGTCTCTTTCGGCAAACCGCCCGGGCGCAGCAGCACCGGATGATCGCCCGTCATGTCGATGACCGTCGACTCAAGGCCGAGGCGCGTGTCGCCGCCGTCGATGACGAGCGGGATGACGCGGCCGATCTCCTGCCGTACAGTTTCGGCATCGGTCGGGCTTGGACGGCCGCTGATGTTGGCGCTCGGCGCGGCGACCGGCAGGCCGGATTTTTCTATCAGAGCGAGCGCCGCGGCGGTATCCGGCATACGCACCGCCGCCGTCGAAAGTCCGCCGCGCGTGCGCGCGGGAATGATCTCTTTCGCCGGCAGCACTATCGAGAGCGGCCCCGGCCAAAATCTTTCCATAAGAAAACGGGCGCGCCAGTTTATCTCTACGAGCGCCTCCGTCATCTCGATCGATGAGACGTGAAGTATCAGCGGGTTGTCCGAGGGACGCCCCTTAGTCTCGTAAATCTTTTTCACCGCCTCCGCGTCGAGCGCGTTCGCGCCGAGGCCGTAGACGGTCTCAGTCGGAAAGGCGACGAGGCCGCCGGCCTTTATTATCTCCGCGCCCCTGTCGGTCAGCTCACGCTGTTCCGGCGTGAGAGAGGCGATCCTTTCCGCCACCCGCGCGCCAACAGTTCCACGCGCTGACGGCAGTCCGAATCTGCCGCTCTCCGCCATTCCGCCGCGGTCATAAGGCTCACTCATTGAGATAGGTGCCCTCCATGAAGTTTTCCATAAAACCGCGGCGGAAGGCTGGGAAACGCCCCTCTATGATCGCCTGCCGCGCGTCGCGCACGAGGTTCACGAGGAAATGAAGGTTGTGCCAGCTGCAGAGCCGCGCGGCGAGGATCTCGCCCGCCGTATAGAGGTGACGCAGATAGGCGCGCGTGAAGCTGCGGCAGACGTAGCAGTCGCACTGAGGATCAGGGGCGGTAAAGTCCCGCGCGAAGGCGAGGTTTTTGATATTCATCTTGCCGAAGCTCGTCAGCAGCTGTCCGTTGCGTCCGTTGCGCGTCGGCAGCACGCAGTCGAACATGTCTATCCCGCGCGCGATGCCCTCGACAAGGTTGGTAGGAAAACCTACGCCCATCAGATAACGCGGCTTGTCCTGCGGCATGTGCGGCGAAAGGGCGTCAAGTATGCGGTACATCTCGGCGTGGCTCTCGCCCACCGATAGGCCGCCGATGCCGTAGCCGGGAAAGCCGATCTCCTCCAGGCGCTCGATACACTCGATGCGCTGCGATTCGTACAGAGCGCCTTGTACGATGCCGAAAAGAGCCTGCCCGGGGCGGCTGTGGTATTCGCGGCAGCGCTTCGCCCAGCGCAGCGTGCGCTCCATCGCCTCGCGCGAATACTCGGGCGTCGTCGGCAGCGAGACACATTCGTCAAAGGCCATCGCGATATCGCTGCCAAGCTTCTGCTGTATCTCTATCGAATCCTCGGGACTCATGAAATGTTTGCTGCCGTCGATATGCGAGCGAAACTCGACGCCGTCCTCTTTTATCTTATTTATATTCGCGAGCGAAAAGACCTGAAAACCGCCGCTGTCGGTGAGGATCGGGTGATGCCAGCCCATGAAACGGTGCAGTCCGCCAGCCTCCGCGACGATATCCTCGCCGGGGCGCATGTGCAGATGATAGGTGTTGCCGAGGATTATCTGCGCGCCCATGCCTTCAAGTTCAGGCGGCGTCATCGCCTTGACGGTGGCCTGCGTGCCCACCGGCATGAAGACCGGCGTCTTTATCACGCCGTGCGGCGTCGTGAACTCCCCGGCGCGCGCGCCGGTTTCGGGACACTGAGCTATCAATTTATATTCAAACATTTTACATGCTCCATCCGAATAATCTTTCGCCGTTCTCCCTGACCGCCTGCGCAAACTCCTCAAGAGGGAGCCCTTTGAGCATCGAGAGGTATTCATAGACCGAACGCACATGCCACGGCTCGTTCTGCCTGCCGCGGAAGCCCTGCGGCGCGAGGTACGGAGAGTCAGTCTCACAGAGGATGCGGTCCAGCGGCACCGTCATCGCGATCTCACGCAGCGCCTGGTTCCTGGGATATGTCACGGGGCCGGCGAAGGAGATGTAAAAACCGAGGTCGAGCGCCGCCCGCGCGTCCTCCGCATTGCCGGAAAAGCAGTGGACGACGCCGCCGACAGCTTCGGCCCCCCCGGCGCGCAGCATCGCGGCGACCTCGCCGTTGGCGTCCCCCTCACTCCGGTTCCGCGCGTCGCGCACGTGAATAACGATCGGTTTGCCGATCCGTTTCGCAAGCTCTATCTGCGCGGAAAAGACGCGGCGCTGCGTTTCGCGCGGCGAATGATCGTAAAAATAATCGAGGCCGATCTCGCCGATGGCGCAGACTCTTTCATTCTTCGCAATTTCTTCCAGCTCGGCGAGATAATCCGGCGATACCTTTTCCGCTTCGTGCGGATGCACCCCAGCGAGCGCGAATATCTCCGGCTGATCCGTCTGTGCGGAGGCCAGCGCCGCCGCCTCGCGGCTCGTCGCAACATCGGCGGAGGCGAAGAGCATACGTTTTACCTCATTCCCGGCGGCGCGTGCGAAAACATCCGCCAGTCCGTCGGGATAATATTCTCTATTCAAATGACAATGAGCGTCGACCAGAAACATCATAGATTCCTCTCAAAACAAAAATAAACCGCATCCCACCTATTATACTACAATAAAATCGGGCGCCGTATCCCCAATCAGTTTCCGTATAAATCGTAGTTTACCGTTCACTTCCAATCGCGTAAATCGGCGTTTATACGTGCCGGATGCTAAATAACTTTGGGGTCTGCGCCCGGAGCCGTATATCAATACGGCGAGGACCGCAGACCCCGAAGTTATGACGCAGACGGCGCGTATAAACGCCGATTTAC
>OGYB01000644.1_pt1 | contig 20652 bp, 16 predicted proteins | sample 1576421 | NCBI WGS metagenome assembly OGYB01 (sample SAMEA3541577, study PRJEB24748) | human gut metagenome | biome: human gut; feature: human-associated habitat; material: faeces | place: China | collected 2012
TATCAATGAAGGAATGAAAGTTGTGATCGATAGAGATGGAAGATTACAGAAAGCGGAGGATCGATCATGAAAGATCTGACAAAAGGAAAGATTTCAACATTGATCTTAGGATTTGCGATTCCAGTATTTTTAGGAAACTTATTACAGCTTACATACAGTCTTGCTGATACAAGAATTGTCGGAAGTTTTCTTGGAGAGCGATCACTTGCTGCAGTTGGTGCAACGACAACGATCAGTAACTTGATCGTTGGTTTCTTATTAGGTCTGGCCAATGGATTTGCGATCATTACAGCGCAGAAATTTGGAGCAGGTGATAAAAAGAGAGTTCGAAGATCATTTGCGATCGCACTTGTGTTAGGAGTGATCGTTTCTGCTATTTTAATCTTGATCGGAACGGTATTTATCAATCCGATTTTAGGATTTTTGAATGTTCCAGGTAAATTATTTATCGAAGCGAAACAATATATACTGATCATTATCATTGGTTTATGGGTCACGATGTTTTATGATATTTTGATGGCGGTGATGCGTGCCATCGGAGATACGTTAACACCATTATTGATCCTTGCGATTTCTGTAGGATTAAATATCGTACTGGATCTTTTATTTGTTGCAGTATGGAAAACGGGAACATGGGGTGCGGCAGCAGCAACTGTGTTGGCACAGTTTATCGCATTGGTCATTTGCTGCTTTTATATGATTCATAAGTACGAATTATTACGTCTGAATAAAAATGATTTTAAAGATCTGGAATCTAAAATGATCAAAGAAATGCTGGCGACAGGAATGTCTATGGGATTTATGAGTTCTCTTGTGAATATTGGATCACTTACATTACAGACAGCGATCAATAAGCTTGGGCAGGAAATTATCGTAGCCCATACAGCGGCAAGAAAGATCACAGAAATATATATGATCATGTTCAGTGTCTTTGGCCAGACGATGGCAACATTCTGTGGTCAGAATATGGGAGCTGGGAAAGTTGACAGAATTAAGGAAGGTATGAAACTAGCGATCATTTATACATGTGTCTGGTCAACTTTTGCGATGATCGCAAGTTATACGATCGGACCGCAGTTAGTCCATATGGTTACAGGAAGTCACAAAGATGTAGTCATTGTAAATGCAACAAATTACCTGAAGTTTAATACGATCTTTTATTATGTGCCAGCGGTCATCAGCATAGTAAGAAATGTTATGCAAGGAATCGGGGATCAGATTACACCATTAGTATCCAGTGGATTAGAAATGGTCGGAAAAGTGGTGATCGCATTTACATTAGTTCCTTTGATGGGATATGCAGGTGTTATCGTAGCAGAACCGATCGTCTGGTTTATCATGGTTATTCCATTGCTCGTACAGATCATAAGAACACCGAAATTAAAAGCAAATAAATAAAACCCAAAAAGCGGAGAATCCATAAAAGGATCTCCGCTTTCTACATACACATGACATTATTTTAATTGAACCCTCCGTCCCACGGGAACATTCTTCTTTCTTCTTAAGGATTAAACAATACCCTGAGCTGTCATTGCATCTACGACTTTCTCGAATCCTGCAATGTTAGCACCAGCTACATAGTTTCCTTCCATTCCGTAACGTTTTGCTGCGTCATCTAAGTTGTGGAAAATGTTAACCATGATGTTCTGTAATTTTCCATCAACTTCTTCAAATGTCCAGCTTAATCTTTCGCTGTTCTGGGACATTTCAAGAGCGGATGTAGCAACACCACCGGCATTAGAAGCTTTACCAGGAGCGAACCATACACCGTTTTCCTGTAAGTACTTTGTAGCATCTAATGTAGTAGGCATGTTAGCACCTTCGCATACAGCTACGCATCCGTTAGCAACTAACTGTTTTGCATCTTCAAGGAAAAGCTCGTTCTGAGTAGCACATGGAAGAGCAATATCACATTTAACAGACCATACACCACGTCCTTCGTGATATTCACTGTTTGGACGATACTTTTTGTATTCTGTTAAACGAGCACGTTTAACTTCTTTGATTTCTTTTAATGCAGCTAAATCGATTCCTTCTGGATCATATACCCATCCTGTAGAATCACTTACAGTAACAACTTTTGCACCAAGCTGCTGTGCTTTTTCTGTAGCGTAAATTGCAACATTTCCTGATCCTGAAACTGCTACCGTCTTACCTGCAAGCTCCATTCCATTAAGTTTCAGAAGTTCCTCTGTCAGATACAGAAGACCATATCCTGTTGCTTCTGTACGTGCAAGAGATCCACCGTATGTAAGACCTTTTCCTGTAAGAACACCTTCATACAGTCCACGGATTCTCTTGTACTGACCGAACATGAAGCCGATCTCTCTTGCGCCTGTTCCGATATCACCGGCAGGAACATCAACATCTGCTCCGATATATTTAGAAAGCTCTGTCATGAAGCTCTGGCAGAATGCCATAATCTCTCTGTCTGATTTGCCCTTAGGATCAAAATCAGAACCACCTTTACCACCACCGATTGGAAGTGTTGTAAGAGAGTTCTTGAAGATCTGCTCAAATCCTAAGAATTTGATGATTCCAAGGTTTACTGAAGGGTGAAGTCTGAGACCTCCCTTGTAAGGTCCGATTGCGTTATTGAACTGTACACGGAAACCTCTGTTTACCTGTACCTGACCATTGTCATCTACCCATGGTACTCTGAACATGATCTGACGATCCGGCTCTGTGATTCTCTCGAGGATAGCGTTCTTTCTGTAAAGCTCCTCATTTGCCTCGATTACAGGTCTTAAAGAATCAAGTACCTCTGTTACTGCCTGTAAGAATTCAGGCTGTTCAGCGTTTTTCTTCTGTACTACTGCGAGTACTTCGTCAACATAGCTCATTTTTATATCTCCTTTACAAAATTATTTTTCACATCAACAAGTTTATTTTATATAAATCTATTGCTATAATCAAGTAATTTTTGAAGGTTTTATATAAAAAAAATTCATTTTATTTATTATCTTCATTTATATTATCCCAGTTTTGGTACTGATTCTCCTCATCATCGGAATATACCACCTTGAAATAATCAGAGAGTTTTGCAAGTGAAGTTATAAGAACTTTCATTTCGTCATCCGAAAGACCGTCCTTTATATGCTCTATCATATGACGGTGAAACTGCTCATGATGATAGTATGCACTCTTTCCCTTGTCGGTGAGTGAGAGCTTTACCACACGCTTATCCTCCTCACTGCGGATACGGTTCACGTATCCCTTGCGAGTGAGACCATCTATTGCCTTTGTCAGTGTGCCCAGTGTGATAGACATAAGCTTGGCTACGGTGCCGGAGCGCTTTGGCTCATCGACTCCTATTGCCTCTATTATATGCATATCGTTGATAGAAATATCAGAAAATTCGTCTGTTATCAGACATCTGCCCTCTATCTCTGTCAAATCCTTGAACAGACACACCAATAATTCATTTAAAGTTTCATCTGCCGTCATAAATACCTCTTTCTATTGCCACTCTATGGCGCAGGCTCCCCATGTAAGTCCTGCTCCAAAGCCTGATAAAATTATTTTTTCCTCATGCTTTATCATACCATCTTTGCGGACTTTATCAAGCAAAATCGGCACACTTGCCGCAGAAATATTTCCACACTGCTGTAAATTGGTCGGAAATTTGTCCATAGGCTGCTTAAGCCTCTTGGCAACCGACTCAATAATACGGATATTGGCCTGATGCAGCACATAGACATCCACATCATCTGCGCTCCAGCCGATTTCATCAAGCAGCTCATTTATAGCCTTTGGCACTGTCTTTACCGCAAACTTGTATACAGCAGGACCGTCCATGGTGACATATCCACCGAGTGCAGACTGCTTTCCATTGTCGGTAAACGGATTGACTACGGGACGGTTGTCTCCGTCAAGCGCCTCACCGCCTTTTCCGTCCGAGCCCTGTACAAAGCCCTTGAATGCATCGCCCTCGTCTGTCACAACCGCTGCTCCTGCTCCATCTCCGAAGAGTACACAGGTGCTTCTGTCATTCCAATCCATTATTTTTGAAAGAACCTCTGCTCCCACTACGACTGCCTTGTGAAATCTGCCGGTCTTAAAATACGCATCTGCTGTGGCAAGCCCGAATAAAAAGCCTGAGCATGCGGCATTTATGTCAAATGCCACTGCACCTTCGGCACCTATCTCAGCCTGAATCTGACATGCGAGCGATGGAACGATTTTGTCTGTGGATACGCTTGCCGCTATTATCAGGTCTATCTCACTTCCGTCAATCCCCGCATCCTGCAGCGCACTTTTTACTGCATCACAGGCAAGTGAGGTGGTTGTCTCAGTCGTTGCAATGTGTCTGTTTCTTATTCCTGTACGCGAGCTGATCCACTCGTCAGATGTGTCCATTATGGCTGCCAGGTCATCGTTTGAGACCACTCTCTGTGGCAGGCAGCTTCCTGTTACAACTATCTTCATAGAATTTCCTTTCCGGGACTAGAACTTGCGGAAACGCTTGTATCTTTCCTCCAAGAGCTGGTCCTTTGTCAATTTGCTTTCTTTTTCCAAGAATTTCTTCATGTTGCCCTTCATGTAGTTTCCGATTGATGAAAGGGCATCCTCGTCGGCTCCGCCAAACTCAGGTATTATATCATCCACGACATCAAGCTCCTTTAAGTCGTGTGCTGTAATCTTCATTACCTCTGCGGCTTCCTTTGCACGCTTTCCGTCCTTCCAGAGAATAGATGCAAAGCCCTCAGGCGAGAGGATTGAGTATGTGGCATTTTCCATCATCCACACTTCATTTCCTACAGAAAGAGCTAAAGCTCCGCCGCTTCCGCCTTCTCCTATCATGAGACAAAGGATTGGCACCTTGATGCCGCTCATCTCATAAAGGTTTCTTGCGATTGCCTCACCCTGTCCGTTTTCCTCTGCTTCCATTCCAGGATAAGCTCCTGATGTATTGACAAAGGTTATGATTGGACGGTTGAATTTCTCTGCCTGCTTCATGAGGCGCAGTGCCTTGCGGTAGCCCTCAGGTGATGGCATACCATAGTTTCTCTTTGCACAATCCTCAAGGTCTTTTCCCTTGTGAACACCGATAACTGTGACCGGCTGGCCGTCTAAGTATGCAATTCCGCCTACGATAGCCGGGTCATCGCGGAAATATCTGTCTCCGTGCAGCTCCATAAACTCATCAAAGATATAGTCCATATAGTCAACCGATGCAAGTCTCTTAATCTGTCTTGCGGCGCTGACCTTATCCCATACCTTAAATGGCTTAGCCTTGACCTCGCGCTCCTTCATAAGCTCTGTCGGCTCGTAATTGTCGTCTGAGTGAAGCGGGTCAAAATTGGCATAGCCAGTGGTAGGTCTGTGAGCACGTAAAATCTTGTAAAGAGTCTTCTTTAAATCCTCACGCTCAACTATCATATCCACAAAGCCGTGCTCAAGCTGGAACTCTGCCCTCTGGAAGCCCTCAGGCAGCTTCTGTCCGATGGTCTGCTCGATAACACGAGGACCCGCAAAGCCGATAAGTGCCTTTGGCTCTGCAAGAATGATGTCTCCAAGCATTGCAAAGCTGGCTGTCACACCACCTGTTGTAGGATCTGTGAGTACAGGCACATATAAAAGCCCTGCCTCTGAATGACGCTTTGCTGCGGCTGAAGTCTTAGCCATCTGCATCAGCGAAATGATACCCTCCTGCATTCTGGCACCGCCTGAACAGCAGAATAATATAACCGGAAGTCTTTCCTCTGTGGCACGCTCAAATGCGCTTGTGATTTTCTCACCAACCACATGCCCCATGCTTCCCATCATAAATCTTGAATCAATTACACCAAGCACTGTCTCCTCACCGTAAATTTTTGTCTTACCGATGACAATGCCCTCAGAAAGTCCTGTTTTCTCCTGAGTCTTTGCAATTTTCTCCTCATACTCAGGGAAATTGAGAGGATTTCCTGTTGTAAGCTCTGTAAACCATGGCTCAAACGATTCCTTGTCGGAAACCATTCTGATTCTGTTTTTAGCACGCACACGGAAATAATAATTACACTCATAGCAGACGTATTTGTGCTGTTTTACAACTGATTTGAGCACAGTCTTGCCACACTTGGGACAAACGATTGTCTCAGGTACATCCTCTTTTGTTTCCTGTGCTGCACCGGCATTTTTGCCATCTGCGGCTGTTTTTGCGCTCTCAGCGTTCTTTGCTAAAATCTCTTCAGCCTCTATATTTTTATCTTTCTTCTTGAACAACTTCATCATGTCTCCTTATGCAATTAACCTATTGCAAATGTAAGCTCCGCCATACAGGCAACCTTGCCGTTTACCCTGGCAACAGCCTTGCCCACACCGATAGGACCCTTAACCTTTATAATCTCAGTGGTCAGCTCCAGCGTATCTCCCGGAACCACCTTCTGCTTGAACTTGGCATTATTGATGCCTGCAAAATATGCAGTCTTGCCCTTCCACTCATCCTGACAAAGAATGGCAACTGCACCGGTCTGCGCCAAAGCCTCAATAATAAGCACTCCCGGCATCACCGGATTCCCCGGAAAATGTCCCATAAAATGCGGCTCATTCATAGTCACATTCTTCTTGGCCACACACTTTACACCCGGCTGCAGCTCCTCAACCGTATCAATGAGAAGAAACGGACTGCGGTGCGGCAGAACATCCATAATCTGCTGCGTATTCATAACTGACATATACATCTATCCTTTCTCAATTTACTCCAAACTATCTACATGCTTCGCGCTCAATAACGTGGAGCCGGGAAGCACACAGTGTGTTCTGAATGAAAAATATGAACTGTCACGGCGTTCCATTCGCTCCAATAGCATGAAGTGCTAACACCATATCACAGCCTGTCCGTGCAAAATGCCGTGACTGACTTCATATTTTTCACGAGGAATATACTGTGTGCTCCCCGGACCTCACAACCTGAATGCGCGAAGCCCCTAAAAAAGCAGAAGCTATTTATTTATAAGCCTTGAGCAGAATACTTGCATTATGTCCACCGAATCCCAGTGAATTGCTAAGTGCGTACTCAACAGGCTCCTCATAGCTGTCCTTGCAGTAATTGAGGTCAATCTCCTCATCAGGAGTCTCATAGCCAACAGTCTTATGTATAAATCCATCCTGGATTTCCTTCACACATGTTATAAACTCAACAGCTCCCGCTGCTCCGAGCAGATGTCCTATCATAGACTTTGTTGAATTGATTTTAAGATTTGCAGCCTCATCACCGAACGCAAGCTTGATTGCTCTTGTCTCAAAAAGATCATTGTGATGTGTGCCTGTTCCGTGAGCATTGATGTATTTTACATCTGCCGGTGTGACACCTGCATCGCTCATGGCATTTGTCATGGCTCTTGCTGCGCCTGCGCCATCCTCCTGCGGAGATGTGATATGGTATGCATCAGATGAGCAGCCGTATCCGACTACCTCTGCATAAATCTTTGCGCCTCTTGCCTTTGCATGCTCAAGCTCTTCAAGGATAACAACTCCTGCGCCCTCACCCATTACAAAGCCGCTTCTGTTTTTGTCAAACGGAAGTGAGCACTTTGCCGGATCATCTACTGTAGAAAGCGCTGTAAGTGCTGTAAATCCTGCGATTCCGATAGGACATACACTGCCCTCTGTACCACCGGCTACCATCACGTCAGCCTCACCATACTGGATGCTTCTGTATGCCTCACCGATTGTGTTTGTTCCTGTAGCACAGGCTGTTACATCATTGATACTCTTTCCCTTGAGGCCGAACTGTATAGAAACATTTCCTGCTGCCATGTTACAGATCATAAGCGGAACAAGCAGAGGATTGACTCTGTTTGGTCCCTTTTCATAAAGCTTTTGTGTCTCGCGCTCCATAGCCTGAAGACTTCCGATACCTGAACCGATAGCACAGCCAACCATGTATGGATCTTCCTTTTCGATATCAAGTCCGCTGTCATCAATTGCCTGCTTTGCTGCAGCTACTGCGTACTGTGAGAATGGCTCCATTCTCTTCGCAGCCTTTCTATCCATAAAATCCTGTGGATTAAAGTCCTTAAGCTCTGCTGCAATGTGACATTTATAATCTGTTGTGTCAAATTTTGTGATGTGGTCAAATCCGATTTTTCCGGCCCTTACCGATGTCCAGAAATCGTCCACATTATTTCCGATTGGTGTTACTGCTCCAAGTCCTGTTACAACTACTCTTCTACTCATATTGCCATTCCTCCGTCAACAGACAGCACCTGGCCTGTGATGTAGCCTGCTGCATCTGATGCTAAAAATAATACTGCGTTTGCGATATCCTTTGTGTTTCCCGGTCTGCCAAGCGGAATCTGTGATAAAAGATTCTCCTTTGCCGAATCGGCAAGCACATCTGTCATCTCGGTCTCTACAAAGCCCGGTGCCACTGCATTTACTGTGATTCCCCGGCTGGCAAGCTCTCTGGCTACAGCCTTTGTGAGTCCTATGACTCCTGCCTTGCTGGCGCTGTAGTTGGCCTGTCCTGCATTTCCGAGTATGCCGGAAACTGATGAAATATTGATAATCCTTCCTGATTTCTGCTTCAAGAAATAGCGTGACATATGACGGATTGTGTTGAACGCACCCTTAAGGTTTGTGTCGAGCACTGCGTCATAGTCTGCCTCGCTCATCTTCATGATGAGACCGTCTCTTGTGATTCCTGCGTTGTTTACGAGGATATCTATGTGCTTGTACTCCTTGATGAGCGCTGTTATCATATCCTGGCACTCGACAAAATCAGATACATTGCACTGATAAGAAACTGCATCACCGCCTGCTGCCTTTATCTCTGCAACAACGGCATCTGCCTTTTCCTTTGAACCATTATAATTTACTATTACAAAGGCGTGTGCTGCGGCAAGTGTAAGAGCTATCTGTCTTCCAATTCCGCGGCTTGCACCTGTAACCAGGGCATTTTTACCTGTTAACATACTTTTCAAAATCCTCCAGTTTGTCTATGTTTACGACTTTTACGTCTCTATTTATCTTTCTCATAAATCCGCTGAGTGAGCGCCCCGGTCCGATTTCCACGAACTCATCTGCACCGTCTGCGATAAGGCGCTCGATGGTCTGCTGCCAGCGTACTGACGATGAAACCTGCTGTGTCAGATAATCCTTGACGTCTGCCGGTGACTTCACATAGTCTGCTGTGACGTTTGTGATATATGGCACCTTGATATCGTGGATTTCTACACTCTCAAGTGCATCTGCGAGCTTTTCTCCTGCACCCTTAAGCATTGCTGAGTGGAAAGGTCCGCTGACCTTGAGCGGTACGCATCTCTTGGCGCCTGCCTCGCTGCATGCTGCTGCGGCGGCATCTACTGCTGCCTTTTCTCCTGTGATAACAATCTGTCCAGGGCAGTTATAGTTGGCTACCGATACCACTGAATTTGTCTCAGCTGCTGTCTTTTTGCAGATATCCTCAATTACCTGCGGATCAAGTCCTAAAACCGCTGTCATGGCTCCACCTGTAGGGACTGCCTCCTGCATGTAGATTCCTCTTTTTCTGACAACTGCAAATGCATCTGCCATAGTCATGGCTCCTGATGCGATGAGAGCACCATATTCCCCAAGGCTTAATCCTGCTGTGACATCAGGTGTGATACCTTTGTCAATGATTGCCTGATATATAGCTGCCTCAACTGCAAGCATACATATCTGTGTGTACTCTGTAATATTCAGCTTGTCATTTTCCTCAAAGCATAATGCCGGAATATCCAAGCCTGTCTGTTCACTGGCAAGGTCGATTACTGCCTTTGCATTTGGCATTGTATCGTAAAACTCCTTACCCATTCCTATATACTGTGAGCCCTGTCCGGGAAACATAAATACTCTCTTACCCATTTTCGGTTTCTCCTTATTTCTGACAGGATACCGTAAGTCACTCTTTCCAGGCGGCCCGGTATCCTTAAATTTCATGTAAAAGTGAATACTGTCTATTTGTTCAGTCCCACTACATCCTCAATGATTTCTTTGCAGGTTTCCTCTTTCTTTACGAGGCCTGCGCTCTGACCTGCCATGACGCTGCCATATACGGTATCTCCGTCCACAACGGCTTTTCTGAGTGCGCCAAGTGTCATTTTTTCGAGCTCTTCAAATGGAGCTCCTTCCTTTTCCAGCTTGAGATATTGTCTGGTCATCTTGTTTCTGAGCACTCTGATCGGATGGCCTGTGCTCATTCCTGTAACCTCGGAATCTATATCCTTGGCCTTAATGACCTTCTGCTTATAGTTTTCATGTACTATCGATTCTTTTGCGGTGACAAAGCGTGTACCCATCTGGACTGCCTCTGCACCGAGTGCAAATGCTGCATTGAAGCCTCTGTTGTCTGCAATTCCGCCTGCTGCGATAACAGGGATGCTCACTGCATCAACAACCTGTGGTACAAGTGTCATGGTAGTCTGTGCTCCGATATGTCCGCCTGACTCCATTCCCTCGGCGATTACTGCACTTGCCCCGCCTCTCTCCATGAGCTTTGCGAGTGCTACGCTTGCAACTACAGGGATTACGATGACGCCTGCTTCTTTCCACATATCCATGTACTTTGCAGGGTTTCCTGCGCCGGTGGTGACTACCTTTACCTTTTCCTCGGCGATGATTTTTGCTATCTCATCAGCCTCCGGATTCATAAGCATGAGATTGACTCCGAACGGCTTATCGGTCTCCTTCTTTGCAGCGACTATCTGCTCCTTTACCCATGAAGCCGGGGCTCCGCCTGCTCCGATGATGCCAAGTCCGCCTGCATTGGACACAGCGCTGGCAAGCTCATGGGTTGCTACCCATGCCATGCCACCCTGAATGACCGGATATTTGATTCCAAGAAGCTTTGTTATTCTTGTTTCCATGTCTTTTAAGCCTCTACACCTTTGTTCTTAAGATACTCAATGATGTCGTTTACTGTTGCGATTTTCTCTAAATCCTCTGAAGGGATTTCTACTCCGTACTCCTCCTCGAGTGCCATTACGAGCTCGAAAAGATCTAATGAATCTGCCTCAAGATCCTCCTTGAAGTTTGACTCTAATTTGATATCATCCTCGTCGATTCCTAACTGATCTGCTACGATTTCCTTGATTTTCTCCAACATATTTCTGTTCTCCTTTTTCTGTGTTTATTTTCGGTTTTGTGTGCTGGTATATTTGCACTAGTTTGCATGTCAAATATTTTCATCATCAAATCATTTGACAGTGAAAGTATATCACATTTAAAATAGTTGTCAAGTCAAAGTATTTTTATTTTTCATTTTTATATGGTACGGGAGCAGGCGGGCAGAAAATTACCCATCCAAAACGTTTCCTACCAGCAGCCAAGAGGCTGTAAGAATTGTAAGTCAGGTTTTCTATGCCCGACGCAGCCGGCTTTTACGCGCCGTCCTTGGCGCGGTAACGCCTCGCCCGTGCTTCCATGCACGTGCGCTGCTGTGTACCTATTACAATTCCAACAGCCTCTAAGCAGCTTCGTACAAACTCATTGGATGGGCAATTTTCTGCCCGCCTGCTCCCTTACACTGTGACAATAATATACAATAAAAAACAGACTGTAATTATGAGTGGTCAGCTCAATTTTACAGTCTGCTCTATATTAATCTCTCAAACACCCAACCGGCACAACCCGAACTCCTGACTCCGTGGTATATGCCATGGTTGCATTTGCGCAAATCACAATCAGTGCCGATGGTTCTTTATATACATCACGTGGATGTTTTTCTTTTTCCAATGCTTTCTCATTATATTTTAAGATAATATCCTTGAATCGCAGCAAGGATTTTTCCGCTTCCGGAATCTTGTTCACTCCGGTTTTTATTTCAATAAGCGCATAACGGCCGTCCTCCAACTGATAGACTGCATCTGCTTCTACGCCCATATCATCTGTATAATGCATCACTCTGGCATTGTGCTTTTCAGCAAATACAAGTAAATCTCTAAGCACCATATTTTCAAATACATGCCCAAATAGATCCAAATCGTTGATAAAATAGTCCGGATTAACACCAAGCGCAGCCAATCCTATAGAGGGATCAACAAATATATGCTTTTTGGCAGCTCTGATAGCTGTTTTCGAACGCAAATGCGGTGTCCAGGCATCTATATCCTTTACAACATATAATAGCTCCAGAGCATCTATATATGAAGAAAGCGTTACATCTGTAACATTCTGTGTGGCTTTTACATCTGAAAATATATTCTTGCGTTTTGCTGTAGTAGCCATATTTCTGGCATACGACCAAAGTAGTGTCCTTGCCCATTCCGGATTTCTGTTTACTCCATCAATCGCTGATATGTCCTTCTGATAAATCTGCCTATAATAATCCTTAGCTATTTCAAGCTTTGCACTGTCCTTTGAAAGTGCCATGCATCTCGGCCATCCACCTCTACAGACCGCAAAAAACAAATACTCAAGCTTTATATCTGTGGTAAGTCCATCAATATCATATGCTTCATCTTCTAATAATTTAAACAACGATATGCTTCCGTTTGATTCTCCTGTCTCAAACAAAGTCATAGGGTACATCGTAACCTCTGTTATTCGTCCTGTACCTGTATGGGGTGTATTAATCTTCTTACTTGATGAGCCTGTCAGATAAAACTCTCCTACACTCTCCGGATTGTCATCGCACGCTTTTCTTATTGTTCCCCATATCTTTGGGGCATCCTGCCACTCGTCAAACAGTATTGGCTTAGGATTCTTTAAAAAGAGCTTAGGTGCAGTTTCTGCTACTGCAAGATACCCCTCTCTCTTGTCTTCATCCTGAAATTCAATAACAGTTTTACATCGTTCTCTTGCTGTTCTTGTCTTTCCACATCCTTTTGGTCCTGTGATGCTCACTGCATTAAATGCCTCTGTTTTTCTATCTATCACATCATCAACAATTCTGCTTATATATTCCATAAATATCTGCTCCCTTCATGGTTATTATACCATTTAATTCACAGATTATACAAGGTTATTTTATGTTTTTCGAGTGTTTTGTTTTGTATTTTTCTAATGTTTTATTTTATATTTTTCGAGTGTTTTATTTTACTTTTTTCGAATACTAAAAAGAGCAGGACAAGTATTTCTACCTATTCTGCTCATTTTTACATAATTTAATTGTTTAGATATAGATTATCTACCGGCTGTTTGCCATCTGTTTCACATAGTCGAGTGCCTTCTTAACCGATGGGATTGATATCACTATGATTGTGATAATTCCTTCTGCAGCAAGGTATGAACCATTGTAGGTCACTGAATATATGAGCGCATCTATCGTCTTGTTTCCTATCGTGACAGGTGCGTATGCTGCAAAAAACACAACTCCCGACAGCACTGCAAAGAAAAATCTACTGGGCTGCTCCGCCTCCGGTGGTACCACCGGTAGCTCCACCTGTGCTGTCCCCGGTGTTTCCACCTGTATTACCACCGGTGTTATCTCCTGTATTTCCACCTGTTGTACCGCCTGTGTTGCCACCGTTATTTTCTCCGGTATTTCCGCCTGTGTTGCCACCTGTCGTATCGCCAGTAGTACCACTCGTATTTCCGCCATTGCCGCCATTTGTTCCCTGACTGTTATTTTCACCCGGTGTGGTCGTGGTGGTTCCCTGAGTATTATTCGTGTCTGTTGTGGTCTTATCCGGTGTTGTAGTTCCTGCATCAGGTGTGGTCACAGTCTGATCTGTAGGATTATTCTGCGTCTGGTCATCGGCAGGTGTATCCTGGCTGTCCTGATAATCACCCGATATTTGGGCATATGGCAGGAAATCTATTGGTGTAAGATCGGCATGTATCTGATCCATGTAGTTCTTCCATATTTCTGCAGGGTAAGAGCTTCCTGTCAGTTTTTTTACTGTCTCAGGCATATCACAGCCTACCCATACACATGTGGTGTAGTATCTGGTAAAGCCACAGAACCAGCCGTCCTTCTTATCGTTAGTAGTTCCGGTTTTGCCGGCACAAGGCATGCCATTGTCCAGATTTGCGCTACGTCCGGTTCCGGATTTCATAACATCTGTCATGACATCTGTCATCATACGCGACGCTGTCTCTGTATATATGACAGTGTCCTTCTGTGATGATGTATATATGATATTGTTGTCAGAATCCACAATCGACTTTATACAGGTCGGATTCCTGTACATTCCGTCATTCTCAAGTGTAGCATACGCAGATGCCATCTCCAGTGTGGATACACCTGTTGTAAAGCCTCCAAGTGATGTTGCTGTGACATAGTCATCCTTTACTATATTGGTAAAATTCATATCCTTGAGATACTGTAAGCCTACCTTTGGCGTGAGCTCATCATATAGCTGCCATGCTACAGTATTCAGTGACTTTTGAACTGCAAGCCTGATAGTCACATCACCGTAATATACATCACCCGAGTTAGACGGTCCTCCATCAAACTTATGATCATTTACGATGGTATCCGGTGTCTTTCCACGCTCAAATGATGGTGTATACACAATGAGCGGCTTGATTGAGCTTCCCGGCTGACGATGACTTTGGAAAGCACGGTTTAGCGTATGACTGACTGCATCCTGACTTCGTCCGCCAACTATTGCAACCACATCGCCTGTGTCGTTGTCTATACAGGTTGCAGCACTCTGCAGCTTAAATGTGCCATCATCTGTCGTATCTGTAAAGTCCAGAAGCGTAAGGTCAATTGAATCCTGAAGTTGCTGCTGCATGGTCAGATCGATTGATGTATAAATCTTGTAACCGTCTGAGTATAGCTTTTTCTGACAATATGAATACATCTCATCATATGAAGCATCATACTCCTTTTCTTCATCGTCTGAGTCAAAGTAATACTTGAACTTGAAGCCCTCATTCTCCATGAGCGCCCTCGTAGCGCAGTAATATGCATAGGTATCCACATAATTGTACTTGACCGTGTCATCCTTCTCAGGCATGTTGAGGGTAATCTCCTCGTTTATAGCGGTCTCATATTCCTGTTGTGTGATTTTGCCGTCTTCCTTTAGATTTTTCAATATGAGATTGCGACGTGTCAGTGTATGCTCCTTGTTGTTTATCGGGTCATAGTATGTCGGACTGTTCGGAATCGCACACAAAAAGGCAGTCTGCGACAAATCAAGATCCGAAAGCTCACAGTTGAAATAGCCATGGCACGCTGCCTGAATACCATAATATCCGTTCATGAAATAGACATTATTCAGGTAGAACTCCATAATATCGTTCTTGGAATATTTCTTTTCCAGCTCCATCGCTATGAACATTTCCTTGACTTTTCGCTGCCAGTTCTTGTTCGTATCCAGGTAAATATTTCGGGCGAGCTGCATCGTGATGGTACTGCCACCCTGGGTAATTCTCTTGTTCTTTATGATGGACTTTGCGGCACGCACTATTGCCTTTAAGTCCACACCATTGTGCTTATAGAACTTCTTGTCCTCGATGCTGACCATACAGTTTACGAAGTTCTGCGGTATATCCTCATACTTCACATAGTCAGCCTTTTTGGTAGTGGCTGTCTCGGATATCTCATCACCGTTTGTGTCGTAGAGTGTACTCGTCCGCGCCGGTAAAAATGTGTTTTTGTCAGATTTCTGCACGAGCTCTACTGCCTCTGAGTGAAGCTTCGCCACCTTGTCAGCATAGCCGCCAAAGTAGTAAAAGCATAATCCACCGAGAATCAGTACCATCAGGAAAATCTGAAGCTTTATGAAAAACCAGAAAACGCGATGCTGCTTTTTCTTCTTTGTCTTTTTCTGTTTTGCCATCTCTAAATGTTACCTCCAAACTATCGGTATACCATTGTATATCGGCATACTTTATAGATAATTGACAACTATATCCAATATGTACTGTCTATTATACTACAATGCCTCTACATCAGATAATTAATAATTGCTTAATTTTCTATTATACCTTTATAGCACAAAAGGAAGCTATTTGCTCCCTTTATCATGCTATTTTACATCTTTATTACTGTTATAGTCAAGTAAATAGTTTTTTATAATGTTTTTTACAATGCTTTTCGCTATCTCTAGCCAAGCTGGTCAGCCAGAAATTCTGCTGCTGCCCCCGCCAGCTTTTCGGCAATCTCAAGCTTATCGCCTTTTTCATCGTAAACACAAAATATAACGGCTCCCGCACTATCACCATCATGCACTATTGCTGCTATTGCCTGCGCTTCACAGTCAGCTTTATCGTCCTTTACCACAGGTATCAGGGTATCGTCTTTTTTACTATACAATACACTTTTTCTCTTATCCATAATATTCTCGAGCTCTTTTGACAAGGCCTTGCCTATATAATTTTTGTGGTTTTTGCCGGCTGCCGCTATTATCCCATCCCTGTCTGCCACACATATCGTGGCACCGGTTACCTTTGACAGGCTCTGTGCATATGCCTGTGATATATTTTTCAGGCTTCCCACCTGCGAATATTTCTTTAGCACTATCGTCTCGTCTGCATCCATATATATTTCCAGCGGACTGCCCTCTTTGATATGGAGCATCCTGCGCAGCTCCTTCGGTATGACTATTCTGCCGAGTGAGTCTACTCTTCTGGTCAATCCTGTGATTTTCACTTTATTGTCCTCCGGTTACTTTTTTGCATTTGCATTCATGCTTTGGAGGTAGTATATGGAAATCTGTATGAAATATACATTCGGTATGCACTGATACAGTGCTCTTTCATAATAGCTTTTATAATGTCACGGTATGTTTTGAATTTGATAAGGTATCTATATCCATCAGCTCACGCTCATCTGCGATATCCACATATACACAGTCATACTTCTTTGCCACACTTCTGCCACCCTTATCCCCCTCCAGTGATAAAAGCTGCGGGATAAGCGATGAATGAAATACACACGGATTGCCTACAGCATCTCCACAGTGAAGTGAAAATACTAATCGCTTATCCCCTTTATTTTCAAGTACTTTATCTATTAATTTAATCACGCTTTGACTTTTTAAGTATGGCTGGTCAGCTACTGCAAACATGTAGTAGTCCTGCATACCGGTCTTTTTCTGCTCCTGCACCGCCATAATTCCTGCTTTTATGGTGTGGGATATGCCTTTTTCGCTGTCCGGACTTAAGACTGCATGGCAATCGGGGATAGATGAGCAGTAGTCCAGTATTTCCCGGTAGCGTGTAACGACAGTTATATCTATGGCCGGGCTGTCTGATTTCAGTTTATTATATCTATCTTTAATTTCTATCAAACGTTCAAGCAGATGCCTGTACATAGGCTTTCCATCCAGCTCATAAAACAGTTTGTTACTTCCAAAACGGCGGCTGTTTCCAGCCGCCATGTATATGATATGAATCATTTCACTCTTAGGTCCTTTTCGTGCCAGTCAGGGTCTACCATTCCCATAAGTATTTTCTCTGGGGTAAACGGAACTGTCCTGTGCCATACGCCTGTTGCGCGATAAATGGCATGTGCCAGTGCAGGAGCCGGTGTATTGATAACTATCTCGCCGATTGACTTGACTCCAAATGGGCCTGAAGGCTCATAGCTTGTCTCAAATTCGACGTTGATATGTCCCACATCCTGTCGTGTCGGTATCTTGTACTGCATGAAATCATTTTCTGCGATTTTACCACCGGCATTGTAGGTGACATTCTCATAAAGTGCCATGCCGATTCCCTGACCTATGCCACCCTCTGTCTGCACTCGCGCGAGGTTTGGATTGACCGGGATTCCACAGTCCACGACAGCCTGATAATCAAGTATTTTAACTGCTCCTGTCTCCTTATCAAGCTCTATCTCGACCATGCCTACCATGTATGGTGGCGGTGAAACAGGTGATGAATATGTGGCGGTGACATCTACAGGTATCGTGTTGTTGACCTGTGCTTTTGTTGCTATATCGGAAAGACTTACGGAAACTGCCCCATTGTCTGCACCGTCCGGATTTATGATATACACCTCTTTACCATCGAAATCCACCTCTGATACAGCACAGCACAGCATCTGTGCACCGATTTTCTTTATGTTTTCACGAAGCTCAAGTGCTGCATTCTGTGTGGCCATTCCTGTAATGTAGGTGGTTGATGAGGCATATGAACCTGAATCATAAGGAGAAGCATCCGTATCCGCTCCAAACACGGTTATATCATCCGGCTCGCAGTCAAGTACCTCAGCCGCCATCTGCGCAAGTATTGTATCACAGCCTGTTCCCATGTCTGCCGCACCTATCATCATATTGTAGGTGCCACAGTCTGAAAGCTTTAATGTACACGATCCGACATCTACATTTGATATGCAGGAGCCCTGCATTGCAAGTGCCATGCCTGCCGCACGAACCTTGCCATTTCCCATATCGCGGACAGGATACTTTTCTGCCCAATGGAAATTATCCGCACAGTGCATTATGCATCTGTCAAGTGCACATGCATTGGCTGTCTCGCCAAAATAAGCCGGCATAAACATGCCCTCACGGACGATATTTTTCAAACGAAGCTCAACCGGGTCTATATGCAGCTTTTCAGCGAGCTCATTGACAGTTGATTCAAGTGCAAAGATACCCTGTGTGGCACCATAGCCTCTATATGCACCTGCCGCCTGCACGTTTGTATACACAACATCGCACGAAAATCTGGTTGCCTCGCAGCCTCCTGTATAAAGCGGAAGCGATTTATGACCGGAAAGTCCTACTGTTGTAGTGCTATGCTCTCCGTATGCTCCACCATTTGACAGCGTATAAAGATCGATTGCCCTTATATGACCATCCTTCATCGCTCCGAGACGCACGGTAACCTCCATCTCATGACGCGGTGACGCGATAGTCTGACACTCTTTTCTGCTGTAGATTATCTTGCTCGGACGCTTTGTCTTCCAGGTAACAAATGCCGGATACACCTCACAGACTGCTGTCTGCTTGGCACCGAAACCGCCTCCGATACGTGGCTTTTCAGCGCGCACCATAGACTTTGGAATATCAAGTGCATTTGCCAGTATTCGGCGCAGGTGGAAAACTATCTGTGTAGATCTCGGTGGTCGCCGTATGCAGTGAAGTCTGCCGTATCTGTCTATCTCACAGTATGCCCTGCAGGTCTCCATATATGCCTGCTGCGCTGCCTTTATGCGATATGTGTGCTCAATAATCTCGTCGCACTCTGACAGAATTTTCTCCACGTTTCCATGCTCATCCTCCTCGTGATGAATGAGATTGCGCTTTACATCGCCTGTATCTATGCTGGATGACCAGTCATCCTCAGGATGCACGAGTACCTTGTTGTCCAGCGACTTTCTGAAGTCAAGCACCGGCTCAAGCACCGTGTACTTTACTTTTATCATGTTAAGAGCCTTGTCTACAGCCTTTTCCGATTCACCTACCACAATAGCGACAGCGTCACCTACGCTTCTCACATGGCGGTCAAGGATTAGTCTGTCGTACGGTGACGGCTCCGGAAAGGTCTGTCCTGCGATAGAAAAACGCTTTTTCGGAACATCCTCCCAGGTGTATACTGCGACCATGCCCGGCACCTTAAGGGCAATATCTGTCTTTACATCCTCGACAATTGCATTTGCATATGGGCTTCTGAGAAGCTTTATGACAAGCGCATCACGGATTTCTTTGACGACGAGGTGCTCAACTCCAACTTCTGGCTCTACTGGCGCACCATGTTCGCCTTTGAGAACTGGCACAGCGCCCTGGAGATGAAGCTCTACTTCCAGCGCTTTATCCACCACATTGCCGGCCTGCCTGATTTCAGCGCCTTGAAGTTTACCCGCTATAACCAGTATGAATCGCTGATCCTGCCCATGAAAAAATACCTGGAGGAGGCCGGGGTGGACTTCCAGTTTGGTGTGGAGGTGACCAACGTCCTCTTTGACATCAAGGGAGGCAGAAAGGTGGCCACCGCCATCGAATGCAAGGTCAAGGGCGTGGAGCAGGGAATCGTGCTTACGGAAAATGACCTGGTCTTTGTCACCAATGGCTCCTGTACCGAGGGGACCATCTACGGCGACCAGGATCATGCCCCCAACGGAGATGCCGAGGTGCGCACCAGCGGCTGCTGGAATCTGTGGAAGAACATTGCCAAGCAGGACCCGGCTTTTGGCCGTCCGGAGAAGTTCTGTTCCGATGTGGCCAAGACCAACTGGGAGTCGGCCACCATCACCACTCTGGATGACAAGATCCTGCCCTATATCAAAAACATCTGCCAGCGGGATCCCCGTACCGGCAAGGTGGTTACCGGCGGTATTGTCAGCTGTCAGGACTCCAAGTGGCTGCTGAGCTGGACCATCAACCGTCAGGGGCAGTTTAAGGAGCAGGAGCCGGAGAAGGTTTGCGTGTGGGTGTACGGTCTCTTTACCGATGTGCCCGGTGATTTTATCAAAAAGCCTATGAAGGACTGTACCGGCAAGGAGATTACCCAGGAATGGCTCTACCACATCGGCGTGCCGACGGAGCTGATTCCTCAGCTGGCCGAGGATAGCGCGGTGTGTGTGCCCACCATGATGCCCTATATCACCGCCTTCTTCATGCCCCGGACTGCGGGAGACCGGCCCGACGTAATCCCCGACGGCTGTGTCAACTTTGCCTTCCTGGGTCAGTTTGCCCAGACACCCCGGGATACCGTGTTTACCACCGAGTATTCGGTGCGTACTGCCATGGAGGCGGTCTACGGCCTGCTGGGTGTGGACCGTGGCGTGCCTGAGGTGTGGGGCAGCGTGTATGACATTCGCTGCTTGCTGGATAGCTCGGTTTGCCTGATGGACGGCAAGTCCCC
>OGYB01000646.1_pt1 | contig 20629 bp, 19 predicted proteins | sample 1576421 | NCBI WGS metagenome assembly OGYB01 (sample SAMEA3541577, study PRJEB24748) | human gut metagenome | biome: human gut; feature: human-associated habitat; material: faeces | place: China | collected 2012
ACAGAAGGCCTTTTTTTGCGATTTCTATATTTACAGAGCTTGTTTCATAGGTTCTACTTTAATTTAATCCCAGATTTTATTGAATTCAGTGAGTTCTTCCACGCGCTCTTTCGTATTTCTCTTAAGTGTTGAGCCAAACTCCATGGGGAAAATCATTTGGAACCAGCGATTCATACAGTTTACGTAATTTTGCCAGCTCCATATAAGGTCCCAGAACTCGTCTTTGCTATTGATGCTGTCAAAACTATCTATGATTGCGTCACAGAATTCGCTGAATTTCGGTAAGTTAAGCCACGGTGCAGGGCAATTTGTTCCGGTGCCGGTAGAGTCGCCCATGAGGTGGCACATGTGTTTATTGATATATATCCACATCTTCTTACAGTGCTCGAGAGAGAACGAATCATCTCTCAGCGCCTGCTGTATTGCGGGAGATGCCGTCCACCATCCCATAGCTTGTGTGTCGCTCACGAGGAAAAATAGGTTGCCTAGATACTGCCCGTGGGACCCAGCTCCGCTGGGAAATACTCCCGCGCGGCTCATCTTGACCTCGATTGGTTCCTCACTCCAATTTTTATCGATTTCTGCTTCTATTAGCTCTTTTACTTTTATCCAATCCTTGCTCATTTTAGCGTGCCTCTTTTCTGCGGAATATTGTCATGGTTGGTTTGTGCTCATAGGATTGGGCGTCCCATACATACTTTCCTGCCTCGTAGTATTTATTTAAATCTTCGTCTATTACTTGGGCGATATACGAGCCAGACGTTGGCAACGGTTCTGTTACATGTGCGCCGTAACATGTCGTGACTTCATATCCGGAATAAAGAAGCATCCCAGGGGTGAGCTCGGAATATAATCTTTTTACCTTTGACAGGTTAGATGCCTGAAACCCTATTTTTACAGGATGTCGTGGCGGGCGTGGACGCGCATCGAAAAGGCAGCCGGTGGAAAGGGTGTGACAATTCATGGTCCTCAGCGGTTCTTTCAGTAAGTTCCAAAAACGCTCACACATTTCAGGTTCTTCAGCTTCATTCAGTTTTGCTGTTACCGTTATACCGGACTCTGGAAATTCAATTTCAATAAATTTACTCATCTTCAGTTCCTCCTGTTATTTATACGATTCTGTATCGTATTTTTTGTCCCATGAAAGAGACAGTTTGTACACAATATTGAACAGTAAATACATTAATGCAAAAGAGCCAATAATAACAACGGCATTGTGCTCCGTAAAGCTACTTATAAGGTAGGCCAATGCGGAGACTATTGCAGCTGTCAGTGTGTATGGGATTTGTGTCTTAACATGATCAAGTGGTTCGCATCCGCTGCCCATAGACGACAATATGGTCGTATCCGAAATCGGCGAGCAATGATCCCCAAAAAGGCCTCCCGCCGCCGCGGCACCTATTGTAACAAAGAGCGGCGCCCCGCTGCTTATCGCCAACGGTATGGCGAGTGGAATCAAAATTGCCTGTGTGCCGTTGGCGGTACCAGTAGAGAAGCTTATTATCATTCCAAGGATGAATACGAGTGCAGGTACAAGTACCGAATGGATATATGGCACTGACACACGAGCGAGAAATTTTCCCGTACCGAGCACGCTGCAGATATTTCCCAACGTCAGTGCCGCGATAAAGATAATGATGATGTATGACATATTTTTTGCACCTTTTATTGCGCACTCAACTGCTTCCGGTAACGTCATGATTTTTTTCCAGACAAGCATTGCCATACATCCAAGAGAGCCGATAGAATAGGCGGTGACAAGGGATATTCTGACGTTACCACTTTTTACTTCACCTGGAAAACCAAAACTGACCAGCATTGAAAAAATTACAAACAACAGTATAAAGATAGAAACCAAGGCGATAAATGCAGGGCCCTCCTTTTTATAAGCTTTCAGAGGGTTTTCTTCATTTTTTAGCATATACTTTGATTTCTTTTCTATTGCAAGACGTTCGGCAAGCGCCATCGGCCCGAAATCTTTACGTGAGAGTGCAACGAGCGGAACAAGAAAGACGGCAAGTATCGTGTAATATTGGTAAGGTAGGCATTTTGCATAAGATGTCAAAACGTCCATTTCAATGCCATTATCTTTTAACGAAGCCTCTATGATGCCACCAATAAGTATGGCCCAGGTCGAGATAGGTACTAACATACATACTGGAGATGCGGTGCTGTCAACAATATATGCGAGTTTTTCACGTGATACGCCGAAACGATCTGCCAGCGGACGGAATACTGGCCCCAAAATTAGGCAGTTGGCAGAATCGGAAAAAAACAGGATTAGTCCCGTAACCCAGGCGCTAATCTGTACCTTGACCCGACTTCCAATAAAATGAGAAACGTTTTTAGCCAGCGATTCAACACTTCCCGATTCTTCGATCAAAGCAATAAATACACCGATAGAGGTTATCAACACCAAAAGCTCTGCATTCCAAGGAGCGGAAACTTGTTTAAAGATGAAGGTCCGCCATATCTCGACGAAAGTGACATATAAATTCCCTTCAGCAAAAATCAAAACTCCAACAAAGATGCTTGTAAATAACGATACTACAGTATCTTTAGTCTTAAATGCTAGGAAAATCGCGAGAAGCGGAGGTACGATAGAAATTAATCCATAATCACTCATTATTTACACCTCATTTTCATTGATTGAGATAACAACTGCGTTACAATTAAAACTACAGCCCCCTTTATTTATTATGCAAAATTGTGTACTTATTAAGATACATTTAAGTATTCAAACTGTCAAGTGCATTTTGATTTTTTATTAGGCGACAGCATTTACTTTTTATGTAGTTAGCAAGAAACTATAAGGATGAAAATAAAAACATTATAAAGAAGAAATCTAAAATATCACGGAACCAAGACGAACAAGCCATGGCAATATACGCCACAAGCTTGAAGATATCATAATCATCGGGTTATGCGCGACAATATGCGGAGGCGAAGACTATGCCGATATGGAGGAATTGGGTATAGAACGCGAAGAATGGCTGAGTAATTTTCTTGAGCTTCCAAACGGAATCCCCGACAGCGATACATTCCGTCGTGTCTTTGAACGCTTGAATCCAACAGAACTGTCAAAGAGCCTTTCAAATTGGCTTGATATTGAACGTGAAAAGCGCGCGGTAATAGCCGTTGACGGAAAAACCATACGCGGCAGCGGCAATGCCGAACATATGGCGTATCATGTGGTGAGTGCATTTGTCGCTGAAAATCAAATCACACTTTGTGAAATAACCGTCCCTGAAAAAACAAACGAAATAACGGCGGTACCTGAGCTTCTTGAATTGATAGACGTAAACGGGGCGATCGTGACGGCGGACGCCATGAGCTGCCAGAAGAAAATAGTCGAGAAGATAAGCGACAAAAGAGCAGACTACGTGATAGGGCTGAAAGAAAATCAGCGCGCCCTGCATGATGACGTCGCCCTGTATTTTGAAACATTTGGCAAGGAGTCTGAAGTGATAAAAACGATCGATAAGGGGCATGGCAGGATAGAGAGCCGCGAATATAAGCTGTTTACGGATATATCATGGCTTGAACAGCGCAAAGAGTGGAAAAACCTCATGTCAGTCGGAGCGGTAAAATCAATTGTGTATGAAAAAGAAGAGGAACGGGAATTTACGAGGTACTTTATTACATCTTTGACAGACATCGGCGAGTTTGCCAATGCGGTAAGAAAGCACTGGTCGATAGAAAACCAACTGCACTGGTGTTTAGACGTAATATTCCGCGAGGACGCGTCAAGAGCGAGGAAAGACAAATCCACGCTCAACATGAACGTATTGCGCAAGCAAGCGCTTGCTCTGTTGAACCAAGCGAAATATGGTCGTTTGAGCAAGAAAAAGATGATGTTCAAGGCTGCTCTTAACCCGGAGGTCTTGCTGGACATCTTGTTTGCTGCTAAAAAGTAGATGCTGTTGCCCTGGGGTAAGGAAATAATAACATATCTTAATTCATGATATGTTGTTATAATAGGCAAATGCCTATAAGCACGGGAGGGATACTGTAAGAATGGAATCAGCAGAAGAGCGAGCCTATCGCTCAATAATCGATATGATTGTTTTTCATCAATGTCCACCTGGATCACCTGTTGTTGAAAAGCAGCTTGCCGAGGAACTTAACCTCAGCAGAACCCCTGTTAGAAATGCCCTGAAACGGCTTGTCTCCGATGGGTTGCTTGACAGTAATAAAAACAGGGGATGTTTTGTCCCCATGCTCTCAAGGAGAGACCTGGATAACCTTTATAGTTTTCGTATGCTCATAGAATGTGATTGCGCGAAAAAGGCGGCCTTACGCTGTAGTGCTGTCGATATAAAACGTATGGGGTTACTTCTGGAAGAAGAGAAACTAGTTTTCCATGATAGGAGAGAAGAGATATACCTTGTAAATGAAAAGATACATCTTGCAATAGTAGCCGCCTCGCAGAACGAATATTTTGAGAAGCCTGTAAAGCAGTTGATATGGCGCAGTCAGCTGTATCTCTTCTTCTTTGACAGCTTTTATATGGGGCAAGCTTCAATAAATAATGAAAAATTGCCGGACGGTAGTTTTAAGAGCTGTGATGAGCACAGGATTCTCTTTGAAGCTATCCAGAGCAAAGACCCTGATTATGCGGAGCAGGTGATGAAAGAACATGTCACGGCCACATACGAACTTTTAGTACAGACAAAATGGCATTAAAAACCGGAGGCCTTACATAAAGCTTCCGGTTTTTAGGTAATATAGCTTTAAGGGCGTGTGAAAAAAACTCTGTAAATATGGACCTTCTGTGAGAAATTTAATCAACGAACCCGGCCTTTACTCCCTCATCCTCCGCTCCCGCAAGCCGCGCCATGCGGCGCTATATACAAAACTAACGAAGGGAGCAATACGACATGACAAGAAAAGAACTTTCAGTCGCGGAAGCAAAGGCGCTCAACAGGGCGATATTGGGAATGAAGCACGGCCTTTTATACCAGCCGGAGAACACAGAGTTTAAGGTGTCGTACCAGTACAAGGACGAGACACACGTCACCGCGATAGCAAACGGCGCGTTAAGCCACTTGAACGCAATCAGGATGCAGTCGGTACGGAACATAGAACACCTTTACTATTGCCTCACCGTCCGCATTGTCCGAGCTATGTACGTGACAGTAACGGGGGAAAAGATTCGACAGACGGAGGCTTGCATCAACTCCCACATCAAACTTTTGGAACAGGCCGCAAATATCGCGGCAGGTACGGCGGCTTTTATCGAAGAACTGGACTTTGCGGAAGACGACCCTGACACGGAAGAGGTAATAACCAAGTTCCGGCTTCTTGCCTGTATGTATGAAGAAATGGCGGCAAAGGCAACCAAAATAGCGATGAAGTTTTTCGGTGAAGAGGACGACACGGATAAACATTGTCCGGCGACGGAAAAGGAAAAGCAGGAGGCACGGGCAATATTGGCAAAGATATCAGCCTAACGACACACGACAGGTTGATTATAAAAGCCGCGCCATGCGGCGCTTAAGCCGTGCTATGCGGTGCTGTAAAACTTCGACACGACGACACGAAAGGAGGGCGGCGATACAGACCAGAAAAGAACGGAGGCGGCAGGATGGGCAAAGCGGCGAAGTATAGGGCATAGCCTGAACGCCGTGCCGTGCATATAGTTTATTATGCTACACATTATTGGTAATATAGAGACCCTATATTTCTGTATAGAGTCTCTATAATTTATCAATAACACTATAACAATAATAAGAGAGATCTTAAAGTTATATATCAGGTCTCTCTTATTTTATTAAGTAAATATTAAATTCTCTTAATAATATTACTCGGTATATTTTAATAATAATAATATATAGATTTACCCCCGCGCTGGACAAGCGCAGTGTGGCATGGATTTTGCAAGTTGTCAATATGGGTGTAAAGGTTAAAACCTTGACACTTTTGCTTTTCACAAACCATCGCGTCGTCGTTGTGTCGTTGGTATCACAAGGAAAAATGAAACGTTGCACCAACAATATATAGCAACGTCATTTTTCATAAAATTTTTCTTGACGCTGTTATGACAGGAAAAATAAATACCCTGACTACAGAAAGCAAGAAGCCCACACGACAGAGCAATAAAATTGTGTCGTCTCGACTCGACAGCCCCGGCACAATTAAGTTGGGCGTCATATGGCGTGACTTAAAACACTGGTACCACCGGGAAAAATAAAAGTGCATACCTAAGAAAGAATAAACGCCACCGGGAAGCGACATAAAAACGCACAACAAGGTACAAGAAAAACACTGGTATTACAGGAAAAAATAAAACAGCCCACCTAAGAAAGGATAAACGTCACCGCAATCGACCTGAAAATACACAACAAACGAGGTACAAGAAAAAACGTTTGTATCACCGAGAAAAAGTTTACGTCGTACCTAAGAAAGGATAAAGCTGCTGAAAAATTCACGACACACCACATCACATTGCACATTGAGGGTGAGCTGGCTTCATTACTAATGAAGTCAGGTGGTCATGGACTTACTTCCACCGAGGGTACAAACATTACTTGCCCCCTTTTGCCAACTTCATTAACGTTGATATTGGTGAACAGTCGAAAAGTCACTACTACCACCAAGAAAAATAAAACCCGCCATCTAAGAAAGGAAAAGATAACCGTAATGATTACAGCGGGAAGGCGAAAATCATTACAAATACCAAACGACAAACGAAACTTTGTACGACGCGCAACGGTAACTTTCATCACGACACATCGTATACTGCTTTGTACATAACCGTATATATAGCTGTATAAAGCCATATAATGTAAAATGGTAACCTAGACCTACCACCCGCCCGAAGGGCGGAAACAATAAAAGGATAAAAGACAGATGCTAAGAAGCGATTACATCGTAATCTAGTTTCATACTTTACATCTTAGCGATCTTAGCGGTGTGTCTTCGTTCTACTAGTTTCAGGCCCTTCGGGCCTAGGGGGATGTCGTTACCGCCTTACCGTGTACAGACCTTGATAACGTTGAAAGAACTTAACAGCCTTTGAAGTAATCTCATTCTGATGTAATTCAAATAACTTTAAAGTGTCATTCAAGAGTTCTTCAAAAGGTTCTTTAAAAGCCTTTAAAATGTAACTGGTATAACCTTGAAGGGGTTACTACCCACAATTGTACCGTTAAAATCAGCTTTGTCAAGATAAGTCAGTATAATAAATGAGTCTATAGACCCATAATAATATTTACTATTAGATAATTATATGGGTGTCGTGCTATTCTTTGCGTATTTAATATAAATGGTAATCATATAAAACACAGTGACAATGTACAGGTCGGTAGCTTTGACCGTTCTATATAGATGCGCTCTATATCTCTCTATCTTCGTCTTGCCGCATTTCATCATAGATGCGGCCTCCTAATGGCTAGGTCGTTACCACCTTTAACGGCGGCCTAGCCTTTCATCCTGAACGTGAACGGAAGCAGAGAGATGAGAGGTCACAGAACAATGCACTCAAAGCTATTCAGCTCTTTGATTGTTCAGATAGGGTGTCACGCAAATGAACACCCCTTTGCGTTTAAAATGCGACACAGAATTTGCCGCCTACAATTTTGTATGCGGGTCTTACAAAGACGCTCAGAATCAGGAAAGAGGAAAGCCCCGAATACATCATGCCCCGCCTCGGCTTCTCCATCCTGACAATGAACACGACAGAACTAGGAATAGAAGCCGCGCCATGCGGCGTTTGTGTGTTGCCCGATGTATAAGGCAACGACGCACCGCATGGCGAGGCTTAAGCGTTGTGTAGCAAAGGGTGTCGATATTAGCGACACCCTTTCCACACGTTAGGGGGTATACGCAAATGACTATACCTAAATACAGGAAAGAATTTAACCGGCCCAATTTTGGACTGGCTGGGCACCGTCATTATTACTGACGGTGCTACTCTGTTACAGATGAGCGGTATGTTATTCCGGTCATAGGTTCTTTAGGTGGCATTCGCCGCGCTCAATTTTGAGCCGTCAAATATCGTGTCGCAAAATGTAAAGCCAGCCCGTAGTATCAAGTAGGAAGGTTGCAGAGGTGTTTGAGAAGCGCCACGACAACGTACTACGTGATATAAAAGAATTTATTGTGGATGAAAGTTTTGGTCTCCTCAATTTTGAGGAGTCCTCTTACATCAACTCACAGAATAAAGAACAGCCCGAATACCTCATGACCCGCGACGGTTTCACACTTCTTGCGATGGGCTTCACAGGCGCGAAGGCGATGCAGTGGAAAATAAAATACGCAGAAGCCTTCAACACCATGGAAAGGAACGACGAAAATGACTAATTCAATCCAGATATTCAACAACCCCAAATTCGGCAATATAAGAACCCTCACCGAAGAGGACGGAACAATTCTCTTCTGCGGAAAAGATGTCGCGGAAGCATTGGGATACGAGAAGCCATACAACGCAATAGAACGCCATTGCCGGTGTACCCTGAAACGGGGTATACCTCACCCAACGAACTCGGAATAATAATAGAAAACAACCGCCCCGTAGTATCAAGTAGGAAGGTTGCAGAGGTGTTTGAGAAAGAACACAACATTGTAATGCGCTCAATAAGAGAACTCGGTTGTGATGATGATTTTTCACGGTGCAATTTTGCACAGTCAACCTACATGAGCGACAGAGGAAAGGAATACCCCGAATACCTCATGACCCGCCTCGGCTTCTCCGTCCTGATAATGACCAACGAACTCGGAATAGTAATAGAAAACAACCGCCCCGTAGTATCAAGTAGGAAAGTCGCAGAGGTGTTTGAGAAAGAACACAAACTTGTAATGCGCTCTATAAGGGATTTGGATTGTAGTCCTGAATTTGCCGGGTGCAATTTTGCACCGGGGTCCTACAAAGACGCTCAGAATCAGGAAAGGCCCGAATACCTCATGACCCGCGACATGACAGCTTCACCGCTAATGAGACAGACTTGATATTTTGTTGTCCCTGCTATATACTTTTTACAGGAACAAAACACCACCTAAAATGTTTACCGCTACTTGGCGGGCGGGATATAAGAGGCCAAGCTAAAATGTTTACCGCTACTTGGCAAGCGGGATATAAGAGGCCAAGCTAAAATTGGTCGGAGGCCTACTATATGTGGGCCTCTGCTTTTATGAAGGGAATCAGCAAAATGAATGTCGGTGAGTTTTGCTTCTTAGACATAGCTTACTACAGGCGATTTAATGACCCGCATTTAATGCACATACAGGAATGCGGCACTTTTAGACCGTTTTTCTATACGTTCAAAGACACATTCTACCCTGATATATTCTGGATGGTTCCAGTTTCAAGGGCAGGCAACAAGAACGGAAAATACCAAACAATCATAGCAAAGAAAAAAGCACGTTACGGAAGGTGCGACACAATTATACTAGGTCATGTCCTCGGCCAGCAAGCGGCCTTTTTAATTCAAAATATGTGCCCTGTAACAGAGCAATATATAACGAATACATACATTCAAAAAGCAAATAACCAGCCTGTATCTATTCGGAAATCGACACAAATTGAAATTGAAACCGCCGCAAAAAGAATATGGAAAAGAGTAAAGGAAAGAACGGAACGTGAAATAAAAGCAGGGTTGCCCGTCAGTAAAGATACTCTGGTATTCCCCGATATCTTCTCAATATATCAAGAGCTAGTGAAAGACCTGAACACATGACCTCTTAATCTGCTCATTTAGAAACACGATAAAATTTTTCTTTTATGTTTACATTTAATTAATATATGAGGTTAATGTAAGGTAATATGAGACAAGGACATCATAAGGCGCGGTAAAATTTGCAGAAAAATCTGTGCGGGTGTATCGTTGTACAGCGCGAGCGACATTCCCCCGTGCGGGGTGCACGCCGTCATGCAGGGGAATGAGCAGGGATACTACAGATTGAGATTCAAATAAACATTGTCTAGGTCGTCGCGGGTAATCCCGATATACGACAGTGTGATTGAAGGGCTGGAATGATTCAATAGCTTCTGAATGATAGTGATGTCCATTCCCTTTTTATATGCGTGGTAGCCGAAGGTCTTTCGCATGGTATGAGTGCCTATAGCGTCGTCAGCTAGACCGCTGTGCTTTGCGGCTTCGTTGAGGATACGCCACGCCTGATAACGCTGAATCGCGCCGTTGCCTTTGCGGGATGGGAACAGATGAGATGTCGGCTCTTTGCTTTTCAGAGCATCCAACTGCTCTTTAATGGCCTTGCTTGCCGTGTCGCTTATGGGAAAGTCTTTCGTCTTGCCTGTCTTTTGTTCCGTGATAGTGATACGTTCTTTGAGTTTGCCGTTGTCCTCCGCTACGTCCTTGACCTGTAGACTAAGCAGGTCGGATATCCGCAGGCCTGAATTGATACCTAGGACAAACAGACAATAGTCGCGGGTGCTTTTCTCTTTGAGGTACTTTTTCATCCTGTCGATTTTCTTTGTGTCGCGTATAGGCTCTACGAGTTCCATGATAAAATCTCCCTTCACTTTATTTTCTCTCAAATGAGCTTCAATAAGACGATATTATCATATTATGTTACATTCATACAAGAGGCGATTTTTAAGCAAAATACTAAAAGCAGGATAAACATAGGCTACCACCGGATTTATTCTTTTTCGCGAATGCAACACAATATGATTATGTTACATTAGGCTTATAGGCCGAAAGGTAAAAGCGTCTGCCTTTAAGGTTGAGTACATGCTACCTTTCATAAAATTACTTTTATGTTTTTGTATTTGTTTTTACTAATGTCTATTGCTTTGTAACCTTACGGTGTAGTATCATAGATATGCGGATTATTGTATCAAACATAATGTTGAGGCCATTTTTAATAATTACAATGATACAATTTTCTAGTATAAGTACATTTTACATGCGAAACCTTAGCGGATAAAAAGTCTGCAATAGTAAGGTTTGGGAATTTTTTTGGTGGGCAAATTAAGAACCCGCTTATCTCCACCAGAAAATTAGAGCCTTGCAGACAATTAAATCTGCGAGGCCTTTTTATTTTGATCCCATTGATTATGCGGGCTGCGCGTATGACACGGTCTTCACATGCAAATTTAGTGCGGAAGTATGATGGCGGCGGCCACCGGCATTCGCTTGGCGGCCTTACAAAACAGTTGGCTGTTTATAGCCGCAAAGACAAGGATGTCCCGAGGAGATCTCCGGTGCGGAGGTCACCTCGGGACGTTTTAAGACTTACTTTCAAACCGGCGCGACAGACACCCGGCAGGCCGCGAGAGAAAATTCATCGCATCTTTTGCCGGAAACAGATACCCGCTCATTGCTCATTGTCAAACTTTCTCGGCCTCACCTTCCAAAACACAACGTTCATCAGAACGACGATCAGCGCCACGACTACCATCGAGACCCAAAAGCCGACGTTCAAACCAAGATACTCCGCAGTTCCAAAAAGCTTTATCCAAATATTCATCCAGTTCATCATTCACACCTCCATCAGAGCAGATCGCCGTAATGGCGCACATAAGCTTTTTTCAGACTGGTCGCAAGAACCATATACAGCAGGATGCAAGGGATCAGGTAGGCGAAGTAGCTTGCCGGCAGCGCTACGAATCCAAGCATCCGGCCAAATTCGGTAAACGGGATCACCGTCAGCAGCGCAATGCCGGAGCAGGTCAGCAGCGTAAGCGGAGCGGACGCATGGCTCTGAATAAAGGGCAGCTTGGGCGTGCGGATCATGTGAATGACCAGCGTCTGGCTCCACATGGATTCCACGAACCAGCCGGCCTGGAACATGGCGGCATAGTTCGCCTGCATCTGTACAAGCTCCGCGCCGCTGAAATGATTTGCAAGGTCGTTAAACAGCACGCCGTTGGAGACGAAGATCGGGCAGAACACAAAATACATGAAGATGTACGTCGTCCAGTCGAAAATGGAGCTGGTCGGCCCGATCCAGATCATGAAGCTGCCCACCGAGGAGGCGTCCCATTTTCTAGGCACGAGCAGGAACTCCTCATCCACGTTATCCCAGGGGATTGCCGTGCAGGACAAATCGTAAATCAGGTTCAGGAAAATCAGATGCACGCTCATCATAGGCAGGAACGGCAGCAGAGCCGCGGCTGCGACGACAGAGAACATGTTGCCAAAGTTGGACGAGGCGGTCATCTTGATGTACTTGATCATGTTGGCGTAAGTCTTGCGGCCCTCGAGGATGCCCTCTTCCAGCACCATCAAGTCTTTTTCCAGCAGGATGATGTCCGCGGATTCCTTTGCCACATCCACCGCCGTGTCGACTGAGATGCCTATATCGGCGGCTTTCATGGCGGCGGCGTCGTTGATGCCGTCCCCCATATAGCCTACAGTGTGGCCGGCATTGCGCAAAACGGCTACTACGCGGGATTTCTGTTCCGGCGTCAGTTTGGCGAACACGTCGGCGGTTTCCGCCGCTTTTGCCAGCTCTTCATCCGTCATGCGGTCGAGGTCGGCGCCCAGAAGCATGTTTTTCACTTCCAGCCCCACCTGTTTGCAGATGGTACGGGTGACTTTATGGTTGTCGCCGGTCAGTATTTTTGTATTGACGCCATGGTCTTTCAATGCCCTGATGGCGTTCGCGGTCGACTCCTTAGGCGGATCAAGAAAAGCCAGGTAGCCGATCAGCACCATGTCGCACTCATCTTTTACTCCAAAGGCGCCTGCCGGCGACGGATTGCTCTTTTGGGCCAGGGCGATGACGCGCAGCCCCTTCTCGTTCAGGTCGTCCACTGTTTCCAGGATATTGCCGCGCAGCTCGTCCGTCAGCGGCTGCGCTGCGCCCCCTACTTCCGCGTAGGCGCAGATGGAGAGCATTTCTTCCACAGCACCCTTGGTAACGATCTGAGTTTTACCCGTTTTATCCTGTACCACCGTCGACAGGCGGCGACGGGTAAAATCAAAGGGGATCTCATCCACCTTGACATAATTTTCGGAAAGGTCGAGGAGCTGCGGGTTTTCTGACTCTTCTTCCTCCGTCTTATGAATGATAGCCATATCCATCAGGTTCTTGTAACCCGTCTGGAAGTAGCTGTTCAAGTAAGCGTGGCGGAGCACCCGCACATTCTCGTTTCCGCTCACATCCAGGTGGTACTCCAAAACGACCTTATCCTGTGTCAGCGTTCCGGTCTTGTCCGTACATAGGATATTAATGGCGCCAAAGTTCTGGATGGAATTCAGGTTTTTTACGATGGTCTTCTTTTTGCTCATGGCAACCGCGCCTTTGGCAAGGCAGGTGGTCACGATCATCGGCAGCATTTCCGGGGTCAGGCCTACAGCAATGGAGATGGCGAAGAGGAACGCCTGCAGCCAGTCGCCTTTGGTAACGCCATTGATAAAGAATACCAGCGGCACCATCACCAACATAAAGCGGATCAGTACCCAGGATACCGAGTTCACGCCCTTGGTGAAGCTCGTTTCCACCGCCTCGCCGGCAACGGCGGAGGCCATGGAACCAAACAATGTATTATCCCCGGTACAGACGATGACAGCGGTCGCGCTGCCTGAAATCACATTGCTCCCCATGAAAGCGATGTTGCGGTAATCCGTGATGGAATCCTGCGTCCCGCTGACATTCTGGAGCTTTTCAACCGGCTCGCTTTCGCCGGTCAGAGACGACTGGCTGATGAACAAGTCCTTCGCTTCCATAATGCGTACGTCTGCGGGGATCATATCGCCCGCGGACAGGTGGACGATATCACCCGCGACAGCGTCGTCCAGCGGGATTTCCTTCTTTGCCTGTCCCTCCCGGTCAACGGTGCAGGTGGTGGTGATCATGGCCAACAGTTTTTCTGCCGCGTTGCCGCTCCGTGATTCCTGCACGAAGCGCAGTGTGCCGGAAATTATAACCATCGTAAGGATGATCACAACGGTCAGGCAGTCAAAGTCCTCCGGAGCACTCCCAAACAGGCTCATCATCGGAAGCAGCATATCCGTGATAAAGGACACCAGCGCCAGGCAGAACAGGATGCCGGTAAAGGGATTGACAAAGGCATCCGTCAGGCGTTTGGCAACTGATTTTCTTTTTTCATGCGTGACCTTGTTGGGGCCGTATTTTGCGCGGTTGGAAACAACGCCCGCTTCATCCAGACCGTTCAAACCGGAATTCAAATTCTTCAGCGTCGCTTTGATCGGGTGAGTTGCGGCAAAATGGACGCGGCGCTCCTGCTCTTCACGCTGGACGGCCTTCTCTGACATCCTGAGAGCCTGCATCCTGTTATTCATTTTTTCAGTCATGCGTCTTACCTCCGTTTTCTTTTCGTTCGGCAAGACACAATTAAATCAAAACACATGGAATCCATCTGTTCGTTGTTATGTGCCTTGCCCTGATAATCGAGTACCGCCGTCAGGGTCCATCTGTTTCACCTCACTTTGTAACAAGCGAATGCAAAGGCTAAGATCGCGGCCCCGATCGCCAAATGTTTTAAGTTCATTTCTCCGACTCCAATCTTTTTTTAAACAGCCCGAGCTCTTCGTTCGCCTTCAATATCCGCCTTTTTTTCTGAAAGAGAATCGCGATATTGAGAACCAATAGCAAAATGGCGAGGATATTGGATATTTGCCATATGCAGAATACAATGCGCCGGTGCCCCGCCATTACAAGGAATATGACAAACAATGCCGCCGACCAGATTTCATATATTCTTACGGCTACTCCAAACCATTTGTTTTTCATAGGTCCCTCCTTATAAAATTTCCCACCCGGTCGAAACGGCCGCCTGATTTTCGAAAAATCCTCCTTACGATCGCTTCCAGGGCGGCGGCCTTTGATTTACCGAAGGAAATGTACTCCGCAAGGATCTCGACTTTTTCGCCCCTCTCATAAATTCTTTGGGCATTATAAAAAAATCGCAGGAGAACTCACATGGTCAAAGCCTTGCGATTTCCTTGCGATTTTGCAAGAAATTTATGGGCGCAGCGCAATAAAAGAGGGCCGCTTTTGTTAAAATGCGGTCCTCTTTCGCGATCCCCTATAGGTTGTCGTTGAATTTATAGCCGATACCCCAAATGGTCAGGATATATTCCGGCGCGTCCGGGTTTGGCTCGATCTTTTTTCGCAGCTTTCGTATAAAAGCCATAATGTTGCTGTCCGCCAACAAGAAATCCTCGCCCCAAACAGAACGGTAGATCTGCTCCTTTGTAAAGACCTCGCCTCTATTTTGAATCAGAAAGTATAAAATATCAAATTCCTTCGGGGTCAGGTTTACTTCAACTCCCCGAAACATCACCTTTCGGTTTTTAGGCCGTACGGAAAGCTCTCCAACGCAAATTCCGTCATCTGCGGTACCGGGAAAAGAACCCATTCCATCCTGTGCGCCCAGCATCAAGGTCGAAACTTCTCCGGTCATAAGCTCATGAAGACCTGTCATCAGCTCATCGACACAGGCGGTTTCAGGCGGCTCACGCTTCAGCTTGTCATAGAGCCACTTTGAAAGGATGGAATCCATAGGGATAAAGCTTATATTTTTTTTCAATGCGGATTCCTCCTTTTCTCAAATCAATTCATGGTATCGTTTTTGGTATAAGCGCTTGGCAATGGTCGTTGAAAGCATATAGAGCGATACCGTCAGCAGCAAAAAGCCAAAATACCGCAGCGGCAGCCGGGTCAGTCCCAGCACCGCTGCAAACGGCGTCACTGTCAGGAGGGTAAAGACAACGATTCCCGCCAACGTGATAAACGAGACCGGGCAGGACGCCCTGCTTTGCAGAAAGGCGACCTTTTTTGTGCGTAATAAATGTAAAATCAACACCTGCGTCCACATGGACTCTAAAAACCAGCCCGTCTGAAATATCGCAACATATTTTAAGCGCAGCATCGGGTCGGTCAACTGTGTATAGGTCAATCCGCCGCACAGGGCGGGACAGAGGACAAAATACAAGAATAAAAATGTCAGAATATCAAACACGGAACTGATCGGGCCAAAGACACACATGAAGCGCGCCAGCGTTTTTCCGGACCACGCACGGGGCGTGACAGTGTCCTCTTCATCCACGCTATCCCACGGTAAAACAATACACAGGGCGTCATAGAGCAGATTCAAAAGTAAAAGCTGGACAGCCGTCATCGGCAGGAACGGCAGCACCGCGCTGGCGCAGACGATAGACAGAATGTTGCCGAAATTGGAGCTTGCCGTGATCTTGATATATTTAAGCATATTGGCAAAGGTCCTGCGCCCTTCCAATATCCCCTGCTCCAGCACGGTCAGGTCTTTTTGGAGCAAAACGACGTCGGCGATATCTTTTGCCGCATCCACGGCGGTATCCACCGAGATGCCGACATCCGCCTCGCTTAGTGCGGGGATGTCGTTCATGCCGTCCCCCAAAAAGCCTACGGTATGCCTGTTTTCCCGCAACGCGCCCAATATACGGACCTTTTGCCCCGGGGTCAGCTCCGCGAATACATCCGCCTGTTCCACGGCCGAGCGAAGTTGTTCGTCCGGGAGTTGATTTATTTCCGCCCCCGTCAGGACCAGATCCACAGAAATTCCGACCCGGCGACAGACCGACACCGCGATTTCCGACCGGTCGCCGGTCAAAATTTTAGGCCGCACCTGCAACTTTTTGAGTGCCTGGATAGATCCCGCGGCAGATTTTTTAGGCGCGTCAAAAAAGGCCAGATAGCCTGTCAGGATCAAGTCCCTCTCGTCCGCCAAAGCAATAGTATCCTGCGCCCCCAAGCTTTTGTGCGCGACGGCAATGACCTTCATGCCGTCTTCCAGCATCTCATCCACAACGGAGGCCACGTTATCGAATCCCCCGTTCCCGACAGGCAGCAGCTCTCCATCGTACTCAACAAAACCGCAGCGGGAGAATACCTGCCGGATGTCGCCTTTGACAATCAGTTCGTGCCCGCCGTCCGCATCAGCAACTAATGTACTGACAAATTTGCGGTTATAGTCAAACGGTATCTCATCCGCTTTTTGATAACGCTTCACCAACGCCGCATAGAAAGACTCTTGTTTCGGCATAGTGCGGCATACCAAGATCGCATTGTCGATAGGGTTGCGGACGCCTGAGTGATAAAAGCTGTTTAAATAGGCAAGATGCAAAGCTTCTGAATTTTCATTCCCAAGAACGTCCATATAGTATTCCAACAAAATATTTTCGTTGGTCAGTGTGCCGGTCTTGTCCATACAAAGCACATCCATGCTGCCAAAGACCTGCATAGCGTCTATGTTTTTCACGATCGTCCGCTTTTTCGACAGCGAGAGGCTACCTTTTGCAAGGCAGGCCGTAACGACCATAGGGAGCATTTCCGGGGTCAGTCCGACCGCCACGGAGAGAGCAAAGACGAAGGACGCCACCCAACTGCCCTTGGTGATGCCGGACACCAGAAACACCACCGGCACAAGGACCGCCATAAAACGAAGCATGACCCACGCGATCGAGTTGGCGCCGTTTTGAAATGCCGAAACGCCGTCGGAATCAGGGCGGATAAAATTCCCATACAGCGTATCTTTTCCGACGGCCAGAACCACACCTTCGCCCTTTCCGCTGATAACCGAGGTCGCCATAAAAGCAAGGTTATCAAGCTGCGTCAGCGGGGTCAGCTCCGAATAGCGGTTGGCGCGGCTGCTTTTTTCGAGAATCGCGCTTTCTCCTGTGACGGCGGCCTGTGATACGAATAAATCTTGTGTCCTGATCAGCCTCAAATCAGCAGGAATCCGGTCGCCCGCTGAAAGAAACACCAAATCGCCTACCACGAGCTTTTCAGCCGGCACGTCCGCCAACACTCCGCCCCGCTTGACGGTAACATTAGCGTGAATCAGGCGTTCCAGCCGGTCGGAAGCGTTTTTAGCCCGCAGTTCCTGCATCAGCCGGATCGCGCCGCTGATCAGGATCATGACGCAGATAATCACGACGGTCGTGATATTTCTGCTGAAATTGGAAACAAGCAAGACGTCGGTAATAAAAGAGATGACCGCCAGCACAAACAGAATCATGGTAAACGGATTTATAAACGCGCGGCGAAGACGGTACCACAGCGTATCGTTCCTTCTGCCGGTCAGTCGATTTTCTCCATATTTATCGCGCATGGCTTCTATCTGCCCTAACGGCAGTCCATTTGGCGTGGTGGGAATGTCCTGATAAATTTCCTGTGCGTCACGATAGGCGTACTTTTTCATACGGCTGTTCAGCAACGTTGATTTTGGCAAGACAATTCCTCCTTCCCAAATCTCACATAGTGACTATTCTATCATAAAGAGAGCAAGGATGCTTCGAGATGCAGGCCTGCCGACGCGGGGTGCGAAAACAGGGCCATAGGGTGCGGCTCATCCCCGCGCACTGTTCGTACCAGTATCCGTTCTCGTTTTTTCCGTTGCTTTGAGGTCAAAGAGGGCGGGCCGGTATGGGGCAAACGCTGTACCCACTGTATGGCCTGCATCTGCGGCTGCCCCGCGGAAGCGATCGAGTACGGCAAAAGGACCGTCGGCAAGAGGCGTTATTATAACGAGGGCTATAACGCCGGAAACATGTCCGCGGGCAAGTGAACGGCGACGATGCCGCTGGATTCGCGGCAGTACCCTGCGATGAGCTGAAGATGTTTTACGCGATTCCCAGGCGTCACAGTCCAAATATCGGTGCGCGCCCTATAAATATATGCGCACAAGCCGTCACGACCTCTGCGGGTCCAGATAGCTACCGATGAAGCCGAGCCGTCTGTTATAGAGCCTGACGATCATGCCGACGACAAGGGCGGAGATCACCGTGCCCTCGCCGATCCCGTTCAGGCCGCGGAAGAAGATCAGCGAAAGCGTCACCGCCGTCAGCATCAGCGTGACGTCAAAACAGGCTTTGACGACGCCGAACTCTTTATTGAGCACCTTCGATATCGCGTAGACTATCCCCTCGCCGGGGACCATGAGGACGTTCGCGTAAACTTCGAGGCTGATGCCGAAGGCAAGTATCGCGCAGCCGGCCATCAGCGAGGCGAGCTTCGCCGCGTAGCTCACAGGCGCGAAAGAGGCCAGGAGCAGCATGCTCACGTCAATGAACCAGCTAAAGACAAAATTGACCGCGACCTGCAGCAGTTGGACCTTCTGAAAATCCCGGCGCAGCAGCAGAAGCTGCAGGAGGATAAAGGCGCTGTTGAGAACGAAAGAAAACTCCCCCAGCGTCGGCGCGAACCGCAGGCTGAACACATAGGGCACGCTCGATATCGGCGAGGTGCCGAGGCTGGCCTTTGTGATGAAGCTTATCCCGAAGGAATTGATGAGGACCCCGATGATAAATACAAGATAGCGTTTCAGAAGCAAAATATTCAATTTGATGCAACCTCTTTTCAAATATAACCGTTATATGATATTACCGTCATTTTTCATTGTCAAATAAAAATTGTCCGGAGCTTGACTTAGAGCCGGCTCCAGGTGTTATAGTTACCGTGAACAAAGAGGCGGTAATCACCGCGAAAATACACGCGGCGACTTCAGGAGGAATAATCAATGAGATACAGAAAACTCGGCCTGACCGGAATAACGGTAAGCGAGATAGGCTTGGGCTGCGAGGGATTTGTCGACCACGACGGCCGCTATACGAGAGAACTGGTGGATATCGCCGCCGCGGGCGGCGTAAACTACATCGACCTCTATTCGTCCGCCCCCAGGGTGCGCGAGGGGCTTGGGCGCGCACTCGCCGGCAGGCGGGAGAAATTCGCCCTTCAGGGCCACCTCTGCACGACGTGGGAGGACGGACAATACCGGCGCACACGCGACGAGAAGGAGGTGCGCGAGAGCTTCGCCGATCTGCTGCGGCTGCTGGGGACGGATTATATCGACGTCGGCATGATACACTACTGCGACTCCGCGGAGGACTGGCGCGAGATCGCGGATGGCCCCGTGATGCGTTACGCGCGGGAGCTCAAGGCGGCGGGAAAGATAAGACATATCGGCGTCAGCAGCCACAACCCGGCCGCCGCGCTGGCGGCGGTGAAGAGCGGCCTGATCGAGGTGCTGATGTTCAGCGTCAACCCCTGTTACGATCTGCAGCCGGGAGGCGAGGACTGCGAGGCCCTCTGGGACGACCGGAGCTACGAACAGCCGCTGCTGAATATGGACGCGGAGCGCGAGGCGCTCTACGAAGCCTGCAGCCGCCTCGGCGTCGCGATCACCGTGATGAAGGCCTTCGGCGGCGGCGACCTCCTCAGCGAGGAGCTTTCGCCGGCCGGACGCGCGCTTACCCTATATCAGTGTATCAGCTACGCGCTGACGCGCCCCGCCGTCGCCGTCGTACTTGCCGGGGCGCATACTCCCGACGAGCTCCGCGCGAGCGTCGCCTATTCCGACGCGCCCCCGGCCGAAAAGGATTACGCGGCGGCCCTGGCTTCGCTGCCAAAGATAAGCTGGCACGGTCACTGTATGTACTGCGGACACTGCGCGCCCTGCCCCGCCGGGATCGACGTCGCGGCGGTGACGAAGTTTTTCAGCCTCGCAAAGGCGCAGGGCTCTGTCCCCGAGACGGTGCGGGAACACTACGCGGCGCTGCCCCGGAAAGCCGGCGATTGCATGGAATGCCGCGCCTGCGAGAGCCGCTGCCCCTTCGAGGTGCCGGTCGTCGAAAACATGCGGCGCGCAAAGGAAATATTCGGCGCGTAATAGCCCGTCCGTCACAAAGGCCGGCAGCGTCCCGCGGCAAGATTCGCC